>Ga0207797_1002289_pt1 | contig 13328 bp, 12 predicted proteins | sample PRCRCaboRojoPR_6_FD_187275 | JGI IMG/M metagenome (GOLD analysis project Ga0207797, IMG submission 187275) | Marine sediment microbial community from Cabo Rojo, Puerto Rico - PR CR 10% Liquid 1 (SPAdes) | ecosystem: Environmental > Aquatic > Marine > Coastal > Sediment | place: Cabo Rojo, Puerto... | reverse complement strand
GAAAGGATATCGAATTAAAGGTCGATCTCGTGGAAGAGATAGATAAGGCGCTAACGGAAGCGGGTTTCGATGTCCCCCTGGTTTTACACGGATCGTCCGGGCTCGTCGAAGAACAGCTGGTTCAGGTTCTCGACTACGGCGTCTGTAAGCTTAACAAAGATACTCGATATCAGTACGAATACGCCCGGGCAGCACTTGACTATTATCTGGAGAACAGAGATTCCATCCTTCCCCCGGAGGGGGTAAAGGACGATAGAGAAGGGTTCTTCTCCGATACCGATTGGAGCCCGAACAAGTCGGATTTCGATCCCCGTGTAGTTTCCCGCGTAATCAGAGAAAGCATAAAGGAAACTGCAGGGAATCTCTTTGAACAGGCCGGTTCCGTTGACAGAAGTTTATATACTTAGAAAACTTAACTACGGGTGATAGATATGAATAGAATTGGTGTCATTACTGGTGGGGGAGATTCCCCCGGCATTAATGCCGCGATCAGGGCAATAGTTCGCAAGGCGAAGTCGGAAGAAATTAACGTTGTCGGGTTCAAGAATGGCTGGGCCGGATTGCTCGAAGACGATAAACGGGTTCTTAGCAGAAATGACGTCTCCGGAATTTTGCCAATCGGCGGAACGTTTCTCGGTAGCTCTCGCACGAATCCGTTTTCCACGGAAGGCGGGGCAAAGCAGGCCGTCGAGAATTACAGGGCAAACGATCTGGACGCGCTGGTAGCGATCGGCGGTGACGATACCCTGGGAGTGGCACACAAGCTCAGGGACCATGATATAAATGCAGTCGGTATTCCCCAGACGATTGACAACGATCTTGCCGAGACCGAATACGCAATTGGATTCCACTCCGCCATAACTCAGGTCATGAAAGCCGTGGACAAGCTGCATACTACGGCCCACTCCCACCATAGAGTAATGATCCTGGAGGTTATGGGACGGGACTCAGGCTGGATAGCGCTTTTCGGCGGTCTTGCCGGCGGTGCCGATTCCATTCTGGTGCCGGAAGAGCCATTCGAGGTGCAGGGCGTTAAGGAGCGGATAAAGGAAAGAGAATCAGTCGGGAAGCATTTCTCCATCGTCGTTATATCCGAGGGTGCCAGCCCCAAGGGACTGGACCAGCAGATAACCCGTGAAACCGGCACCGATTCTTTTGGCCACGTCAAGCTGGGCGGGATCGGTCATTACCTGAAGGACCAACTGGACGCAATTCTTGAGATGCCGATTCGGGTAACCACTCTGGCATACCTGCAGCGGGGCGGAGAACCCACCGCCTTTGACAGGCTCCTCGCTACCAGGTGCGGTATAGCTGCCGTGGAGTATTGTCTGGACGGAAAATTCGACTATATGACTTCTTTCCAGGGAAACAAGGTCGAACCCGTCAGCCTGGAGAAAGTCATTGCGAACTCGCCCAAACCGATAGATGATGATTTGTTGCGGATGAAGGATCTTTTCTACTAATTACGGGTACGGGCATTGAGTCGGTGACTTCCCCGTTCTGTAAAGGATGGAATTGTTGCGAGAGTATTACTTCCAGCAAATCGAGAACGAACAGGGCGGGGGAGATTACCACTTAAATTCTTTCTCTCCCTTTGACTCAATGGGAGGAGAAAAAAATAGCTGTTCAGCCTTTCCTGAGAAAAGTAGGGACGTCCAGATCGTTCTCGTCGCTCGTATTGCCGTCCTCGTTCTCCGGCAGTGCTATACTTCTTATATCTTCGTCTTCGCTCCCACTCCTCCTTTGATCGTAGCCCGTAGCTATTACTGTAAGCTTGACCGTTTCCACGCCTTCTTTTATAGTCGTGCCGAAGATTATATCCGCAGCGTCGTCCGCCTCGCTTTGGACGAGATTGGCGGCTTCCGTTACCTCTTCGAGGGACAGGTCAGGACTGCCAGTTACGTTCATTATGACGTTCCGTGCGCCGGATATGGAACCTTCAAGGAGCGGTGAGGAAATGGCGTTTTTCGCGGCTTTTTTGGTTTTGCCCTCGCCTTCGGCCTCGCCAATTCCCATAAGGGCCGGTCCGCCGTCCTTCATGGCGTTTTTGATGTCGGCGAAGTCCAAATTTATCATTCCGGGCACGGTAATCAATTCCGAGATTCCCCTTACTCCCTGCATCAGGATCTCGTCCACGAGACCGAAAGCGTTGATCAGGGAAATGTTGCCCGGGGCCACTTCAAGCAGGCGATCGTTTGAGATGGTAATTATCGTGTCTACCTTGTCGGTCAGGTTTTTCAGTCCTCTTCCGGCCTTTTCCGCTCTATCCTTTCCTTCAAAGGAAAAAGGTCTGGTGACTATCCCCGTGGTAAGTATCTCCATTTTCTGGGCGACGTCAGCGATAACCGGAGTAGCGCCTGTCCCGGTTCCGCCGCCCATACCGCAGGTGATAAACAACATATCGACGTCCTGGAGCAATTTCTCGATGGTCTCCTGGTTCTCTAGTGCCGCTTCGCGACCTATTTCCGGGTTGCCTCCGGCGCCGAGGCCGCCGGTAAGCTCCTTGCCGATCTGAATTGCCCGATCAGATTTATTGACGTCGAGAACCTGGGCATCAGTATTTATCGATACCAGCTGCACTCCGTCGACACCGGCTTCCACCATTCGGTCGATGGCGTTGTTTCCGCCACCACCGACGCCGATTACCATCAGCTCTGCCAGGTCGTAATCGTCAGGATTGTAGGCATTCCCCGGCCTGGTTTTTTGCTCGGGAGAATCAGCTGCCGGCTGTTCATCCTCCCCGGAGCTATCCGGGGTTCCTTCTTCCTCGTCGGATTCCGTGTTTGACCGGTAAAAATCTTCCATTACACCATCCAAAGGATCCTGTCCAACCGATTTATGTTTATCATTCATCTTCTATCACCCTCTCTACTAACTTTTCGTAGTCCTCGGCCCCGTGGGATTCTGGAGCGTAATCAAAGATCGATTGATTGTAACTTGCAGCTTCGGAGAGCCTGACGTTTGTCCGGATAGGTTCTGTTACCTTGCCGTCGAAGTGCTCTTTCAGTGTTTCCAGTATCTCCTTGCTCGCATTCGTCCGAATATCAAAAAAAGTCGGGATTACGAGGGCTACTTCTACCTCGTGGTCCAGCAGATCGTTTATTCGCTTGATGTTTTTTATTATATTTCTTACCCCTACCATGGCCAGGTAATCCATGCTAACTGGAATATAAGCTGATTTGGCGTAAACCAGAGCGTTCTGATTCAACAGACTCAAGCTTGGAGGACAATCCAGGATCACCGCATCGTAGGAATCGAGTCCGTCCAGCCTCCGTTTTAAAACCGTCTCACGACTGGTCTTTCCGGTAAGTATCTTCTCGGCCTGAGCCGCGGCTTCGTCGCTGGGTAGCAGGTAAAGGCCCTCGTCAACAGCTACGGTACAATCGCCGGGGCTTTCGTCGTCCACAAGCAGGTGGTAAAGCGACCTCTCGTAATCACAACCGAACCAAGTGACGAGATTGCCCTGAGGGTCCACGTCAATTAGTAATGTCTCCAGACCTCGGTCCGCCAGCCCCTTGCCCAGATTTACCGCAGTGGTAGTCTTCCCGGTTCCCCCTTTCTGGTTTATAATAGCTATTTTTTTCATCCTCTCACCGAAACCAAATCAATTCCCCTGACGCCCCACGTGTTCCCGTTACAGGGGTTAATTAACGATTTACCTGCGAAAGAACTTGCCCAGCCAGCTGAAGATATCCGAAAGCAGAGTACCGCCCTGACTCATCGTGCGCTTGCCGTTTCTCAGGTAATCGTGAGACTGAATGGAATATTTCAATAACCCGACCGAAGTCGCGTAAATAGGCGATTCCACTACGTCTCGCAGGCCGTGAATATCTTCCGGAGTTGAGCCTCTCCTTATTGGAAGATCGAAATGTCTGTTGCCGTACTCGACAATTCCGTTCAGCAGGGACGTACCTCCGGAAAGCACCACACCGGAAGGAATCAGATCTCTGTACCCGGCGTCCTCAAGTTCCTGGAAGGTCAGGTTGAAGATTTCTTCGACTCTCGGCTCTATCACCTTGGCCAGGTTTGTAATCGGAATTTGTTTTACTTCGTCTCCCCCTACTGTCGCGACCTCTATCCGCTTGTCCTCGTTTTCTTCGTTGATAAAGACGGTTCCGTGTTCTACCTTTACCTCTTCTGCAACCTCCAGAGGTGTCTGAAGCCCAACAGTAATGTCGTTTGTCATGTGTTCTCCGGCAACCGGCAAAACTTTGGAAAACCAGATGTCGCCCTTTTTAAATACCGCGAGGTCGGTAGTGCCGCCGCCGATATCCATTAGAAGGACCCCCAACTGTTTTTCCGCCGAAGAAAGTACGGCATGAGAAGAAGCCAGGGGTTCGAGCACGAGCTGTTCTATCCCGATATCGAGGGAATCAAGACAGCGGGTCAGGTTATGTACCGCCGTAGTGGCCCCCGTTACTATATGGACATCAGCCTCCAGCCTCGTACCCGTCATTCCGATGGGATCGGTAATTCCTTCCTGGTTATCCACGACGAACTGTCTGGGGATTATGTGGATCATCTCCGACTGCGGGGGGATCTGTTGCATGGCTTTTGCAGTCTCGATCACTCGGCGCACGTCGTCTTTGCGAATGACGCTGTCGGATCTGTTTATGGAGACAGTCCCGGTGTTGTTTAAATAATTAATATGCTTCCCGGTTATGCCGGCGTAGACGGAATCTATCTTAACGTCCGCCATTTTCTCTGCCTGCCTGACCGCTTTGCGGATAGAACTGGTCGTCTGACCTATGTCGACGACCACCCCTTTTTCCAACCCTTTTGATGGAGCTTGTCCAATACCGACGATTTCAATTGAATTTTCTATGACATTACCGACCAGGGCAACTATTTTTGTCGTACCAATATCCAGCCCCACTACTAAATCCTCACTTTCCATTGGATCACCACCTATGAATCACGTCAGTTTCACTTTCTCCCCAGCTAGGCTTGTGATTGAATAAATTTTTGATTTTTTTTGCTCGCTCCTGAATCCAAAAATCTTAATTATTCTTGGAACCATAATTTCATTCCCGCTCAATCCCCCAACTGAACGGGAACATAAAGCCCCCAATTCAAATATTTAGCACGAAATTATATATAGACCCGTAAAGTCCGCTCCAACGATACTTCGCCTTTTTATTACTGTAGCTAATAATATAATATACTTTCTTTAGATGCAAAGTTCTTTTTGGGGTGTCAATCCTAAATGACCGTAACTTCGGTGACGAGTGTCACCCCAAATTCTTTATACACTCTATCGCGCAAAATGTCAATTGTTTTTTGGATGTTATTGGCCGTGGCATGGCCTTTGTTGAGGATAAAGTTGGCATGCTGGCGGGAAACGACTGCGTCGCCGACCGAAAAACCTTTTGCTCCGGCTTCGTCCAGCAGTTCGCCGGCGCAGCTGTCAGCTTCGGTTGGATTTTTGAAGACGGATCCCGCCGAGGGGTAGGTATAGGGGAACTTGGCCCTTCTGGTATCCAGTATATCTCCCATTTCGGGCTGGTTTACCCCGTAATCCAGTCTGAATTCTGCTTCCAGCAGGGTCAGGTCTTTGTTTTTCTGAAAGAAACTTTCTCTGTAACCGAAATCTTCTGCCATGATCTCGCGCTCATATATTTCTCCCCGTCGATCTATATAAGTAATTTTTGTCAGGTAATCAGTTATTTCCCAGCCGAAGGCGCCGGCGTTCATGGCCAGGCCGCCGCCAACCGTTCCCGGTATCCCGGTAAGAAAGTTAAAGCAGCTGCAACCGAGTTCGTTGGCCTTATTTGCCAGCCGGTAAAGAGGAGTCCCCGCTGAAGCCGTGATGGACTCGCCGGAAGTTTTCACCTGACCGAATCCCGGTCCGAACCTTACAGCCAGTCCGGGGAAGCCTTCATCCGGGACAAGTAGATTGCTTCCATTGCCGATAAACAGCAAGTCCAGATCCTGCCTGGCGGAAAATTGCAGCGCTTCTCGGACCTCGTGTAGCGTTTCCGGCTCACAGAAGAACCGGGCGGGACCTCCGACGTTCCACGTGGTAAAATCCTTGAGGGGAACGTCTCGCTTTATAAACTCCAGTTTTCTCTTGCCTGCAACCGGAGATACCAAGGGGACCTCCTTTACGGTGAAAGTTAAAGTATGGAAAAGAAGTTATTTCTTTTCCGCCAGAGACCTGGTGAACTGATTAATGTCTCCTGCTCCGAGCCCGATGAGAAAGTCTCCCTCCTGCAGCGTGTTTTCCACGAACTCGTACAGCTTGTCGCGTTCCAGTATCCGGTGTACGCCTTGATCCTTTGTCTTCTCTACTGATTTCTGAATCAACTGGGATGTAACTCCGGGGATCGGCTTCTCCGAAGCGGGATAGATCCCGGTAATTACGACCATATCGGCCGACTTAAATGATTTACCGAACTGGCCGTTGATGTGCTTGGTTCGGCTGAACCTGTGGGGTTGAAATATGGCCAGAATTCTATTGGGATCCCAGCCGGACCTGACGGCATTCAAAGTTACCTCGATTTCTTTCGGTAGATGGGCGTAATCGTCGACTATTACCGAACCATTGTTCTTGAGAATCTGAAACCTTCGGTTGGGAAGCTGAAACTTTTCCAGTACGGGGATCATTCGGGAGAGCTCCATGCCGGATTTAAAGCCAAGTGACATGGCGGCAAGAGCGTTGTAGACGTTATGTTCGCCCGGCGCGGGCAGGTTGACCCGCCCGGTTTTCTCACCGCGAAAGTAAAGGTCGAAACTCGTATGGATCCCCGACTGCTTTATATTATCCGCCGTCAGATCCGCCCTTCTGTTTATGGCAAAGGTGAAGGGACGGTCCAGGAGATCCAGAAGTTCCCGGCTATTCTCGTCATCGAGACAGATCACGGTTTCGTTCGAGCGTTCCGCAAACTTTCTGAACCCGGCGAGAATCTCTTCCTGGTCCTTGTATGTGTCCAGGTGATCCTTGCCGATGTTGGTTATAACGGATAGGTCGGGGCTAAGTTCGGTAAAGTGGCCGTCGGACTCGTCCACTTCGGAAATGAAATGGTCGCCCTGACCCAGTTTTGCGTTCCCACCGAGTTGATCGCAGTTGGCGCCGATCATGTAGGTCGGCTCCATGCCGCCGAATTCAAACAGGGTCGAGGTCATGGTCGTAGTCGTGGTCTTGCCGTGTGTACCGGCTACGGCCACGCTCTTCTTTCGCTCCATCAAACCCGCCAGAGCCGAAAGCCGCTCCTCGACAGGTATACCTCTACTTCTCGCTTCCTTTACCTCCACGTTGTCCTCGGGAATCGCCGAAGATACGACCACGGTGTCGACGTCCCGGGAAATATTTGACTTCCGGTGACCGATGTAGACTTCTGCACCGGCCCGACGCAAAAACCTTATATTGTTGCTCTCTCTTATATCAGAGCCGACGACAGCTGCGCCGAGTTGAAGCAGTACACGAGCGAGGCCGCTCATCCCGTCCCCGCCGATTCCAATTAGATGATATTTGTTTTTTGGATTTATCGTTAGCATAATTCTCCTTCGCTTAAGGTATCTTTTAATGCAGTAATTACGTTTTTAGTTCCATCTCCGAAATCCAGCCCCCGATAGTTCTCAGACATTTTCGCCAATCCATCCGACCGCCAAAGTAACTCCGATAGCTCCTCGAATAGTGGGAAGTCTTCCCAGTTCTCTTCCTTTACGAGCAAAGCCGCCCCGTGATCCGCCAGGTATTTTGCGTTGTAATACTGGTGGTTTTCCGATGCTCCGGACCAGGGAACGATAATTGCCGGTTTCTCTGCGGCAACCAGCTCGGCCATAGTCCCCGCCCCACCGCGGCAAATGACGAGATCACTCATCCGATACGCCGCGCCCATTTCATCTATATATTCGACGGGCACTAACACCTCCGAATCGAGTCCGTTAATCCGGTCTTTAAACTCGGAGTAGTTGTAGCTCCCCGTCTGAACCAGAAACTGAAAGGGAAGTTGGTCGACATTCCTCCTTTTTTTTGCCTCCTGAATAAGTTTTTCGATCAGCGGCCTGGATCCCTTTGACCCCCCAAATAAAAGAATTATAGGCAAATCCTGTTTCAAACCAAAGCTTTCCCCGGTGAGAGAAGCGTCGCCGGCGGTAATTTCTTTCCTGACGGGGGTCCCGGTTGTTTCCGTATTTCCGGCGGGGAGGAGTTTCTCCGTTTCCGGATAGGAAGTAAGCACTTTGGTTACGAAACGGGCCAGGATCTTATTAGTGACTCCCGGCTTCAGGTTGAGTTCATGAGTGAGTACAGGGATCCGAAGCAAAACGCCCCAGAACCCGGGCGGAAAAGTAGTGTAACCTCCTGTACCGTAGATTACGTCAGGTCTAAACCTGATAATTATTGCGAGCGTTTGCAGCAACCCAATTGGCAGGAGGAGCAGGCTTTTTAAGAACCTCCAGGGACTCTGTCGACTCAGGCCTGTCACGGTTATCTGGCGAAAATCCAACCAGTCGTAGTCAGGTGCTATTTCCGCCTCGAGGCCCTTCCCCGTGCCGAGGTAGCATATACTGTGTTCAACTTCTTCTTCGTGTAAACTTTTCATAACTGTTAACGCCGGATAAAAGTGACCTCCAGTTCCTCCACCGGTAACTAGAACCTTCATGAATTATCTATATTCACTATTAGACCGACCATGGCGAGGGAAACGATTAAAGATGTCCCCCCGTAACTGATAAACGGAAGCGTCAGACCGGTAACTGGCAACAGGCCGAGAGTGACGCTGAAGTTAAGCAGGGCCTGGAAACATAGGACGAAGGTAAGACCTCCCGCCATCAGAGCTCTGATTCCATCTTCCTGGTTCAGGGCTATCCTGAACCCCTCAACTCCGAGAACCGTAAAGAGACCAAGAACGAGTAAAGTGCCGACAAAGCCAAGTTCTTCTCCGACAATTGAAAAGATGAAATCGTTGTATCCGGAAGGAAGATAAAGAAATTTTTCCACGGAACCGCCCAGGCCCTTGCCAGCTATACCGCCGGAGCCAAAAGCTATCAGTGATTGGGTCAACTGGTAGCCGGTTTCAAGCCTGTCTCTTCCGGGACCGAAGAAGGATATCAGCCGCTGGAGTCTGTACGGTTCCATGACGAGCAAACCCCCCAGCAGTGGTACGCCCAGAGCAATTACCTTTCCCAGATCCCGGAGCCTGGCGCCCCCGATAAACAGGAGAAAACCCACCGTGGTAATCAGAAGTACGGTCATGCTGAAATCCGGCTGGAGTAGCGTCAGGAAAGAAATTCCACCCATAACGATGATGAAAGGCACTATTCCCCGCTGAAAATCCCTGATCCTTTCTCCTAGATCCACTATTGCCAGGGAAGTCCAGATAATTAGACCGAACTTTAACCCTTCAGTGGGCTGAAAGCTAAGCGGGCCCAGGTCCAGCCACCGGCCCTCCGTCGAGAAGCTGGGGATAAGCGTGAGAAGTGTTAGGAAAACGAACCCCGCCATCAGGTATCCGCTGTAATCGATAATCCTGGTAATATTTACCCTGGCAAAGAAGATCAGCGCGGCAAAACCGAGCACTGCCGCCACCGATTGCTTTAAAAGCAGGAAGTAAGAATTGCCGTAATAATAATCCGAATAAGCCCAGCTTGAACTGTATACCATAATCAACCCGAAAGAAGTTAATAAAAAAGCCGTCAACAATATCCTGGCGCTTGAACCGCTGAAATCGTTCATAACTTTACCAGCCCGGATTTTAGTTTATATCTTGAATGTCCATGATGCGCAAGGACCGCCGTCTGGTATGGGTTTCCGCGCTGTCATCGGCTTCAGTGATTTATGTCGTAAGGTCATCGATCCTCCCTGCAATTAAGGATTCTATCGTCTCTGCAAAAACTTCGCCGCGTTTCCTGTAGTTCTCGAATTCGTCAAAGCTGGCGCAAGCCGGTGACAGTAAGACCGTCTCCCCCGGTCGGGCCCCGGCAAAAGCATCTCTTACCGCGTCGGTCATTTTTTCGTATTCTTGGTACTTTTCTAGACCCTGTTCCTCCAGCCTCCGGGCAAGTCTTTCGCTTGCGGCCCCGAATAGATGAAAGTAAGTTAACTCGCTTTTACTGAACGAGTTAACCAGTGAACGATAGCCAGCTTCTTTGGCTTTCCCGCCCAGAAGCAATCTGATTGGACCGGGAAAACTGTCTATAGCAGCTTCCGTAGCCGCGGGGTTCGTACCCTTCGAGTCGTTGACAAAGGTAACCCCGTTGACATTGGCCACCACCTGCAACCTGTGCGGGAGGTGTAGGCCCTTTTTTACGGTTTTGTCGGGTGGGAGGTCAAGTTCCCTACCGGGTAAAATGCAGTTCACGGCTTTCATTGCCGCCCCGAAGTTTTCTTTCTGATGCAAGGATAAGTCCAGATTTGGGTGATCCACCGGGCCGAACTCGGATCTTTCCGGTCCCGGGCTCGGTAATTCTAACGCTAGATTTCCGTTTATTACCGCGAAGTCTTCTTCGTCCTGCTCCCGGAAGAGATTTAGTTTCGCCTCCCGGTAACTCTCGAAGCACCCGTGACGTTTAAGGTGATCCGGCTCCAGGTTGGTCAGGACGCCGACTTTTGGCTTGAACTCCGATACCGTCTCCAGCTGATAGCTACTGACTTCGACGACCGCGATGTCCTGGGGCGTCAGGGACTCCACGGTACTGATGAAGGGGGTGCCGATATTTCCACAGGCGACCGCGGTTTCCCCCGCGTATTCGAGCAACTTCGTTATTAACTTTACGGTCGTCGTTTTTCCGTTAGTCCCGGTTACGGCGACGATTCTATCGGTGGGCGATATTCTATAAGCAAGTTCTATTTCCCCGACGACGCTGATTCCGCGGGACATGGCCGTTTTTATTAACTCCGAATCGGTCGGGACACCGGGTGAGACCACCATAAGGTCAGCGTCCAGAGCCCTTTCGCTGTGCCCGCCGGATTCCAGTTCCCCTCCGGCTCTCCGGATATCACTTGCCGCTTTCTCCGGAACCTCGTTTTCGTCCGTGAGAAAGAGCTCGATTCCGGTCGGGGCCAGAGCTTCTACCACCGCCTGTCCGGTTAGACCGGCTCCGACGATAGTGATCTTCTCGGACTCTTTCAGTTTTTCTTTGATCCATGAAACCATAAGGACGTACTCCTTTTCGGGTTAAACTTTACTTTTACCTCCGGCCACCGTTCAACGACCACTGTCCGCTCCTCGGTAGAAGTCGAGTACCCCCGAAATTAATCCGGTCAATTTTTCCCTGATTTCAGGGAGGTCCGGGCGGAATTTATGGACCTTATGGACCTAAAGTAGAATTGGCTGGTGGGAAAACCGGCAGCTGGAAAATTCTCTCTAGAACTACGAAAGGCGAACTACCTCGGGGTAGTTCGCCTTGGGCTTTTTTGACTTGGATGAAATTGAAACAGGATTGTATCCAGCAACCTAGATGAATTTTTTGACCTTCTCTTCCAGTTCTTCGGGCGACGCTAGTACGACGTATTCTCTCGACTCCTCCATCCTCTCCTTTGCCTTGTCCTTGAGATCGCTTGGAACCACCAGAATCACGGGGACGTCGTGTCTCCGGCAGGCAAAGAGCCTATCGTCTATAGTGACGTGTTCCATGCCCGAGACGGAAACGAGTTTATGGAGATAGGCGATTACCACGTCGAAACCGTCGGTACTCGTGATGTGGGCAATATACTTACCGTGCCCGTCAGTACCATTTCCCAGAGGGGCCGTGTCGTGGCCTTGAGCACAGAGACTGCTTAGGAGATCGGGATCTGTTCCTTCCATGTAACCAATTAACGACATTAGAATCACCTCAAAACATTATAGAGGGGGAGCTGTAGCTTAGTCAACGAGCAACAAGACTGCAGGAGCAACCGGGACGGAGATTTCATCAGAAGTCCGGAATATCGGAAGCGGGAGTTAGTCCGGAATCCAGACAGTTAAGTCTCATCCCTGATGCCCAGGTAGATATGCGTGATTACCAGGGTAATCCAGGTCTGAAACACTGTGCTAAGCAGGACGCTGATTGTCGCGCCCCAGCCGGCGGGCAAACTGCCGAGGGAAAAGCTCAAAAGGAGGAGCGGGACCTCGAAGATCAGAACGATTTGAAATAGTTGCCCCCAGCGCCCGGTAGTCTTCTCCCAGCTATTTTCAATTGCCCGGACCAGATCAGTTTCCCCGCCGAGCAGGACCTCCTGGGTGGTGAAGATGAATTTGACGTAGAGGAAGATTCCCGGAACTATAAAGAGCAGAAAACCGAGGATGATCCCGGTCCAGGCCACCAGGTTTACTCCGACCAGCGGCAAGTACTTCGGTATGACGTGACCGAGAGAAGCGCCAGGATTTGGATACTCGCCCGAATGAACGTAGCGGTCGAGAAAAATGGTCATTCCCGAAGCGACCGGGGTCAACAAAAGCAGAATGAGCAGCTGGAAAATTATACTCCAGCTCGTGCCGAAGGCGAATAGAACGGTGTCGGTGCCGAGAATTCCGTTTAACAGGGCAGTCAGGAAAAAGGGGGCAAACAGGACCGGAAAGCTCGTCGTCTCCCGGATCGCCCCCCTGATCAAACCTTGGATATCCATAAATTTACCTTTATCCACTCTCCGCTTCCGCAAGTGATTCGTCGATAATTTCGAGCCCGTTCATTAGATTTTCTTCTTTGATGACGAGTGGAGTCAGCAAACGGATTACGTTACCGTAAAGTCCGGCGGTGGGAAGTATGAGTCCCTTTTCCAGCGCCGTCTCGACGACGGATTCGGTTAGCTCCGGGGCCGGTTCCTTCGTATCCCTGTCCCGGACAAGTTCTAGGGCGTCCATGGCCCCCAGTCCCCGGACGTCGCCGATAAACTCGTATTTGTCCTGAAGTTCGTGAAATCTACTCAGAACCCTGTCTCCGATCTCCCGGGCTCGCGGAATCTGGTTCGGATGTTCCTCCGGATCACCCGAAATGCTGGTTAGTGAAGCCCAACGTTTGCAGACCGGGTGGAAGACACCGAGGTCGAAGGTGACGTCGTCGGCGATCGGGAAATCGTACGTGTCGGCCTTGATAGCCATGCTCTCGTTCGTGTCTCGGGCATTGATCCCGACACGGACCACGTTGCCGTAGCACCGGAGTGCATCGCTCTCAACACCGTAGTCTGCGAAGCAGTGGAGCATGAGCGGTTCCTCCCGATCCTCACCGAATTCGACGGTCACGGGACTACCTCGCAACGGTAAAGAAGAGTTCGCTTCTTGTAGGGTGGCCGGAATCGGTCTGCCGTCGCTAAGAACGGTATAATAAGCGTTTGCGACGGGAGAGAAATGGTCATTGTGTACTTGATTCCTAGTCTGGAGGAATAAAGATGGTTACGTGGACTGTCC
>Ga0207797_1002288_pt1 | contig 13329 bp, 14 predicted proteins | sample PRCRCaboRojoPR_6_FD_187275 | JGI IMG/M metagenome (GOLD analysis project Ga0207797, IMG submission 187275) | Marine sediment microbial community from Cabo Rojo, Puerto Rico - PR CR 10% Liquid 1 (SPAdes) | ecosystem: Environmental > Aquatic > Marine > Coastal > Sediment | place: Cabo Rojo, Puerto... | reverse complement strand
CACCCCACCGCCCTCCGCATCAGCGCGGTGCCGAGTCCGCCGCCGCGGTGCGCTGGCTCCACGTACATGTTGGTCAGGTAGGCGTGGGTCTCGGCCTCGTCCGTCGGGTTCGGAACCTTGGGGACGAGCTGCACCCACACGTGCCCGCGGATCACCCCGTCCGGCTCCACCACCCAGCACCGCCAGGGCTCCAGCCCGGGGGCCAGCCGATCCCGCATCCACGGCTCACACCGCTCCAGGAACGACTCGCGCTCCTCCACCACGGGATCCTCCGCGGCGCGGAACTCGTACCGGAGCCGGGCCAGGCGGCCGGCGTCCCGGGGGGCGGCTTCCCGAACGCGCGTCACCGGTCCGACCGTCCCTCCATCCCCTCGCCCCCGTCCGGCAGGTCCCGGTGGCCCACCCGGTCCTCCGCCTCCGGCGGCACGCCGAAGGTGTCGTCCAGATCGCCGCCGCCGTAGACGCGGAGCACCCGGGAGATCTCGACCCGGTACCCGGCGTACCACTCCCGATGTCGTCGCTTGGCCTCCCGGTGGTCCGGGTCGGAGGCGAACTCCCGGAGGGCGTCCATGGACTCCCAGTAGTAGGTGACGGCCCGGTGTCCCTCGGAGTCGCGCCAGTCCTTCCGGCCCAGGTATCCGGGCCTGGATCGGGCGATCCGCCGGATCCGCTCGTTCAGCTCCTCGAAGGCGTCGTCGCGCCGCACCTGGTCGAAGACGAAGGTGGCGGCGATCGAGCCGGCCGGCGGCATGGTGGCCTCCTCGCTCACGGGCCACCCCTGAGCGCGACGGAGCCCCGTCCGGGGAGGATCGCCGCGAGAAGCAGAAGGAGCATCGCGGGGCGGTGACATCGGAGCATGGGGGACATGGCACCGTAACTATAACGTCGGCGGGGCTCCTGCATCCGTTCGGCGCAGGACGCCCGGCCGTGGTGTAGGAGCCAGCGGTCGGCGGCGACCGACGTGCTGTCGTCCTCCGAAGGCATCGGCACCCTCCGGGAGCGACTGCGATGCGCGAGCTCCAGCTCACCCTGACGGCGGTCGGCCTGGTCGGCCTCCTGGCCCTTCCTCACGTCCTCCCCTCCCTGCCACCCGCCCCCCCGGACCCGGCGGCTGACGGCGCCCGGAGACAGCCGACGATCCGGGACATCGGCACGCTGGGCGGCGACTGGAGCGAGGCCAACGGCGTGAGCGACGACGGGCGGGTCGTCGGCGAGAGCCGGGTGGCCCCGGGGCGGCTCCACGCCATCTCGCGTCACGCCTTCCTGTGGCGCGACGGGGAGATGCGGGACCTGGGCACGCTCGGCGGCACCGAGAGCGCGGCCCGGGACGTGAACGACCGCGGCCAGGTCGTGGGGGTGGCGCAGTTCGACTCCGTGCGGGGGCGAGTGGGACGCTTCGTGGACGTGTCCCGCCGCGCCTTCCTGTGGGAGGAGGGGCGCATGCGCGGCCTGGGGACGCTGGGAGGCGAGAACAGCGAGGCGCACGCCGTCAACGATCAGGGAGCGGTGGTGGGTCGGGCCCAGGTGCGTCCGGGCCGACTGCATTCCACCTCCTACCACGCCTTCCTGTGGCGCGACGGGGAGATGCGGGACCTGGGCACGCTCGGGGGCACCGAGAGCGTCGCCTTCGACATCAACGACAGCGGGCGCGTCGTCGGAGCGAGCCAGATCGCGCCGGGCCGGGACCGTCGCGTGGACGTCCACGCGTTTCTCTGGCACGACGGAGAAATGCGTGACCTGGGCACGCTCGGGGGTCGGCTGAGCCGCGCCCACGCCATCAACGATCGCGGTCAGGTGGTCGGACACAGCGCGACCCGGGACGGCGAGGTCCACGCCTTCCTCTGGGAGGACGGCGAGATGCGGGACCTGGGCACACTCGGAGGACGCTCGAGTCGTGCCTACGACATCAACGACCGGGGGCAGATCGTCGGGAGCAGCGCGACCCGGGACGGTGAGGTTCACGCCTTCCTCTGGGAGGGCGGCGAGATGCGGGACCTGGGAAGCCTCTCGGACAACAGCAGCGCCAACGCCATCAGCGACAGCGGGCTGGTGGTCGGCGCGAGCCGGACGAAGCGGGAGCGGCTCGGGGCGGCCTCCGTGCACGCCGTGATCTGGCAATCGGCCGGTGGCGGATGATGACGAAGCCGGCGGGCGGCCGATGCCGCACCCGGCCGGGTGGGGGCCCGCTGATCCCGTTGGATCAATTCCCGGCCGCGTCCGGCTCGAAGCGGATGCGCTGCTGCACCCAGACACCGACCCTCTCACCTCGATTCATGGCCGGGCTGAACTCCATGTCGCCGATGATCCGGCTGGCAGCCATGTCGAGCACCTCGCGGCCGCTGGACGTCTCGATCAGGCTCTCCCGCACACGTCCCTCCTGGTCGACCTTGAGCGAGAGAACGACCGATCCTCCGATGCCCGCGTCCTCCAGCGAGTCGGGATACAGCTCCTGCAGTCGCTTCCCGACCTCCTCGCTGTTCTGGAGCTCCGGCGTGACGTCGTAGGGAACGAACTCGGCCATCACCGGCGCTTCGGAGAGCGCCGTCGCCTCGGACCGACGTTCGGCAGCGGTCTCGTCCCCAGGCTCGGGAGCCTGAGACTCGCAGGAGGTGAGGCCGGCCGCCAGGGCCGCCACGGCCAGGAGGGCCGGAGGGACAGCGCGAGTACATGACGTGTCGATACTCATTTTTCGCGGCCTCCGCTCGGGCGAGTGGTGTCACGGCTATAAACTACGTACCTCGTAAATACTATACTAATAGTCTTACTGTCAACTACGGAATCCGCGAGGAAGCAGACGCGGTGCGAGGGGAACGACCGAATGGAGGGAAAGAGCGGGATCCGACGGATGGAAGGGTTACGGCGCCCCCACCCTCGCACCCGGAGGGCCGCGAGCCCGTGGGCGCTACCCGCCGGTGCGGGTAGCCGTCAGACGCTCTCCACCCGCAGCGGTTCGCCGGCCAGATCGGCCACCAGGTCCGTGTACTCGACGCTGAACCACTCGTAGAAGCGCTCCAGGTCCCGTGGCTCCGGCCACACCTCGCGGTCCTCGGTCCAGGCGACGAGCTCCTCCTCGAAGATCGATCCGTGCACCCCCTCGACGAACTCGTCCACCTCCTCCAGCGTGCCGAACTGGGGGATCAGGTAGGCCGCGGGCATCCCCTCGTCCAGGTGGAAGTCCGGCCCGTGGTGCTCCAGCCCGTTGGCCCAGTCCAGGTAGGGCTGCCGCGGGACGACCAGCAGCAGCCCCCGGTTCACGACATCCATCGCTCTCCCTCGTCTCGGTGCGTGCTTCGGCGCGCGCTCGGATCCCCCGACCGGGCGATCTCGGCCGGATCGCGGGAAACCCACGGTCAGAAATGTAGGTGTCGCCGCCGGGCCGGGCGTACCCACCCCGGGGCCGGTCGGTGGCGCGGTCCTCGTCCCGTTCCGTATCATGCAGCCGTCACTCGCGCCCGGACTCGATCCTCGGGAGGCCCGCGTGACGTCCAGACCACAGGGGCACGACGGACCGGACGCGATCGGTGAACCGGAGCGCTTCCTCGACACCATCGCCGGCAACCTCCCCGGGATCCTCTACCGGTGCCGAAACACCCGGACGTGGACCATGGAGTACCTGTCCCCGGGAACCGAGGAGCTCACCGGATACCGGCCGGAGGAGCTGCTCCACGACGAGGAGGTCGCCTACGGGGATCTGATCCACCCGGACGACCGGGAGGACGTCTGGGGCGAGGTTCAGGATGCGCTGGACGACGGCCGGCCGTATCAGCTCCAGTACCGGATCCGAACCCGGGACGGAGGCGTCCGCTGGGTGTGGGAGCAGGGCCGCGGAGTGCACCCCGATTCCGGCGAGCGCCTGTACCTCGAGGGCTTCATCTTCGACATCACCGCCTGGCGGCGTGCGCGCGAGGAGAGCGAAATGGCGACCTCGCTCCTCTCCGCCACCGTCCGGAACATCCCGGACGCCGTCTTCGTCGTGAAGCACCCGGAGCGGCGCCTCGTCTTCTGCAATCCGGCAGCCGAGCAGCTGTTCGGATATTCCCGGGAGGAGCTGCTCGGCATGGACACGGAGCTCCTCCACCTGGACCGGGAGAGCTACGAGCGATTCGGCCGTGTCAGCCAGGCCGCTCTGGCGGAGGAGGGAGTCTTCCGCGGAGAGTTCCGCATGCGGAGAGCGGACGGCACCACCTTCCCCACCGAGCACGTCGTCAGCTACGTGCTCGGAGACGACGGTCCAGAGTACGCGGTGAGCGTGATCCGGGACGTCACCGGGTGGAAGGACGTCGAGCGGAGCCTCCGGAAGTCGAGGACGAAGTTCGCCACGGCCTTCCAGGTCAACCCCATGGCCATGGCGATCACGGGCCTCGGGGACGGCCGCTTCCTGGAGGTCAACCGCGGGTTCGAGGAGATCACCGGGTACGACCGAAACGAGATCCTGGGCAGGACGTCCCTGGAGATCGAGTTCTGGGACGATCCCCGGGACCGCCGGGAGGTGCTGAGCCGCATCGAGGCGCAGGGCGCGGTCCGCAACTACGAGACGCGCCTCCGGATGAAGGACGGCGAGGTCCGCGACGCTCTCTACTCGGGCCAGAAATTCGAGCTGGACGGCCGGCCCTGCCTGCTCTCCGCGGCCCAGGACATCACCCAGCGGAAACGCTTCGAGGAGGAGCTCGAGCACCAGGCCCTCCACGACGGGCTCACGGGCCTCCCGAACCGGACGCTCCTCCGGGACCGCCTGGAGCAGGCGCTGAGCCGTGCCGAGCGCTCCGACGGGGAGGTGGCCGTCGTCTTCCTGGACCTGGACCGCTTCAAGGTCGTGAACGACACCCTGGGCCACCCCGCCGGCGACGAGCTCCTGCGGACGGTGGGGACCCGCCTCGGGGACGCGACGCGGGGCCAGGACACCGTCGCGCGGTACGGCGGCGACGAGTTCGCCGTCCTCTTCGAGGGAATCGCGGGAGAGGACGAGCTGCGCGTCGTCACCGGGCGAGTTCGGAGCATCTTCGACGCCCCCGTCACGGTCGCGGGCACCGAGATCCATCCCAGCGCCAGCATCGGGGTGGCCGTGAGCGGGCCGGAGTGCCGGGATCCCGACGACCTGATCCGGTACGCCGACATCGCCATGTACCGGATCAAGGCGCCCGACTCCACGGCCATTCACGTCTACGATCCCGCCGCCGACGACGGGGTCACGAATCAGCTCCACCAGGAGAACGAGCTGCGGCGAGCCGTGCGGGAGGGGGAGTTCGTCCTCCATTACCAGCCGGTTCTGAACCTGGAGACACGATCCGTGGTCGGCGCCGAGGCCCTGGTCCGCTGGGAGCACCCGGAGGCCGGACTCGTCGCCCCGGGGGAGTTCATCCCCCTGGCCGAGGAGACGGGACTCATCGTGCCCATCGGCGAGTTCGTCCTGGACCGGGCCGCCCGGACGGCCGTGGGCTGGATGGACAGGCACGACCCCGGGGGAAGCCGGTTCCGCGTTAGCGTGAACCTGTCCGCCCGCCAGCACCGCGAGGAGGAGCTGCCGGCACGGATTCGCGCCTTCGCCGATGACGCGGACCTCCCCCTGGACCGACTCACCCTCGAGATCACCGAGAGCGTCCTCATGAGCGGTCGGTCGAAGCTCCAGGAGCTGCGGGCCGCCGGCCTGAAGCTGGCCATCGACGACTTCGGGACCGGCTACTCCAGCCTCCAGTACCTCCGGAGCCTGGAGGCCGACGTTCTCAAGATCGACCGCGGATTCGTGGCCGACGTGGAGTCACCCGGTCGGGAGAGCGTGATCGTGCAGGCCATCCTGATGATGGCGCGCCAGTTCGGGATGGAAGTGGTGGCGGAAGGAGTCGAGACCGAGACGCAGGCCCGTCACCTGGAGAATCTCGGCTGCGGCTACGCCCAGGGCTTTCACTTCGCCCGACCGATGCCGGCCGAGAAGTTCGAGGAGGAGTGGCTCGCCGGCTAGCCGCGCTCCCGGCATTGTGCCGCCCGCCGGGTTCCCTCCCCCGCGACCGGCCCCGCCAGACTCAGCGGCTGACGCCCGGGATCCGGGTCCAGCCCCAGTGGAAGAGGCGGGTGGCTCCGTAGAGCACGACCGCCCACGCCACGAAGCCGCCGCCGGTGATGACCGCGGCCCGGCCCATCCCCTGCCGCTCGGCCATGGACGCCACCATCTCGGCGCCGCCCATCAGCAGCCACGACAGGGCGCAGGCGACGGCCACGGAGAGGCTCAGAGCGAGGAAGCGGGGGCTGCTGTCGTCGTCCACGGTCCCGTGCCTCCGGTTCGGCGGTGACGGTCCGGACGGATTCGAAAGATAGCTGCTGACGGGGCTCCTTCCACCCCGGCCCGCCACGATCGACCGCGTCACCCCTCGCCCCACTCCCCGGCCTCCCCGATCTCGTCGGTGGCGTACAGGAACCATACCCAGAAGGCCTTACAGGTGCGGTAGGCGAGGAAGATGGAGAGCACCAGGGCTCCCACGCTCGTCCACACGACCCAGGTGCGGAGACCGAAGGCCCACCCCAGCGCCGTGAGCACCAGGAGTCCCGTCACTCCGCCCACCGTGTAGCCCAGGACGATGGGTCCTCCGTAGTGGGCCCCGTGCTCCCCGCGGAGGTCCGTCCCGCAGCTCGGGCACCGGTCGTGGATCCGGTATCCCTCGCTGAAGAGCTCGCCGTCTCCGCACGCCGGGCACCGGTGCTGGAACGTGGTGCGCGCCAGCCGCTTCCAGTCGACCTCGAGCATGCTCTCTCTTTGCCTCCGTCCGGACCTGTTCGGCGGTGTCACGGTCGCGGGCGTTCCCCTAGCTTCGACCCGTCCTGCATCGTCCGCGCTCCTGGTTCCAGCAGCAAGGGAGACTCCATGCGACTCCGCGCCTCCCTCCCCCGCCTCCCGCTCTACTGCGTCGTCGGCGCTCTCCTCGCCCTCCCGGCTCTCGCCCCGCCGGCGATCCAGGAGGCCGGGGCCCAGCCGGCCGACGCGGACTCCACGCTCCAGCTCGAGCAGTACCTGGAGATGGAGGACGTCTACGACCCGCGGCTCTCGCCCGACGGCGACCAGGTGGTCTACGTCCGGAGCTGGATCGACCCGATGCACGACACCCGCAAGTCCGCGGTCTGGATCATGGGCGCCGACGGCAGCCGCGACCGCCACCTGGTGGAGGGGAGCTCCCCCCGGTGGTCTCCCTCCGGCGACCGTCTCGCGTTCCTGGCCTGCGGCACGCCCGGCGGTGACCGGAGCGCCCTGCAGGAGTGCGGCGAGGACGCCGAGCGACAGATCTGGGTTCGGATCATGGAGGGCGACGGCGCGGGGTCGGTGACCCAGGTGACCCGACTCACCGAGGGGGCGAGCGACATCGCCTGGTCTCCGGACGGCGAGCGCGTCGCCTTCAACCGCTTCGTCGAGGACGAGGACAGCTACCGCGTCGAGCTCCCGGAGCGCCCCGAGGGCGCCGAGTGGACGGAGGCTCCGCGCGTGGTGGACCGGCTGGACTACCGGCAGGACGGCGCCGGCTTCACCCGTGAGGGGCACGATCACGTGTTCACGGTCTCCGCCGGCGGCGGGACACCGCGGCAGGTGACCCACGGTCCCTACGACCACGGCGATCCGCGGTGGAGCCCCGACGGGTCGACGATCTACGTGGACGGGCTCCGGACCGAGGACGCCGCCTACGAGATCCGGGAGTCCGAGGTCTACGCCGTGGACGTGGACACCCGCGAGGTCACGGCCCTCACCGACCGGAACGGCCCGGACGGAAGCCCCGCCCCCGGCCCCGACGGCGAGTGGATCGCCTACACCGGCGCCGACTCCACCGGCCAGACCTACCAGACCTCGAACCTCTACGTCATGCGCCCCGACGGCTCGGGGGTCCGGGAGCTGGCCGCCGACTTCGACCGCTCCCCCGGCGGCCTCACCTGGGCCCCGGACGGAAGCGGCGTCTACTTCACGGCCGAGAACGAGGGCACCGAGGACCTCTACTATGCCGGCCTGAACGGTGACTTCCGTCGTGTCACCGAGGGACAGCACGTGCTCGGCACCACCGACATCAACGACGACGGCACCGCCGTGGGCGTCATGGAGACGCCGAAGCGGCCCGGCGACGTGGTCACGTTCGACGTCTCACAGCCGGATCCCGAGTACCTGACCGCCGTGAACGAGGACGTCCTCTCCGGCGTCCGGCTCGGCGACGTGGAGGAGATCTGGTACGAGTCGGTGGACGGGTTCCGGGTACAGGGGTGGATCGTGAAGCCGCCGGACTTCGACCCCTCGGAGCAGTACCCGCTCATCCTCCACATCCACGGCGGCCCCCACGCCATGTACGACGTGGGCTTCAGCTTCCGCTACCAGCACTTCGCCTCCGAGGGCTACGTCACGCTGTACACCAACCCCCGGGGCTCCACGGGCTACGGCACCGAGTTCGGGAACGCCATCAACCACGCCTACCCGGGCCGGGACTACGACGACCTGATGGTCGGCGTGGACAGCCTCATCGACCGCGGCTACATCGACGCCGACAACATGCTGGCCACCGGGTGCAGCGGCGGGGGCGTCCTCTCCAGCTGGATCGTGACCCAGACCGACCGCTTCGCCGCCGCCGTGGTCCGCTGTCCCGTCACGAACTGGCTCTCCTTCGTGGGCACCACCGACAGCCCGTACTGGTACTACAACTTCCGCGACTTCCCGTGGGAGGACCCGACCGAGCACCTGGAGCGCTCGCCCCTGATGCAGGTCGGCCAGGTGGAGACGCCCACCCTGCTGATGACCGGCGTGAACGACCTCCGGACCCCCATGCCCCAGACCGAGGAGTTCTACCAGGCGCTCAAGCTCCGGAAGGTGCCCACGAAGATGATCCGCATGAAGGACGAGTGGCACGGCACCGGTTCCAACCCGTCGAACTTCATGCGCACCCAGCTCCACATCCTGAAGTGGTTCGAGAGCTACATGACCGGGGACATGAAGGAGAGGATGCAGGAATAGAGGAGCGCACAGAAGAGGAAGGGGCGGCCCGGGTCGGTCGCCGCCCTCAGCCTCCGTCGTCCGCGTCCGCCAGCCCCACGGCCCGCATCAGGGCCAGGGCGTTCGTGGAGGGCGCCGGGCCGGGCCGGAGCCGGTAGTCGAAGCTGAGCAGCGGCCCCTCCGCTCCCTCGGAGACGTCGCCGGTGAGGTGGACGACGTCGGCCGCGGCCTCCAGCTCCGGCGTGTGGTGCACCCGGAGGTCGTGAGTGGCCACCGCGCCGACGGCGCCTGAGCCCACCAGCCGTCGGAGCACGATCCGGACGCCCTCCCGTCGCTCCGCCTCGTTGGTGCCCTGGAGCGGCTCGTCCAGGAGGTAGAGGGCCCGGGCGGGCCCGTCGCCGGCGGCCTCGGCCCCTGCCACCACCTGGCGCATGCGCCGCAGCTCGGCCATGAACTCCGAGACGCCCTCCGACAGGGAGTCCTCCACCTGCATGGAGGTGTGGACCTCCAGCGGCGGCAGCCGGAGCCGGCCCGCGGGCACCGGCGCGCCGGCCTGCGCCAGGACGGCGGCCAGGCCCAGGGAGCGGAGGAGCGTGCTCTTCCCGGACATGTTCGACCCCGTCACCAGCAGAAACGTCCCGGGCGGGCCCACCCGGACGTCGTTGCGGACGCATTCGTCGGGCTCCAGCAGCGGGTGGCCGAGGTCGCCGGCCCCGAGGGAGTCCGCCGACTGATCGATCTCCGGATAGGTCCAGTCGTCGTGATCGGCATCCAGGACCGACAGCGCCAGCAGGGCGTCCACCCGCCCCAGCGCGTCGAACCACTCCCGTACCTCGTCCCCGAACCGGCGCTGCCATCGCTCCAGCAGCCAGAGCAGGTGCACGTCCCAGAGGAAGAGGAGCTGGAGCGGCAGGTGCGCCAGGGCGTTCCGGCGCACGTCCGAGGCCGAGATCAGCTGCTCCAGCCGTTCCAGGGCAGCGGCGGCGTCCGGAGGACCGCTCACCGCCCGGCGGGCCTCTTCCAGCAGCCGGCCCTCGCCCGGCATCGAGACCACCGTTTCCAGCAGGGATGCGTGCCGACCCGCATTCTCCTCGCCCCTGGTGACGCGGTCGAAGACCGGGTGGATCCGGGCCGAGGAGACGCCGGAGACGGCCAGGGCGGCGACGAGGCCCAGGAGCCACCACGGATAGGCCGTGACGCCGGCGGCGTGCGCCGCCATGAGCCCGCCGTTCGCGAGGGGCAGGAGCCGGGCCGTCCACAGGAGCCAGCCCCGATCCGCGAGCCAGGTGGCACCCTCCGCCCACTCGAGGAAGGGGCCGACCCGATCCGCCGGCGTGACGCCCGCCTGCCGGGCCGCGGCCACCCACCTCTGGCGGACGTCGTCCTCCGGGGCCAGCGACCGGACGGTCTCCTGGCGCGAGGCGACGTCCTCGGGCCCGGCCCTGTCGAGGAGCCACCGACGGACCCTCTCCGCCCCGGCCGCCGTCGACACGGTGCTCAGCAGGCGCACCACCGATGTCCGCCCCACCACGTCCAGGTCGTCAGCGTACGGGTGCTCCGCCGGCCCGTCTGCCCGACGTGCGCCGCCGTCCGCCGTCTCGGGAAGAGCCTCCCAGTCCCGGCGGAGCCGTGCCCGGGCCTCCCGGTTGACGTCCACCAGGTGCTCCAGGCGCTCCCGCTCGCGGCGGACGCGCCGGTGCCGCACCACGAGCCATGCGAAGGCCAGGCCCGAGGCCAATCCGCCCGCGGCCAGCGCCGGGGAGAGAACGCCGCCGGTCCACTCGGCTCCCAGCAGAAGGACGAGGGCCCCGAGAAACGAGGCGATCCGGCCCGTCCTCAGATGGCGGAGGCGCCCGGAGAGGGCCTCCACACGCTCCGAGAACCGCTCCTGTCGCTCGGCGTAGCGCTGCTCCGCGGTGTTCACCTGCCGTCCCCGCCCTATCGCCCCGGACGGCCCGTGCGGCGCCCCTCCCGGGATGGAGGCGATCTCACTTCTCCGTTCGCCGCTCCACGAGGTCGTCCACGCTGAGAGCCGCGAGGCCCGTCTGCTCCATCACCAGGTCGGCCAGGCGCAACGCCCGGTCGCGACTGGCCACGAACCACCAGTTCGGGTACTCCACCCGGGCACGGAGCCGGCCCTCCGGATCGTACAGCCGCAGCTCGTCGTGATCAGCGCCGAAACGCCAGTCCGTGGGGGTCCGGACCCCGCTCACGACCAGGCGCGAGATGAGCGCGCTCCACACCAGGTTCCGAAGCGAATCCTGGAGGACGCTTCGGAGGGCGGTCACCGGGTAGTCGTGGAGCACACGAATGTGACCGCTCCTCACCGCGCCGCCGATGTCCTCCGACGCCTCGCCGGTCTCCAGGTCGGTGATCCTCCAGCTGTCCCCGTGATCCAGGATGTCGAAGTCGGGACTGAGGATGCCGAGGGCGTGCTCGGCGGAGCCCGGCGCGACGCCGATCCGGTAGTCGTCGTCCTCGGCCCGGTGAAGGGCTACTTCGACCGGCAGGCGCGGGGGCCTCATCTCTCTCCTCCCGCGGGCGTCCGGGGCATCGTCGCCCCTACTGGGTGAAGAAGTCGAAGATGTCGCCGATCATTCTCCCACCGTCCGGGAGCTGCCGGCTCCCCACAGAAAGAGCCCGAGTCCCGCCAGGAAGATACCGAGTCCCGCTGGATCGCCCCATCCGAGCTCCATGAGCCCTCCTTCTGGTGGTGAACGTACGTGAGTGCCCCCCAATCCTGCGCGGCTGATTCTGAGCGGCGCAAGCGGGTCGACGGCCGGCCTGCCGCCGTGTCAGCCCTCGCCCGTGGCCTCCAGCACCGAGGGATCGTCGTTCGACGGGTCGTTCACCCGGCGGCCGATGGGGTGCAGCTCCAGCCCCTCCGGCTCCACGGGGGCGAGCATCGCCTGCAGCTCCTCCTTCTCCGACTCCGGGTCCAGCCAGCGGTCGTAGTCACCGGGGAGCAGGAAGGCAGGCTGTCGGTCGTGGACCGTGGCCACCAGGTCCGAGGCGTCGGTGGTGAGGATCGTGTACGAGCGGAAGTAACTCTCCTCGTCGCTCTCGCCCCACCGCTCCCACAGCCCCGCGAAGGCGAACGGGCGGTCGTCCTCCAGCCGGATGTGAAAGGGCTGCTTGGGACCGCCGTTCCTGGCCTGCCACTCGTAGAAGCCGTCGGCCGGCACGAGGCACCGCCGCTTACGGAAGGCGTCGCGGAAAGAGGGCTTGTCCGGGGCCGACTCGGCCCGGGCGTTGATGAGCGTCGGGAAGTCGTCGGGTTCGTCCACCCAGAACGGGACCAGCCCCCACCGGCCGTCTGCCAGCTGACGTCCCTCCTCCTCGGCGGAGCGGACGAAGAGGGCGTCCTGGGTCGGAGCGATGTTGTAGCGAGGTCCGGACCACTCCAGCTCGTCCAGGGGCGGCGCGTCGAAGGCGTCGGCCACTTCCTCGGCGGTCCGGCGGAGCGTGTAGCGTCCGCACATCGTCGGGCGGGCTCCCCTGTCCAGGAGGTTCGGGCGGTCGTCCCTCCGTACAGCTTGGCGGGTCGAGCGATCGTGCACCACCCCGTCCCCGACGGGGACGGCGCCATGGCGTGGATCCTCTGCATTCCGGACGCCGTTCCCATACTGTGGCCGAGGACGCCGGGTCCCGTGGCATGGCCCACGGCCCCTTCGTCCCGGACTCATGCTGAGATCACCACGGAACGCGGAGGTCGCCATGAGAGAGGGACACATCCTGGAAGCGCTGGCCGTGCTGGCGGCGGGGAGCCTGATCCTCATCGGATGGATCCTGGCCGCCCGGCCCGAGGGGTCCTGGGTGGCCCTGGCCGCCGGCATCCAGGCGCTGGCCACCGTTCTGCTCGTCACGGTGGCGATCTCGCTCACCTCGATGGTCGAGCAGCAGACCGAATCGTCTCGGGAGAACGTCCAGCGGCTCGTGCAGCGGGACCTGGAGCGACAGCTCCGCAGCCTGCGAACGGTGCACGCGGCCATGACGAGCCTCGCGAACGAGGCGCGCCGGTGGGACGTCCGGGACGACATCCTGCGACTCGCCCGTCAGGGCACGCTGCCGGACGACCACCTGGAGCCGGACAACCTGCTGGAGATCCGGGACGGGGCGGCGGCCCTGGGCGCGGAGACCTACGAGGCCGTGTGGCGGGCCATCCAGTCGGCGCGGTCGGCCCGGCACTCCCTGGACGTCCTCCGGCGGTGGGGCGGCCGTGCGGCCGGAGAGGACACCCAGAACGAGCTCAGGCGTCTCGACCGATCCCTGGCCGACGTCCGGGAGGAGGCACGACGGGGTGCCGCCTCGGCGGAGGAGGAAGTCGCCGAGCTGGAGAATAGACTCGACGGAGAGATCGGACCGGGACGGTGAGACGACGG
>Ga0207797_1002287_pt1 | contig 13330 bp, 13 predicted proteins | sample PRCRCaboRojoPR_6_FD_187275 | JGI IMG/M metagenome (GOLD analysis project Ga0207797, IMG submission 187275) | Marine sediment microbial community from Cabo Rojo, Puerto Rico - PR CR 10% Liquid 1 (SPAdes) | ecosystem: Environmental > Aquatic > Marine > Coastal > Sediment | place: Cabo Rojo, Puerto... | reverse complement strand
TCAGCACGACCGTTGCAACCTATCACCACTTGACGGCTTCAACAAGGCCGTAATCGACGGGCCCACTACCGTTACGACTGCCAGCCGGATCAGCTATCCAGGTACGTCAGGACGCCGCGCGCGTTCAGTTTGCCCTCCTCGCGGGCCTTGTGTTCGCCCCAGAGCTCGCCCATGAGGGCGGCGGTCCGCTCGCCGAACTGCTCCAGGACCTGCTCGTCGTCCCCGTAGACGTCGCGCTTCGCCTCGACCGAGGCGACCCACTCCCGCAGGCGCTCCTCGTACTCGTCGAGGACGTCGAGGCGGTCGCAGGGCCCGAAGTGGCCGAACAGGAGCGTCTCGGGATCGAGGTCGCGCAGCAACCCGACGTCCTCGATCGCCTGCTCGAGGTCGAACTGCGGGGGCGGCGTGGTCTCGCGGACGACGTCCCGTGACGGCACGTAGATGCCCGCCGCGTCCGCGGTGAAGACCGCCTCGTTGGCGGAGTCGTGAAACACGTGCTGGTGGGGTGCGTGGCCGGGCGCCTCGTGGACCCGGAGCTCGTGGTCCCCGAGGTCGATCACGTCGCCGTCGGCGAGTTCCTCGATCCGGCCCTCCGGCACGGGCTCCGGTTCGGCGTAGTACTCGATCATCCCCCCGACGGCCGATTTGGTTCCCTCCCAGAGCCGGGTCGGGTCGGCGAGGTGGCGCGCGCCGCGCTCGTGGATCGCGACGGTCGCGTTCGGGCACTCCTCGGCGAGGAAGCCCGCCCCGCCCGCGTGATCGAGGTGGACGTGCGTCGGCACGATCCACTCCAGTTCCTCGGTTCCCACGCCGACCGTCTCGAGCAGGTCCAGAATTCGCTCGTAGTGCTTCCCGATCCCCGTGTCGATCAGGGCCGGTTCCTCGGCGTCCAGCAGGTAGACCGACCCGTACTCGGGCGCGTCGTACATCCCCGTGTCGACGTAGTGGAGGTCGGTGCAGTGCCCCGAACTCACCGTTCGAACGTCGCCGATGGCCATGTCGGAACGGGGGCGTGCGCGGGAGAAAAAGGTGTCCGTGTCCGCCGGGGAGCGTCGAGCGACCGCCCCGAGACGAGCGACGTCGGGGGGATTCGAAACGCTCCCACACTTCCGACACGGTTTTCCCGACCCCCCAAGAACGACACCCTAATGATTAGCAGGCAGTTCCTGCGCGAGAACCCGGACGTCGTCCGGGACGCGATCGAGAAGAAGGGCGTCGAGGGCGTCGACCTCGACCGCATCCTCGAGATGGACGAAGAGTGGCGCGACCTGAAGGCGAAGGGCGACGACCTCCGCCACGAGCGCAACGAGATCTCCGAGCGAATCGGCGATCTAAAGCGCGAGGGCAAAGACGAGGAGGCCGAGTCGGCCATCGAGCGCTCCCAGGAACTCAAGGAGGAACTCGAGACTGTCGAGGAACGGGCAGACGAACTCGAAGACGAGCTCGAGGCGGCGATGCTCGAAGTCCCGCAGATCCCCTACGACGGCGCGCCCGTCGGCGAGGACGAGAGCGACAACGTCGAACTCCGGCGCGAGGGGTTCGACGCCCTGCGGGACATGCCCGAGGAGGTCGTCCCCCACTACGACCTCGGGGAGGACCTCGAGATCCTCGACTTCGAGCGCGGCGCGAAGGTGTCCGGCGGCGGCTACCAGTTCGTCAAGGGCGACGGCGCTCGCCTGGAGTACGCCCTGATCCAGTTCATGCTCGACGTCCATCGCGAGCAGGGCTACACCGACGTGTTTCCGCCGATCCCGGTCAACAGCCGGGCCATGCGGGGCACCGGGCAGTTCCCCAAGTTCGTCGAGGACGCCTACCGCATCGGCGGCCACAACGACGAACCCTACGACGACGACGACCTCTGGCTGCTGCCCACCGCGGAGGTGCCGGTCACGAACATGTACCGCGACGAGATCCTGCTCGACGACGACCTCCCGATCAAGCACCAGGCCTACACCCCGAACTTCCGGCGGGAGGCGGGCGAGCACGGCACCGAGACGCGGGGGTACGTCCGCGTCCACCAGTTCAACAAGGTCGAACTCGTCAACTTCGTCCGCCCGGAGAACAGCTACGAGCGCCTCGACGGCCTCCTCGAAGAGGCCGAGGAGGTCCTCCGGCGACTCGAACTCCCGTACCGCGTGCTTGAGATGTGCACCGGCGACATGGGCTTCACCCAGGCCAAGAAGTACGACCTCGAGGTCTGGGCGCCCGCCGACGACATGCCCGAGGGTCCCGACGAGGGCGGTCGATGGCTGGAGGTCTCCTCCATCTCCAACTTCGAGGACTTCCAGGCGCGGCGGGCCGGCCTGCGCTACCGGCCCGAGCGCCACGAGTCCGCCGAGTACCTCCACACGCTCAACGGCTCCGGGGTCGCCCTCCCGCGGGTCGTCGTCGCCATCCTCGAGTACTACCAGAACGAGGACGGCACCGTGACCGTGCCCGAGGCCCTGCAGCCGTACATGGACGGCCAGGAGGTCATCGAGGGCCACGACCCCGTCGGCGAGGCCGCCGTCGGCGCCGGGCGGAAGGAGTAGCACGGAAGAACGTCTCGGACTACCGACTCCTTTTATTCCTCCTGCCGTCGTAATTCCCGGCATGAGCAGGAGCCAGACCGCCGATTCGGACTCCCTCGTCAAACTCGTGATCGTCATCGCGGCCGTCCTGATCCTCGGGCCGGTACTCCTGATGCTCGTGGCGGCCCCGTTCATGGGCGGGATGATGCTGCTGGGCGTCCCGCGGGCCGGCGGGTTCGCCTTCGTCGGGCTGTTCATGACGCTGCTGTTCCCGCTGCTGTTGATCGTCGCCGCCGTGGTCCTCTACCGGCGGTGGGGCGAGCGTGAACGCGAGGACGAGGCCCTCCGCGAACTCCGGATGGCCTTCGCCCGCGGCGAGATCGATCGCGAGGAGTTCGAGGAGCGCCGGGAGGCGCTGGAGCAGGGTGACCGCCGACCAGGGGCGGATCGACGGGACGATCCCGCGACCGACCGGTGGGACGAACCGCCCGCGGACGAGCGACCGGACGACTCGTCGCGAGCGGACGAGTAGCCGTTCCGCGTCGGATGGCGTAACCGGAGTCGTTTTTTCAGCTATCGCCGTCTATAACGGGGCGAAGCCCCGGGTGGACGATAGAGAGACAGATGACAGCCACACGGACCGAGCGCTTCGGTAGTGGGGGATCGAGTACGAAGATGAACGCGCTGATCGGCGCGGTCGTGGCGATCGTGGCGGGACCGCTGTTGCCGTTCGCGGCGATCGTCGGCGGAGCCGTGGCCGGGTATCTCGAGCGTGGCGACCTCGAGGCTGGCGCACGCGTCGGCGCCTTCGCGGGCGCTATCGCGGCCATCCCGGCGGTCCTCGGCGTCTTCGTCTTCGGCGGGTTCCTGTTCGGGATCACGCCGCTGTCGGGGTTCGCCGTCGCCCCGATCTTCCTCCTCCTCGTCCTCGTCGTCGTGCCGGTGTACTATCTCGTCGCGGGAGGCGTCGGCGGGGCCATCGGGAGTTACCTCCGGGCCGAACTCTAGCCGCCGACGCGCCGGAGCCACGCCTCACGGGACCCGGCGGGGGTCGACCGGCCGAGGTCGGATCGACCGACGTTCGATCGGCCGGCGGTATTGATCGCCTCGTGCAACGCTATTATGTCGTCGGCCCGCATAACCATCGACGACCATGAGCGACACCTTCGTCATCGTCGGCGGCGACGCCGCCGGCATGAGCGCGGCCAGCAAGGCAAAACGCGAGGACCCCGACCTCGACGTGATCGTCTTCGAGAAGGGCGAGTGGGTCTCCTACGGCGCCTGCGGCCTGCCCTACTACGTGAAAGGCGAGATCGAGGACATCGAGGACCTCGTGGCGGTTCCGGCCGAGGAGTTCCGCGAGGAGCGCGACGTCGACCTGCGCACCCACCACGAGGTCGTGGGGATCGACCCCGACGAGCGGTCCGTCACCGTCGAGGGCCCGGACGGGACCTTCGAACAGCCGTACGACCAACTATTGATCGCGACGGGCGCGAACGCGATCGTCCCGCCGTTCGACGGGATCGACCTCGACGGCGTCTACACGATGCACTCGCTGCCCGAGGGCGAACGCCTCAAGGGGATCCTCGAGGGCGAGGAAACTCATCCGGGCGCCGAGACGCCCCATCCGCCCGAAAGCGTCGGGATCGTCGGCGGCGGGTACATCGGGCTCGAGATGGCCGAGGCGTTCAGCGGGCAGGGCCTGGACGTCTCCCTGTTCGAGATGCTTCCCCACGTCCTCCAGCCCTTCGGCGAGGACGTCGCCGAGGTCGTCGAGGACCACCTCCGCGAGCAGGGGGTCGACCTCCATCTCGACACCGCGGTCGAGCGGATCGTCGGCGACGACCACGTGACCGGGATCGAGGCCGGCGGCGAGGTCCACGACGCCGACCTGGTGCTCGTGGGCGTCGGGGTCGACGCCAACAGCGACCTCGCCGCGGCGGCGGGCATCGAGGTCGGCGAGACCGGCGCCGTCGCCACCGACGAGTACGGGCGGACGAACTACGAGGACGTCTTCGCCGCCGGCGACTGCGCCGAGGCGACGAACGTCGTCACCAGTGAGCCGACCCACGTCCCGCTGGCGCTGACCGCCAACCGGGCCGGCCGGGCGATCGGCCAGTCGGTCGGCAGCGACGAACTGGTCGAGGTCGGCGACATCGCTGGGACGGCGGTGGTGAAGGTGTTCGACCTCGAGGTCGCCCGGACCGGCGTCGTCCACCACGACGAAGCCGAGGACGCGGGGTTCGACCCGGTCTCCAAGACCATCCGGGCCGGGTCGCGGGCCCACTACTACCCCGGCGGGAGCCCGATCACGATCCGGCTGACCGCCGACCGCGACTCCGGGAAACTCCTCGGGGCGAGCATGGTCGGCGAGGAGGGCGTCGCCAAGCGCATCGACACCGTCGCGACGGCGCTACACGCCGGCATGACCGTGGAGGACGTGGAGTATCTCGACCTCTCGTACGCGCCGCCGTTCGGGCCGACCTGGGACCCGGTGCTGACCGCGGCGAAGGTGCTACGCGGGCGGCTCGACTGATCACGACTTTCCCCGTCGCTGAAACCGTTCCCCGTCGTTGAAACCGGTTCCCGCGGTCGTTACCGGGTGTAGGTCCGCAGTGCCACGATCCGGCCGTTTTCGACGGTGAAGACGTCGACGAAGTTCACCAGCACCTGTTCGTTCTCGTCGACGACGCACCCGCGAACGGCGACCTCGGTCCCTTCGCCGCCGTCGGCGTCGTCCGCGGCGTCGGATCCGTCCCCCGCCCCTTCCACGAAGATCCCCGCGACCTCGTGGGTCGTCTCGTGGACGGGCCGCGCCTCGCGCATGAACGTGACGAACGCTTCGCGGCCCTCGAACGACCGGTCCGGCCGGTGCTGGACGAAGTCCGACGCGAGCAGTTCCTGGAGGGTGCCGTAGTCGCCGGCGTCGAGCGCGCCGTAGTAGGCGCGAACGGCGTCCGTCGCTGTCATGGGTGGGAGTGCGTCGGCAGAAGGGAAAAATTCAGGGGACGGACCGGAGTTCACTCGATCCGGGCGCCGGCCGTCTCGAGCAACGTCTCCGGATCGGGCAGTTCGCCCACTTCCCGCGCCGTGCGGTGCGGGTCGGCCGCGTCCCGGCGGTACTCCTCGGCGCTCTCCTCGTCGCCCTCCTCGTAGCAGTCCGCCGACCGTCCGAACCACTTCGCGGCCTGCTTGAACGCGGTCGAACCGTTCCGGGCGTCCCCGGCCCGATCCCGGACCGCGTCGGACGCGGCGAACCGCCGTGCCGAGTCGAAGGCGTCCTCCGCGACGTCGAAGTACGAGACGGCCTCGACGAACGCGGCCCTCGCCGCGTCCCACTCCCCGCGATCGTACGCGCCGAGGCCGGACTCGAACTCGGAGCGGCCGTACTGGTAGTGGTCGTACCCGCGGCCGTACCGCTCCGCGGCGGTCCGGTCGTCCTGGACGGCGTCGATCGCCTCCCGGATCTCCCCGAGATCGGGGAGGACGGACTGGTCGTCGGTACACCAGGCGTACTGTATCCGCCCGCGGTCGTCGACGACGAACACCGACCGCTTGGGGATCCGCTGGTGGCCCCGCCACTGGGGCATCAGCACGCCGTACTCCTCCGCGACGTCGCCGTTGTTGTCCGAGAGCAGCGGGAACTGGATGGTGTACTGGTCGGCGAAGGCCCGGTGGCTCCAGACGGTGTCGGGACCGATCGCGAGCACCGTGACGTCCGCCTCGAGGTCGAAGACGTCGACGTCCCGGATCGCACACATCTCGTCGGTACAGGTCGGGCTGAAGTCGGCCGGGTAGAACGCCAGCACGACGATGTCGTCGCCGACGTAGTCGTCCAGCGCGATCTCCCGGATCTCCCCCTCGTGAACGGCCGGGAGCAGGAAATTCGGCGCGTCCGATCCCTCCTCGAGCATGGCTCACCGTTGCGCGTCGCCCGATAAAGGTCTGTTTACCGGGGCCAACCCCTTTGCCGGTCCGTCCCGTACGTGTCCCCCATGACGACCGACGCGGGACCCGCCACGCCGAACTACCTGACGCTCTCGCCGGAGGAGCGGCGGGACCGCGCCGTGAGACTCCGCGAGCGCTACGCCGACTGCGACCTCTGTGGCTGGGATTGTGCCGTCGACCGGACGGCGGGGGAGACGGGCGCCTGCGACCTCGAGGACGTGGCGCTCGTGGCCGCCGCGCACCCACACCACGGCGAAGAACCGGTGCTCCGCGGGCACGGCGGCAGCGGGACGATCTTCGTCGCGAACTGCAACCTCGCCTGCGTCTTCTGCCAGAACCACGACATCAGCCAGGGTGGCCGCGGTCGCCGGGCGTCGTCGGAGGAGATCGCCGGGATGGCGCTGGACCTCCAGGACGCCGGGTGCCACAACGTCAACTTCGTCTCGCCGACGCACGTCTCGCCACACCTCGTCGAGGCGGTCGCCATCGCGGCCGACAGGGGGCTGGAGATCCCGGTGGTCTGGAACTGCGGGGGCTACGAGCGGCCGGAGATCGTCGACCTGCTCGAGGGGTTCGTCGACGTGTACATGCCCGACGTGAAGTGGGCCGACGACGAGGCGGCGGCCCTGTATTCGAAGGCGCCGAACTACTGGGCGCAGGCGAGCGCCTCGCTCCGGCGGATGCACGAACAGGTCGGCGACCTCCGGACCGACGGGGACGGGATCGCGACCGGCGGACTCCTCGTCCGGCACCTGGTGATGCCGGATCACGTGGAGAACTCGAAACGGATCCTCGAGTTCGTCGCGACCGAGATCTCCCGGGAGACGTACGTCAACGTGATGGCCCAGTACCGCCCCGCCCACGAGGTGCCCGGCAGCGACCGGTACGCGGCGATCGATCGGCGCGTCTCCCGGGACGAGTACCGGGCCGTCGTCGAGTACGGGCGGGACCTGGGGCTGACGAGAATGGAGGTGTCGCCCGGGTACTGAGCGCGCCGTGCCCCCCGGTCGTTCGTCATGCCTGCACCAGAACGAGGGGTGGGGCCCGACGATCGACGGGAACTTCGCTCGCAGGCCCCGAACCCTTCCGTCTTCAGTAATGCACGATAGTCCCAATTCTTGAAAGCAATCGAGCGATTTTTGGCACCAGTACGCAAACAGGAAACGTTAGGTATGACCGACGAACTCAAACGCGGCCTCGAGGGAGTCATCGTCGACGAAACGGGACTCAGCTTCATCGACGGGGACGAGGGCCGACTGATCTACCGGGGCTACGCGATCGAGGACCTGGCCAGGGAGGCGAGCTACGAGGAGGTGCTCTACCTGCTCTGGCACGGGCACCTTCCGGACCGGAGCGAGTACGACGCCTTCGTCGATTCCATGGCCGCGGAACGGGCCGTCGACCCGGACGTCATCGGGGCCATGCGGTCGCTGGCCGAGGTCGACGAGGAACCGATGGCCGCCCTCCGGACCGGCGTGTCGATGCTCTCGGGGTACGACCCCGACGACGACGCCGATCCCGAGGACCTCGACGCGGCCATGCGGAAGGGGCGGCGAATCACGGCGAAGCTCCCGACGATCCTGGCGGCCTACGACCGCCTCCGGAACGGCCAGGACCCGATCGACCCCCGCGAGGACCTGAGCCACGCCGGGAACTTCCTGTACATGCTGACCGGCGAGGAACCGGACCGGGTCGCCGTCGAGACGTTCGACATGGCCCTGGTGCTCCACGTCGACCACGGCCTCAACGCCTCGACGTTCACCTCGATGGTGATCGCGAGCACGTTCGCCGACATCTACAACGCCGTGACCGGGGGCATCGCCGCCCTCTCGGGCCCCTGGCACGGCGGCGCCAACCAGGACGTCATGGAGGCGCTGTTCGAACTCGACGAGAGCGGGAAGGACCCCGTCGAGTGGGTGGAGGGCCTGATGGACGAGGGACGCCGCGTCCCCGGCTGGGGCCACCGCGTCTACAACGTGAAGGACCCGCGGGCGACGCTCCTCCAGGAGAAGACGAAGGAACTCGCCGAGACCTCCGGCGAGGAGAAGTGGTACGACTACACGAAGAAAATCGAGGAGTACCTCTCGGACGAGGTCGGCCTGCCCGAGAAGGACATCGCCCCCAACGTCGACTTCTTCTCCGGGAGCGTCTACTACCAGCTGGGCATCCCGATCGACCTCTACACCCCCATCTTCGCGATGAGCCGCGTCGGCGGCTGGATCGGCCACGTCCTCGAGTACCAGGAGGACAACCGGCTCATCCGCCCGCGCGGGCGGTACGTCGGTTCGGAAGCCGAGGACTGGGTCCCGATGGACGAACGATAACGGCCCCGGCCCCTTTCGTCACTCCTCGGATCGCCGCCACCCCGCGGGCCCCGGCGGCGACAGTTCGCGCACCGTGAGCGAGACGCCGACCAGCGCCGCGAGCAGGACGACGAGGGCGAACGCCGACTGGACGATCGGTTCGTACTTCGCCGCCACCCACATCGAGATGGCCTCCGTGGCGTTGCTGTAGAAGTTGAACAGGGCGACGACGGCCAGGATCGAGAAGACGACCAGTCCGCCCCAGTAGACGTACTCGATCGGGCGCCGATCCCTCGAGAGCGGTCCACCCGTTCCGCGCCGGCGGGTCGTTTCCGTCCCCGTCGAGGACTCCGAGGTCGGCTGGCCCTCGGGCGATCCGGTTTCGCCACGGGACGCTTCCCGATCGGACCGGGGTTTCGATCGGTCGGGCGATTCGTCTTCAGTCGGGTCGTTCGTGGCGTCGTCGGTATCGTTAGTCATGGTTCTGGTGAGTGTGGTGTCGGTCGTTCAGTGGCGATGCCGTCTCGCGGCCAGCGCCCCGATCGTGAGGAGCGCGACCAGGGCCACGCCGACGCCGAAGCCCGGACCCCCGTCCCCGGTGGCCTCGGGCGTCCGCTCCGGTCCCTCGGGCGAATCCCCGTTCGATGACTCGAAGTCCCCGGCGTCGAAGTCGCTTTCCGCGGTCGTCTCGTCGACCTCGGCCACGGTTTTCTCCGGGTCGAGGTTCGCCGCGGAGCGGGTCGTGTCGACGATGACGTCGTCGCGCAGCAGCAGCCCCACGAGGAAGTAGTTGTAGTCGTCCGGGACGCTCAGTGTCGCGTCCGCGGAGATGGTTCGGCCGGGCCGGACCTGTCCGATCGAAACGGTGGTCCGGTCGGCGACGACGTTCGAGTCGGCCTGCCTCGCCAGGAGGACGAGGGTGAGATCGCCGGCGGGTTGGGTCCCCCCGTTGGTGAGGTACGTCGAGAGGTCGAGCGTCACGCTGCCGCCGCCGGCCTCGGCGATCGAATAGCTGATCGTCGGCAGGCTCTCCTCGCGCCGGTCGAAGCGGTGGAACTCGATCGGGGATTCCGCGTAGGTGGGCTGGAGCGAGCCGATGCCCTCGATCTCACGGCTGCCGCTGGCGTGGGGCAGTCGCCGCCCGTCGGCGTAGACGATCACCTCGATCCGGTAGGCGCCCTGGCGTTCGACGGTGAGGTTCGTCGTCGCGCTCGTCTCGCGGGCGCCCTCGATCGTTCCGAGGTCGACCCGTCGTTCCGCCTCGACGACCCCTCTGTCGCTGTCGACGGCGCGGAACAGCACCGACACGTTCTCGGTTTCGGCCCCGCGATGCTCCAGGCTGGCGTCGACCGTCAGGGTCGCCGTTTGCCGCGACACCGTGTCCACCCGGATGGGCACGTCGACGATCCGGAGGTGTCCCGCTCGTTCCGGCCCGGTCTGGTCGCTCGGATCGTCGACCGCGCCGGGGACCAGGACGAGAACGAGCGCGCTCGCGAGGACCACCGCAACGAGCGCGCCGATCAGGGCGGTTTCGCGCTTCATGTCCCTCAACAGTAGGATTACCGATAAATACTTTCTGCGACTGCGGGGATAATTCCTCTGAAGAAAGGTGCGGAACGCGTCCCGATCGAACCCGGACGTTCCTTGGGTCCGGCCGCCCAACCCGTCCCATGGACGTCTTCGTCTACGGGACCCTGACCGATCCGGACCGGGCCGCGGCAGTCGTCGAGGACGCCCGGTTCCTCGGGTCCGCCCGCCTGGTCGGACTCCACGTCGTCGCGGGGCGGTATCCGACCCTCGCGCCGGGTGGATCGACGACCGGTCGGATCCTGCGTACCGACGACGTCGAGGGGCTGGACGCCTACGAGGGCGTGGAAGCGGGGCTTTACGTCCGTACCACGGTCCCCCGAGCGGACGAATCGACGGTGGAGACCTACGTCGGTGATCCCGTTCGCCTGGGCGTGGCCGACGAGGTAACGTGGCCGGGGGACGGGGCGCTCGCCGATCGAGTGGCGGCCTACGTGGATCGCAACGAGGTCCTGGTGCGGTCGGACGGATGAGACGCCCGTTCCCTCGGGCTGCCGATACCCTCTACCGATTGCTGTCAACGAGAGTACGACGAGCGTCATTCTTCCGTCAGACGCCGAAATAACCGGCGTGCAGTACAGCGGTTTCACTTTCACTCCGGACGGGTCAGGTTTTTGTTGCATCCCGTTCCAGAAACGGGTGCACGTCACACGCTTCGTGCACTTCCCCATCCTTCCCCTCCTCATCCCGACCAGCCGCAGGTCGGTCCGGAACCCCCCGTCCGTCGTCCCGAAAGAGGTGCAATTATAATCCGGGACGGGGGATTTTTATCCATGAACAAGATCCTGGTGACCGGCGCGGCTGGACAGATCGGCTCCGAGCTCACACCGGCGCTGCGCGAGAAGTACGGCCACGACGCGGTCGTCGCGAGCGACATCCAGCAACCGGAGGGCCTCGAGGACCCGTTCGTCGAACTCGACGTCACCGACCGTGACGCCATCGAGGCGGTCGTCGAGGAGCACGAGATCGACGCGATCTTCCACCTCGCCGCGATCCTCTCGGCGAAGGGCGAGGAGAACCCCGGCCTCGCCTGGGACGTCAACGTCAACGGGCTCTACAACGTCTTCGAGGTCGGCCGCGAGTACGACATCGAGAAGATCATCACGCCGAGTTCGATCGCGGTGTACGGCTCGACCACGCCGGACAACCCCGGCGAGGAGACGGTGCTCATCCCGACCACGATGTACGGCATCTCGAAGGTGCTCACCGAACTCCTCGCGAAGTACTACTACGAGAACTACGACCTGGACGTCCGCGGCGTCCGGCTGCCCGGCATCCTGAGCTACAAGACCCTCCCCGGCGGCGGCACGACGGACTACGCGGTCGAGGTGTTCTACGAGGCGATCGAGGAGGGCCACTACGAGTACTTCGTCCGGCCCGACACCATGCTCCCGATGATGTACATGCCGGACGCGGTCAACTCCCTGATGCAACTCGCCGAGGCCGACGACGAGGATCTCAACTACCGGTGTGCCTACAACGTGAGTGCGCTGACGTTCACCGCCGAGGAACTCACCGAGGCGATCCAGGAGCACCTCCCCGACTTCGAGGCGACGTACGCGCCCGACGACCGCCAGGCCATCGCCGACTCCTGGCCGGACCGCGTCGACGACACGGCCGCCCGCGAGGACTGGGACTGGGAGCCCGAGTACAAGCTCGACAAAATGGTCGAGGACATGCTGACCAACCTCGAACGGAAGCTTTCGAACTAGCCGGCGTCGCGATCCCGCCCTCGTTCTTTCGTTTTCGCGTTCCGTAGCGACGGGAAGGTCGTGAGTTCGTCGACGCATCGCTACGGCATGGGCTCGGCGTCGGTCGAACCGCGAAAAAGAGCGACGGGTCGTCGCCAGCCTGCCGTCCGTGTCGTCAGACGTCCCGGCTTAGATCAGGTCGAGGTCCTTCCCGATCTCCTCGTAGGCGCGCAGCGCCTTGTTGAGGTCGTCCTTCGTGAGGCCGGCGTTGATCTGGTTGCGGATGCGGGCCTCGCCGCGGGGAACCATCGGGTAGACGATGGCGAGCCCGAAGACCCCGCGCTCGTACAGCCGGTCGGCGAGTTCCTGGGCCTTCTTGCTGTCGCCGACCATGGCCGGGACGATCGGCGTCTCGCTCATGCCGGTGTCGTAGCCGATCGACTCGAGTTCCTTCTTGAAGTAGTCCCGGAGGTCCCAGAGCTTCTCGACGCGCTCGGGTTCGTTCTCGATGATCTCCAGGGACTTGAGGTTCGCGGCGGCGATCGACGGCGGGTAGCCGGCGCTGAGCAGCCAGGTGCGCGCCGTGTTGTAGGCGTACTTGATGACGTGCTCGTCGCCGGCGAGCATGCCGCCGAAGCCGCCCATGGCCTTCGAGAACGTGCCCATCTGGAAGTCGATGTCGTCCTCGAGGTCGAACTCGGTGGCGATGCCGTGGCCGCCGCCGAGGACGCCCTCGCCGTGGGCGTCGTCGACGTAGGTCATCGCGCCGTACTCGTCGGCGAGCTTCTGGATCTCGTCCATCGGGGCGACGTCGCCGTCCATCGAGAACACGCCGTCGGTCACGATGAGCATCCGGTTGTACTCGTCCTGGGCCTTCCGGAGCTGCTCCTCGAGGGAGGCCATGTCCGTGTGGTCGTAGATGAGGGTGTCCGCCTTCGAGAGGCGCATCCCGTCGATGATGCTCCCGTGGTTGAGTTCGTCCGACAGGTACACGTCGCCGTCCTCGAGGATCTGGGGGATGACGCCGGCGTTGGTCGCGAACCCGGTCTGGAAGGCGACGCCCGACTCCGTGCGTTTGAAGTCGGCGATCTTCTCGTTGAGCTCGTCCTGGATCTCCATGTAGCCCGCGATCGACCAGTCCGACCCGGAGCCCAGGCCGTAGTCCTCGATCGCCTGGATGCCGGCCTCGCGAAGGCGGTCGTCGTTCGCGAGGTCGAGGTAGTTGTTCGAGGCGAGCATGACGAGCTCCTTGCCCTCGACCTGCACGTGGGGCTTGGAGGGACCCTGGACG
>Ga0207797_1002286_pt1 | contig 13332 bp, 13 predicted proteins | sample PRCRCaboRojoPR_6_FD_187275 | JGI IMG/M metagenome (GOLD analysis project Ga0207797, IMG submission 187275) | Marine sediment microbial community from Cabo Rojo, Puerto Rico - PR CR 10% Liquid 1 (SPAdes) | ecosystem: Environmental > Aquatic > Marine > Coastal > Sediment | place: Cabo Rojo, Puerto... | reverse complement strand
CTCATCGATGGTGTTCGACGTATCGGGGTCGAGGCCGCTGGTGGGCTCGTCGTACAAGATGTACTTGGGTTTGAGCGCGATCGCTCGTGCCAAGGCCACGCGCTTGCGCATCCCGCCGGACAGCTCCGATGGATAGTTGCGGGCGTTGGCCTTCAGGCCGACCTGCTCCAGGGCTTTCAGGGCCTGCTCGTGGCGCTGGCTCTCCGGGACGCCGGCCACCTCCAGCCCGAAGGCGGCGTTTTCCAGAACGCTCATGTGCGGCATGAGGGCAAATGACTGGAAGACCATGCACATCTTCTCCCGTCGAACCGCCCGGAGCTCCTCCTCGGCCATGGCCGCGATGTCCTTGCCTTCCAGGTAGACGTGCCCGGAGGTGGGCTCGATCAGCCGGTTGAGCATACGGACCAGGGTGGACTTTCCCGAGCCGGACAGGCCCATGACCACGAAGATCTCCCCTTCGTAAACAGTGAAGCTGGCATTGTTCACGCCGATGGTCAGCCCCGTCTCCTCGAAGACCTCCTCCTTGCCCTTGCCCTGGTTGATCAGGTCGAAGGCCCGCTCCGGATTGGGGCCGAAGATCTTGTACAAGTTCTCTACCACAACTATTTCGCGTCTGCTGTTTTCTGCCATAATGTACTACCTGGTCGTTAAAGTTATTACATTCTAGCAAGTTAAAAAATGCCTCGCGGACAGGATCGCGGCAGGGACAGGATATACATTACGCGATTGGAAGAATTTATGTCAACCTGATTTTGTTTTCCCCGCTCAGCAACCCGACGTTGCGCCTCAACACCAATACAATGATCCGACATCTCCATAATCAGACTGCTCGGCCAGCCATTTTCGAAGGATGTCCTTTGCAGGTGCGCTTGAGCAATGCGTATCTTCGACTCGAGCCTCCTCCCGCAGGCAGATGAACAACGGTAGACGTAGCATTGCAAAAGAGCCAGACGTGTCCCGGGTGAACCTGCCCAGCCTGCCCCCCGTGATTACGCTGCTGCGCCCTTTCTTGAACTGGCTTCCTGACCGCCAGGCCACATAGAAAGGTTCGCCTGGGTTGTATCTGATACACCGTCAAGCGTGGTTCAGGGTTCCCGGCAGCCCAGACATAAAGGACCATGGAGGTTCAAAGACGATCGAATGGAGGATAGCAGACGGGCTCAGTCTATCCGCAGGCGGCCTCGCTGCCTGACAGCTGCTGCGTGCAGAGAGCTCGAAGGGGGTCGGCCTGTCTGAACCTGGGCGGCCAGGGCCTGCCGACTGGGCAGCGGCAACAGCTTCAGGCTTCGGAGTCGGAGGAGGCCGGTTGTCCGTCCATGCGCTCAAGGCAGAGGCGCATTTGCTGCTTCAATTGATCCAGCTCCGACCAGACCCGGCTCTCAAAATCCCGCTGCTCCTGCTCGAGCCGGTCCAGCTCAGAGCGTAGGGCTGTCAAGACCGCTTCTAAGGAGCCGTTGCCGCTGGGATTCGGCTGTCCGGCCTGGAGCCGACTCTTTTTATGATTCTTCCATAGAAGCAGGAAGGCCTTCTTCAGCTTGGCCTGATCGCGTCGAAGGCGGTTGAAATCGTTGCCGGACTCATCCCGGGCCACCAAGAGCTCGCTCAGCCGCTCCATGACCCGAGCCTGGCGCTGCAGAAGCGCATAGGGGTCGCCGGTGCGTTCGTCGTCCTTGGAAAAGGCTGGCAGATGCTCCCCGGGCCTGTTCGATTCAATTCGGGCCTGGCGGGGAAAGTGCTGCATAAGCTCCTGTCCGACCTCATCGGTGCTCCGGTCCTCCTTATACCGCTCGACGATAAAGCGAAATACATCAAGAGCCTCTGGAAGATAGCGCCGTTTCCTGCCCTCGCCAACCGAAGGGAGGAAATCGTCGAAACGGTCTCGGTAGTAACGGATGTTGCTCTCCGGAACATCGAGGCGCCTGGCAATCTCTTTGATGGTCAGGAGCTCATGGCCCATGGCAGCCCTCCCTTCTTTCCGAGTAAATACGTCTTTCCTTGAACCATGGTTGGCTGCGCTCGACCCATTACCCCGCCGGCCTATGGATCGGCACTCATTGCCCTCGAACCCGGGGGCTCGAGGGCTGGTGGACTTTTCACGAGGCATTCGCCTTTTTGGACAGCTCCCTTCACGGAGAAACCAAGGCTTCGGGGAGCCGCATCCCAGGAGCTGGCCAGGAGCGGATGGTGCTCCTGCCCACTGTCGCGTCACAAAGCAAAACACTTGAGACGCTTGCGAATGGAGACGAGGCTAGAAAGGGCAGACAGCCAGGAGATTGAACGAGCGGTAGTTGTTCGAGGGATTCTCCGCATACCGGCATCCCAAAGCCCTGTTGGCCTCGCCCTTGTTCTCAATATCCGCGGCTGAGCCGGAGTAATGCGGACAGTCATTGTTGAAGCAGACCAAAATCTCTCCCCAGCCAGAGTCTGGAGGGGCCACCCACGCTTGCAGCTTCTCTTGGCAATGCGGGCAATACCGTTCTTCCATACCATGCTCTCCTTATATGCATCATTGATTTGATACCATGGATGCACGCCTCTTGACAAGGCAGGGCAACAGCAGGCTGCCCTTACCTCCTTGCCAAAATCGCAGGCATGCCATAGTATGACTCACCAAAAGATAAGCTCGATCGGCTTTCCGTCAAGAGCGCCTAAAGAATTCCGCACGGCATCCGATAGAGCCACTACCAGAAGCCCAAGCAAGCGAGGATGATATGCAGGAAGCGAATGAAGCCACCAAGAAAGACATGCTCCAGTTGGTTTCTTTTAAGTTGCGCGAAGAGGAGTTCGGAGTCAACATCCTCCAGGTTCAAGAAATCATTCGCATGCAGGAGATTACCAACGTTCCAAATGCTCCCGATTTTGTTGAAGGCGTCATTAATCTCCGGGGACGGGTCATCCCCATCGTCGATTTACGGAAGCGCTTCGGCCTGGAAGCCAAGGAGCACAGTAAAGCCACCCGAATCATTGTGGTCATGATCGATCAGGTCACCGTCGGGCTCATCGTCGATGAGGTCTCCGAGGTCCTGCGCATTCCGGAAGACACCGTCGAGCCACCCCCGCCGATCGTTGCCGGAATCGAATCGGACTACATCAAGGGAGTTGGCAAGCTCGAGGATCGCCTGCTCATCCTTCTGGACTTGAACAAAATCCTCAGCCGCGAAGAGCGCTCCAGCCTGCAAAATGTCTGAAGCCGAGGGTCCAAACAAAGACTTTGGCCCTCGCGGCTTGAAAAAATTGCTTGCAAGGCCACTTGACACGAGCCCTCATTTTCTCTAGGAATAGAAGCCATGCAAAGCACACCCGGATTCTCCACCCGTGCCAAGGCCTTCAGCCTTTTTTTCTGGTATTATTGCGGTGGAGTCTGTGGTCCGGGTGGTGACACGTAAGCAGTCCAGTACGAAAGTCCCCACAAGGGCCGCAGGCTCCCAGAGCCAGCGGCCCTTTTTTTGTTCTTGGCCACGGCAGGCGCAAAGTCCCTATCCGCCAGCCGGCTGGAAGGAGGCAGCATGCATCTGGGCAAATCCATCCGCTTGGAACGCATCTTCAACCGCAACACCGCCAGGACAATTATTGTGCCCCTGGATCACGGCGTCACAGTCGGCCCCATAGACGGTCTCGTTGATCTCAAGCATACGGTCGATCAGGTCGCCGAAGGAGGGGCCAATGCCGTGCTCATGCATAAGGGGCTGGTCCGATGCGGGCACAGGGAGCAGGGACGCGACGTCGGCCTGATCATCCATCTCTCGGCCAGCACTGGTCATTCACCTGTTCCCAATGCCAAGACCCTGGTCGGAAGCGTTGAAGACGGCATCAAGCTGGGCGCGGATGCCGTATCCGTCCACGTTAATCTCGGTGACGAGCAGGAAGGACGAATGCTTCAGGATCTTGGCCAGATAGCCAGTGCGGCCAGCCATTGGGGGGTCCCTGTTCTGGCTATGGTCTACGGACGAGGGCCAAAGATCACTGACAGCTTCGACCCGTCTGTCGTGGCTCACTGCGCCAGGGTGGGCGAAGAGCTCGGCGCCGACGTGGTCAAGGTCAACTACACCGGAGACGTCGACAGCTTCGAAAAGGTGGTCAAGGGCTGCTGCATCCCTGTAGTCATCGCCGGCGGACCGAAGCTGGAGAACCGCAAGGATCTGGTTCGGATGGTTCATGACTCCATTCAGGCGGGTGGCGCTGGCCTTTCCGTCGGCCGGAACATCTTTCAGGACAAGGACCCGGCCGGCTTGGTCCGGACCCTGCACCGGGTAGTGCATCAGGACTACACGGTTTCCGAAGCCATGGACATGCTCAGCTAGGAAGGACCGCATGCCACAGACCATTCTCTTCAAGGCCATCCCTTTCGACAAGGAGCTGGTCACTCTCGCCTTGGAGTCAGGTGTGGACGGCGTCGTGGCCGAACCCGAACAGGCCGACGTGGTCACCGGGCTCGGACGCACCCGGGTGCTTAGCGAAGGAGCCGAATGCCGCCGCATACGCCTCGAATCCAAGGAGGCCGAGCAGACTGCCGCGGCCTGGCTGGACAATGGGGAAACGGTTGTGCTCGAGGCCGGCTGGGAAGTCATTCCAGTGGAGAACCTCCTGGCCAGAGGCTGCGGCAACCTTGGACTGGAGGTCGATAGCCTCGACCAGGCCCGCCTGGCAGCGGGGATCCTGGAGAAGGGCGCGGATATTCTGGTGGTGCTGCCAGAAGCGGCTGACGACCTCAAGCCCATTGTCGAAGAGCTCAGACGGCGCCAGGGCGCCATGTCTCTGGAAAAGGCCGTAATCACAGGCATCAGGCCGGTCGGACCAGGGCACAGGGTCTGCGTGGACACCTGCTCCCTGCTGGGCACTGGCCAAGGGGTCTTGACCGGCAACTCCACGAACTTCACCTTCCTCGTTCAGGCGGAAACCGAAGCCAATCCGTATGTCTCGCCCAGACCTTTCCGGATCAACGCTGGAGCCGTCCACGCCTATCTCATTAGGCCCGGGGACACCACCTCCTACTTGGAAGAGCTTCGGGCAGGCGACGACCTGCTCATCGTCGATTACCGCGGCGAGTCCTTCCTGGCCACAGCCGGCCGAATCAAAATCGAGATCCGGCCGCTGCTTTTGATTTCAGCTGAAGCAGACGGTGCCAGCGGCGGCATTTTCCTCCAGAACGCCGAGACCATTCGCCTGGTCAGGCCTGACGGCTCTCCGGTCAGCGTGGTCAGCCTGGCTGAGGGGGATGAGGTCCTCTGCCGCATGGACTCGGCCGGCCGGCATTTCGGTCGACGCATCGCTGAGCAGCTCGAGGAAAAGTAATGGACCCGAAAAGCGACACCAGGAACAGCACTGGCTCCATTGGACTGGAGGAAGCCCTCGAGGAGCTCAGGTCCAAGATTTCCCACCTGGACGAGGACATCTTGGAGCTGCTCAACCGGAGGGCCGAGCTCAGCCTGGAGGTGGGACGAATCAAGTCCTCGCAGCAGGATCCCGTTTTCAAGCCCTTCAGGGAGAAGGAGCTCCTGGCCAGCCTCTGTGATTCCAATACCGGACCACTCCCCTCCAATCATCTCCAGGCAATTTATCGGGAGATCCTCTCCTCCTCGCGCAGCCTTCAGCAGCCACAGCGCGTCGTCTACCTGGGGCCGGAGGGGACCTTTTCCTACTTTGCCGGCCTGAACTATCTGGGTCGGGCAGCCGAGTTCAAACCGTGCACCGGGCTGGAGGACATCTTTAAGGCCGTCCGCAACCGAGAGGCCGAGCTGGGCATCATCCCTCTGGAGAACTCCCTCCAAGGAACAGTCGGGCAAAGCCTCGATCTCTTCCTGCGCTTCGACGTCTTCATCCAGGCGGAGATCTTCTGCAAGATCAGCCACAGCCTCCTATCGAATGCCGCTGATCTGTCCGAGATCGAGGTGGTTTACTCGCACCCCCAGGCCTTGCAGCAATGCACCATCTGGCTCGGCAGGCACCTGCCCAATGTGGCCGTCGTCCCGGTGGAAAGTACAGCTGCGGCAGCCCAGAGAGTCCAGAGCAGCAGCAAGGAGGCGGCCATCGCCCACTCCGCCCTGGCCGATCTCTTCGAGCTGAGCGTGCTGAAATCCGATATCGAAGACCTGCCCGAGAACTGGACCCGATTTTTGATCATCGGTCCGGATACTCCGCCTCCGGGTAACAGGGACAAGACCTCTCTCCTGTTTACGCTCCCAGACCGGCCCGGAGCCCTGGCCGCGGTCCTCAACCTGCTGGCCCGGGAAAATGTGAATATGAAGAAGCTCGAGTCCCGTCCCTTGCGCGGTGAACGTTGGCAGTATGTTTTTTTTACTGATGTGGCCTGTGATCTGAGCCGGAATGAGTATACCGATCTGATGCGCCAGGTGGCGGATGCCTGCCACAGCCTGCGCATCTTGGGCAGCTATCCGGACGGTCCCTATCTGGACGTCTCCCATGGCCTGGTTTACTCAGCCCCAAGCTGAGGCCGGATGAGCCGGAGAGCTGCAGCGGAAACAGCCACTGCTGCCCCGGCATGGAAGATAGATCAATGCAACCCGGTGACTTTTGATCATGACCTGTTTCATCGCCGCACCACCAAGCAAGTCCGCATCGCATCGGGCGGCCATAGCCGCCGCCCTGGCCCCGGGGACGTCCGTGCTGGAAAACCTCCTGAACAGCGCCGATATCGCCCGGACCCTGACCTGCCTGAGCACCCTTGGCTCAGCCCTGGACTGGAACGGAGGCAACCTCCGTCTGACCGGCCTGCAGCAGGCACCGGTCGAGAGGCACCAGCCCCTGGATCTCAACGTGGGGGAGTCCGGAACCACCTGCAGGCTGATCACACCGATAGCCGCCCTTCAACCTGGGAGCTGCCGGGTTCACGGTGAAGGGCGGATGCACGAGCGACCCATCGGCGAGCTGGCCTCGGCCTTGGAGATGCTTGGAGCCGAAATCGAATGGCTGGGCACCCCGGGCTATCCGCCATTGCTTTTGAGCTCAGCCGGCTTGAAGGGCGGCACGACCACCATCAGCCTCGAGGAGAGCAGCCAGTACCTCTCAGGCCTTCTCCTGGCCGCTCCCAGGGCAGCCGGGGAGGTGCTCATCAACGTCGCTGGACGGACGGCCGTGTCCTGGCCTTACGCCGCACTGACCCTGCAAACCATGGACGACTTCGGCGTCCAGGTCGGCGTGGAGCAACGGCGCGGATCCTCCTGGGAGCAGACCGATTGGTCCGGGCTTTCCGACATCCGCCCGGGCCAGGTGCGCTTCCGGGTGCCCCCCCAGGAGTACACTGCCCGGGAGTACGTTATCGAAGGCGATTGGAGCAACGCCTCATACTTTTTGGCCGCCGGGCTCCTTCTGCCGGGCGGTGTGACTGTCGGCGGCCTCAGGGCCGACTCGGTTCAAGGAGATCGCGCAATCGTCGACTACCTGACCCGCATGGGGGCTGCCCCGGCTTGGGAGAACCAGGGCTTGCACACCGCCCCATGCACCTTGCACAATGCCGTCCTGGATATGGGCCGCTGCCCAGACCTCGTTCCGACCATGGCCGTGCTGGCCAGCCTCGTTCCCGGCCGGACCGTGATCACGAATGTGGCCCACCTTCGCCTCAAGGAGAGCGATCGGCTCGAAGGCCTGGCCTCGGAGATAGCCAAGACCGGCTGCACAATCACAGCCAGCTCCGACGGCTTGAGCATTGAAGCCGCCCAGATTCAGCCAGGACAGAGCATCAGCTTTTCCACTTACGGCGACCACCGCATGGCCATGAGCTTGTCCCTGTATGAGCTGGCCGGCATCGAGGTTCAGCTCGATGACCCGGGCTGCGTGAACAAGTCCTTCCCGGGCTTCTGGACAGCCTGGGAGGCCGTCCGAGAAATTTCCCGCTCGGCAGGCCTGGCCTGAGGGAGTCCGAGGAGATGCAAAGGCGCACAGATTTATGCATACGCTGAGCCTGGACAAGCAAGAATCGCCCGGCAATCTGCCCATCCAGTCCGTCACCATCGTTGGCGGCCGCGGAGACATGGGCCGGCTGTTCATCGAACGCCTTGAGCGCCTCGGGCTGGAGCCCAGTGTCCTGGACAAGCCGCTGGACCTCCGGCGCGCCGAAGCGGCCCTGCCCGCCTCCGATCTGATTCTCCTGACCGTGCCCATGCAGGCCGTGGCCGAGGTTCTGGCAGCCATCCACCCCTTTCTGGGAGATACGGCCATTGTGGCCGATATCTGCTCGGTCAAGGTCAAGCCCATGCAGGCCTTGCTTGAGGGGCACCCAGGACCGGTGGTGGGGACACATCCCCTTTTCGGCCCTTACCCGGACAAGGCCACTGAGCTCCGGGTCGCCCTGATCCAGGGCCGCGACCGCCGGGCCTTTCATCAAGTCGAGTCGCTCTTCAGCAGCCTGGGCTTATGCCCCTTCGAAACCACCGCCGAGGAGCACGACCGGGCCATGGCGTTCATCCAGGGTCTGAACTTCGTAACCACCGTTTCCTACCTCGCTTCGGTCTCGCGCATCGAATCCATAGAAACGTTCCTGACGCCGTCCTTCTCTCGCCGACTTGCCGCCGCCAGGAAAATGCTGACCGAGGATGCGGACATGTTCCTGGATCTCTTCGAGTCCAATCCCTTCAGCCATGATGCCGTGCGGCAGTTCCGCTCCATGCTCAACCTGGCCGCAGCCGGAGAGCTCGATCTGCTCAAGGAAAAGGCCGGTTGGTGGTGGCGACAGGACCATACTGAGGGAGGAGTGCCTCGGCAGCCCTAATCAAGACACCTGCCGAATGAACAAAAAAGCCGCATTCCTCCCGGGATGCGGCTTTTTTCATGGCAAAACCCAATGGAGCAACCTATGCACAGCCTGGAGCTGCAACAGTTCGCCCGCATTTACCCGGCTGATACGCAGACCCCGATCAGCTTGTACATGGACCTGGTCGGTGACGAGCCGGGCATCCTGCTGGAGAGCGCAGAGGTCGACGGCCGGCTTGGCCGCTACAGCCTGATCGCCTGGGACTTCCGACTGCTCCTCGACTGCCAGCACGGCAGGCTTCGCGTCCGCTTCGACGACCAGCGGCTCGACCCGCTGGGGCAGCTCGATGGCCGGGAGTTCCTGACCGGGCTCGAGGAGCTCATGGCCGCGCTCACCCTGCTCAAACCCGAGGGATTCGGAGACGTGCCTGCCTTGACCCGCTCACTGGTCGGCTCCTTCGGCTACGGTCTCAGCGCCTTGCTCGAGCCTGCCCTCAGACCGCACCTTTCCCCGGGATCGGCCCATTGCCTTCTGGCCCTTCCTGGACAGCAAATCCTGTTCGATCACCTGCATCAACGCTGCCTCTACCTGAGCCTGGATGACAAGCGCAGTCCGGAGAGCCGACCCCGGTCAAGCGGCCACGACCGAGAGCCTTGCCTCGGCCCCGTCCTCGAGTCCCCGGGCCGGGATGATTTCTGCCACGGTGTCAGCCAGACCAAGGAGCTGATCAACTCAGGCGAAGCCATTCAGATTGTCCTGTCCACCCGCTTCCAGGCCCCCTTTTCCGGCGATCCGTTCATCCTTTACCGCCGCCTGCGGCAGGCCAACCCCTCGCCATACATGTTCTACCTCCGCTTGCCCGAGACGACCATTGTCGGCTCGTCTCCGGAGCTGATGGTCCGCTGCACCGATGGCCGGCTGCAGCTCAGACCCATCGCCGGAACTCGGCCCCGGGGACGCGATGCCCAGGAGGACCGGCGGCTGGCCGAGGAGCTGCTGGGCGATGACAAGGAACGGGCCGAGCACGTCATGCTTGTCGATCTGGGACGCAATGACCTCGGACGGGTCGCTCAGCCCGGGTCGGTTCAGGTGGAGAGGTTCATGCAGGTGGAGCGATTCTCACACGTCATGCATCTGACCTCGTACATCAGCGCCGGGTTGCTGTCTGGATGCGGCCACATGGACGTGCTCAGGGCTGCCTTTCCGGCCGGGACTGTCTCCGGCGCCCCGAAGATCCGCGCCATGCAGATCATCGCCGAGACAGAGCCCTTTGAACGGGGACCCTACGCCGGAGCCATCGGCTGGCTTGGGCTCGACCGGGACCAGGTCAACCTGGATACAGGCATCACCATCCGCTCCTTCTGGATAGAGGATGGGCACATGACCTGGCAGTCCGGTGCCGGAATCGTCAGCGACTCCGAGCCGGAACGGGAATGGGAGGAATGCCAGAACAAGTCAAAGGTCATCCGGCACATCCTCAATCAGAAGGAGGGCAGCGATGCTTTTGCTGGTCGATAACTTCGACTCCTTTACCTACAACCTGGTCCAGGCCTTCCAGGTCCTGAACCGGTTTCCAGTCGTCCGACGCAATAACGCAGCGGAGCTCCTGGAGCTGGCTCGACGGCCCGAGCTGCAAGGCCTGATCCTCTCGCCCGGTCCTGGGAAACCAAAGGACAGCGGTCTCTGCCTCGAGCTGCTCGGCCAGCTGCCGAAGCACACTCCGGTCCTCGGCGTCTGCCTCGGGCATCAGATCCTGGCTGAGTTCGCCGGCTGCCAGGTCGTCCGGGCCGGCCGAATCATGCACGGCAAGACCTCGGCTATCAGCCACTGTGGCCAAGGCCTCTTCGCCGGCTTGAGCAATCCCTTCACGGCGACCAGATACCACTCGCTGATCATGGAGCTGGACGAGGATCGAGCTCGACTGCCTGTGACCATCACCGCCCGAAGCGAAGCCGGCGAGCCCATGGGACTGGCCTATGGCGATCGTCCCTGGGCCGGCGTCCAGTTCCACCCGGAATCGATCCTGACCAGGGAAGGCCCGAAGCTCCTGGAGAACTTTCTCCTGGCATCCGAGCAGGGAGCCCAGGTCGGCTCCAGACCGGCAAATCAGTCCCATATCAGCACCTAAGGAGGCTGCCATGTCCATTCAATCCGCCCTGGAAAACCTCTCTGTGCGTCGCGACCTCGACGCACAGGTCGCTCAAGACAGCTTTGAACGATTGTTCACTGGTCAGCTGAGCCCGGCCCAATCCGGCGCCTTGCTCCTGGGCCTGCGCTCCAAAGGGGAAACGGCGCAGGAGATCCGCGCGGCGGTGCAGGCCGCTCTGAAGCAGGCCCGGGTGGTCCACTGCAACGAGCAGAAGACCATCGACACCTGCGGCACCGGCGGTGACGGCAAGAAGAGCTTCAACTGCTCCACAGCTGTGGCCCTCTTTCTGGCCGACATGGGCTACAATGTGGTCAAGCACGGCAACAGAGCCGTATCCGGCAACTGCGGCAGTGCCGACGTCATCGAATCCCTCGGCCTGCCCTTCTCTGAAAAACCCGATGAGGTCGTCACCCATCTTCAGGCCAGCCGGTTCGCCTTCCTCTTCGCGCCGCACTTCCATCCCGCCTTCGCCTCAATCGCTGGTATCCGCAAAGAGCTCGGCATACCGACTCTGTTTAATCTCCTCGGTCCATTGCTCAATCCAGCCAGGCCATCGCACCAGCTGCTCGGTGTGGGCAAGGCCAGCCTGGTCCCCTTGATCGCCGATGTTCTAGCCATGTCCGGCATCAAGCGGGCAGCCGTTGTCCACAGCCACTCCGGTTTCGATGAGCTGACGCCCTGTGGACCGGCTGATGTGGCCTTGATCGAAGAGCAGCAGTCCAGGCTTACGCTGCTCGACCCTCGCGATTTTGGATTGCCTGTCTCTGCCGAGTCCGAGCTGATCTTTCCGGACCGGGACGAGGCCCTTCGAGTCATGCGGGCAGTGCTTGCCGGACGAGGCCCTGAGGCTGTCCAGAACATGGTCGCTCTCAACCTTGGTCTTGCCCTGCACCTTTTGGAGAACGACCTGACCATCCGCGACGGGGTCAACCTGGCCATGAATGCCGTCCGCCGCGGCACGGCCGGAGGTCGGTCCGATGCTTGAGCGCATTCTGGCTGATAAATCAATAGAAGTTCAGCGCTTACAGGCTGAGCGCCGGGCTGGCGGTCCGCCGCCGCAGTTTGACGGCCTCAGACCGTCATTCACCCGAAACCTTCGCCGGCTGGGTCCAGGAGCGATCATTGCCGAGTACAAGCCGGCCTCTCCGTCCAGGGGGCCGCTCAACCCCAGCATGACTGCGATCCAGGCTGCCGATGCCTATGCCCGGGGCGGTGCTGCGGCCATCTCGGTCTTGACCGAGGAGCGGCATTTCGGTTCCAGCCTGGAGAACCTCCGAATCATGCAGCGCCCCGGTCTGCCGCTTTTGCGCAAGGACTTTTTGACCGATCCGCTGCAAATCGAGCAGACTGCGGCGACCCCGGCCTCGGCCGTGCTGCTCATCGCCAGGCTGTTTACCCGGTCACCAGACCGCCTGGTCCACCTCATCGAGCAGGCTCACGGCTTTGGGCTCGAACCGGTTATCGAGATCTTCGAAATCTCGGAGCTCGACCTGGCACGCCAGGCCGGGGCCTCGATCATCCAGGTCAATAACCGGGATCTGGACACCCTGACCATTGACCTGCGGCGCAGCCGGGAGATGATCGCTGCCAAACAACCCCAGGAGCTGTGGATTGCTGCCAGCGGCCTGGAGACCCGCGAGCAGGTCTGCGAGATGGCCAGGCTGGGCTTCGCCGGGTGCCTGATCGGCACCAGCCTGATGCTCAGCCCTGATGCATGCGCTAGATTGCAGCATTTGATCCAACAGGAGGATGCCCCATGCTGAGGAAGATCTGCGGCCTGACCAGGGCCGAAGACGTCGAGCTGTGCCTGCAGCTCGGCTTCGAGTACCTCGGCTTTCTCTTTCATCAGGCCAGCCCTCGAGCTGTCAGCCCAGAACAGGTCACGGCCTTTCCAAAGGCACAGGCTGATCGCGTCGGGGTCTTTGTCAATCAGACCGTTGAGGAAATCATCGAAATCATGCACCGGGCGGATCTGGACCTGGTGCAGCTCCACGGCGAGTTCAGTCCAGAGCAATGCCGCGCTCTCGGCCGGGACCGGGTCATCAAGACCTTTTGGCCGGACCGGCACGCGACTGCGGCCGACCTCCAGCGAGCCATCGACCCGTATGCTGCCGTGTGCCGCTTCTTTCTCTTTGATGCCGGGAGGCAGGGCGGCGGTCACGGCACGAGGATAGGCAACCTGTCGATGCTCCAGGCCATTGCACATCCGTTGCCCTGGTTTCTGGCTGGTGGCTTGAGCCTGGAGACCATCCCGGCCGTCCTTGAGGCCTGCCGTCCCTCGGGCCTGGACCTGAGCTCCGGTGCCGAAAGCCAGCCGGGCCGCAAGGATCACACCCTGCTCCACCGCCTCAGCCGGCTGGAGCTCAGCCGGAAGGCTAATTGAAGATAACGACGGGGAATCAGGCCTGACAGCCATGGAACCAAGCGGGGCGCCTCGGCCGAAACGTGCAAAAAACAACAGCTTGGAGCATTTTTT
>Ga0207797_1002285_pt1 | contig 13333 bp, 12 predicted proteins | sample PRCRCaboRojoPR_6_FD_187275 | JGI IMG/M metagenome (GOLD analysis project Ga0207797, IMG submission 187275) | Marine sediment microbial community from Cabo Rojo, Puerto Rico - PR CR 10% Liquid 1 (SPAdes) | ecosystem: Environmental > Aquatic > Marine > Coastal > Sediment | place: Cabo Rojo, Puerto... | reverse complement strand
TCGATCGTGTCCTCGTGCCCGAACTGAACAACGGCCAGCTAATCCGCGTCCTCCGCGACCAGTACCCGACTCGCGACTTCGCACCGCTCAACAAGATTCAGGGGCGGCCCTTTCGGGCGGAGGAGATTGTGGAGGAGGTGGAGGCCCTTCTTGGGGAACCAACGCCCGCCTGACTGTCTGCCAGACTGAGGCTTGTTTGCCCTCTTTCGGGCTGGCGTATTGCGTATTTCGTATTGCGTTGGTCAGTGCTCCGATACGCAATACGCTGCTGACGGAGACGGATTCTATTGACGGACCGACCTGCATCGATGAGCAACGAGACCCCCGACCCCAGCCAAAACGGCCAGACGCCCGACGGCACCCGGAAGCCGGATCTTCCGCCCGGCCTCGCCGACGACGGTGACGACGCGGAGGCGGAAGCATCCGACGATGCCTCGCCCGGGACGAAAAAGCCGGATCTGCCGCCGGGACTCGGCGAAGAGAACGGTGCGTCGGACGAGCCCGGCACGACGAAACCGGTCGGTCCGCCCGGTGCCAAAAAACCCGCGGGGCCTCCGTCTCCTGGCAGCGATGATGGAGACGACGGCCCGACGCTCCCGCCCGGCTACGGCGGCGACGGGGCGGGCGAGGCGCTCTCCCGCGAGGACTTTCAGTCGGACCAGGAGGTGCGCTGGTGCCCCGGCTGCGGCGACTACGCGATCCTCTCGACCGTGCAGCGCCTGCTGCCGGACCTCGGGGTGGATAAGGAGAACGTCGTCTTCGTGAGTGGCATCGGGTGCGCGGGGCGCTTTCCGTACTACATGGACACGTACGGCATCCACGGCATCCACGGGCGCGCCCCCGCCATCGCGACCGGCCTCAAGACGAGCAATCCGGAGCTGGACGTGTGGGTCGTAACGGGCGACGGCGACGCCCTCTCCATCGGCGGCAACCACCTGATCCACGTCCTGCGCCGCAATCTCGACACGCAGATCCTCCTCTTCAACAACGAGATCTACGGCCTCACGAAAGGCCAGTACAGCCCCACGTCCGACGAGGGCACTGTCTCGAAGAGCACGCCGCACGGCTCGGTGGATCGGCCCTTCAACCCCGTCTCCGTGGCGCTGGGGGCCGACGCCTCGTTCGTGGCGCGCACGATGGATCGCGACCCGCAGCACATGAAGTCCATGATGCGGGCGGCCCACGCGCACGACGGCACGGGCTTCCTGGAGATCTACCAGAACTGCAACATCTTCAACGACGGGGCCTTCTTCGAATTCACCGAGCGGGAGACGAAGGACCAGCGCGCCCTCTTCTTGGAGCACGGCGAGCCGATGACGTTTGCCGACGGCACGAAGGGCATTCGGCTCGACACCCTCCAGCCCGAAGTGATTGACCTGGAGGGCGGCGACTGGTCGGTCGACGACTGCCTAGTGCACGACGAGACCTCGCAGGAACTCGCCACCATCCTCGGGCGCATGTCGTGGCAGGACGCCGAGGACGAGGCGATTCCCCGCCTCGATGAGCTGCAGCTGCCCCGCCCGTTCGGCGTGATTCATCGCACCGAGCGCCCCACCTACGCGGAGCAGGTCCACCAGCAGATCGCCGACGTCACGACACAGAAGGGCGACGGCGATCTCGACGCGCTGCTCCGCTCGGGCGAGACGTGGACGATCGAATAGATGACGGGCGTGTGGGGGATATTTCCCTTCTGCCGTACCGCTGGGCACGACGCTGAACCGAGACGAGAGCGGCACCGTCACACCACGTCCGTGTCCATTCTCACAAGTGGGAGTACCCCGGAGGCGGAAGACCCATGTGGCAGAAGATCCAGCAGATCGACGCGACCCTCATTCGCCTGTTTCAACGCTACGGGCATCGGGCTCACCGCGTCTCGCTGGGCGTGCTGTACGTGTGGTTCGGCCTCCTGAAGCCACTCGGGCACAAGACCACGACCTCGCTTTTGGCACACACCATCTACTGGGGCGATCCCGAAACGATGGTCCTCGTCCTCGGGTGGTGGGAAGTGCTCATCGGCGTGTGCCTGATGGTTCGCCCGCTGATCCGGGTCGCCGTGTTTTTGCTGGCGTTGCGCCTGCCCGGCATCCTGCTGGCCTTCGTGCTGGAGCCCGCGGTGCTCTTCGTCGACTTTCCCTTCGCCCCAACGCCCGAGGGACAGTACCTGATCAAAGACCTCACCCTCTTTATCGCCTCCCTGGCCATCGCCGGATTCCTCGAGGAGGAAAGCTCCCCCGTTCGCTACCACTGACGCTGGAGCAATGAGGATCAGGGTGGGACCCGTCCCACGGGAAGAAGCGCCAGGGGGCGTTCGCGGTCGGACAGACCCAGGACCTCTCGAACCTTCCCGTCGCTGAACGCGCCGACGAGCACAGTGCCAAGGTCGAGGGCTTCGGCCTGAAGGTACATGTTCTGAGCCGCGTGCCCGACTTCGATGTGCGTGTACCGGACGCCGCGATCGCCGTACTTTCCCGTGGTGCGCTCGTACACGCCCGCAATCACGATCACGACGGCGCCCTCTCGAACCCAGTCCTGCTGGAGAGCCGCCGCGGCCAGAGCACGGCGTCGATCCTCGCGTCCCGTCCGGATCAGCACGTGGTCGCGGGGATGGTAGCGGTACACACCGTCGGACAGGTCCGTGACACGGCCCCCTGTGAGATAGAGGTCGAGGGGATAGAGGGCCCCGGCCGAGGGCGCTGTTCGGTACCCGTTGGGATGCGTGACCCCCTGTGCCGCCCACAAGAGCTGGGACACCTCCTTGAGGGTCAGCGGCTCGTCCCCGTAGGTGCGCACCGATCGGCGCTGGTCCAGTGCACGTTCGAGGGACATCGTCCCCGCACGATCAGGCTCGGGAAGTGGAACGCGCCGATCCGATTGGGCAGAGGCCGGTTCATTCGAGAGCATCGCGAGGACGAGAACAGGGAGGAGGACACGAAGGAGGTCACGTCTCATGTTTGGGCTGGAGAGTCGTGTCGGGAACGAAGGTCAGCGAGCGACTCATGTCCACGGAACGTGCGCTCAAGACGTCGTGCGCTCTTTCGGATTGACGTCTATTGGGGGCTGGGATCGGTGGGGGCGCGTTCCGACTCCGAAGCCGGGGAGGGGGGTTCGCCTCGCAAGAGTGTCAGGACCCGGGCCTCCAGGGTGTTCTGTACGTCTGTGCGCAGAGCGCCGGGCCCCTCCTCCAGGTCCATCGCGTGGACGTAGAGGGTACGCCGGTCCGGCGAGAGGTCGAGGCTGAGCGTGCCGGGGGTGAGTGAGATGAGGTTGGCCAGGACCGTGATTTCGGCGTCCGTGCGGGCGCGGAGCGGAATGCCCACGACCCCGGGCCGCATGCGGAGGCGAGGCCGGCACACGTCGATGGCCACCTGCACGCTCGACCACACGAGCTCGGCGAGGTACAACACGACGAACAGGACGGCTCGCTTCACGCCTGTCACATACGCCGAGGGCCCGAGGGCCGGCTGCGTAGCCCAGAGCACGACGTAGCCGACCCCAAATCCCACGGCCAGGGTCGTCGCGTCGAAGGAGCCCATGAGGGCCGCCCAGGCGGACGACAGACCGATGTTGAGAAGGAATTGCCGCATAAGTTACTGAATTTAATGATCTAGTAGAGGCATCCCGGCGGGACGTCTCTACGGCGATGGTTTGTCCGTCACGGGCGTATTCTGATCGCTGACGCTTCCTCGATGGGCGTGTCGAGGACGGCCTGCACGTACCCGGTCGGGTCGAGCAGTTCCGTGGCGGAGCGCTCGGCGAGCACCACCAGCGGCTCCGCGTAGAGGCCGATCGTGAGTGTCACCGCCGCGAGCACGACGATGGGGGTGATGAGAGCGGCCATCGACGGGGCGCCGTCCGAGAGGGATCGGTCGGCGGGCAGCGGCTTCCAGAAGGCCTCGTTCCAGATCTTCGTCATGGAGATGAGGGTGATGAGCCCGGCGAGCACCGCTGCCGCAACCGCAAGGTAGGCCTCCGCCTCCACCCCCGCCCGCAGGATGATGAGCTTCGCCCAGAAGCCCGACAGCGGTGGCAGTCCGGCCAGGGACAGGGCCGGGATGAGGAAGAGGACCGCGAGGCCCGGACGCGCCCGGTAGAGGCCGCCCAGATTCTTCAGTTCGAAGGCCCCGCCCAATCGGTGCGCGGCCCCGCCCACGAGAAACAGGTTCGTCTTCACCACGATGTGGTGCACGACGTAAAAGATGGCTCCAAGGATCGCCAGCGGTGTGAAGAGGGCGAGCCCCAGCACCATGTAGCCAATCTGGCTCACGATGTGGAAGGAGAGAATCTTTCGCACGTCCGTCTGCGCCACGGCGCCGAGCACGCCGGTGATCATCGTGAACACCGCCACCCAGAGCAGGAGGGTGTGGGTGTAGCCCACGTCCTGCGTGAAGAGCAGCGTGAAGACGCGGATCAGCGCGTAGACGCCCACCTTCGTCAGCAGCCCCGCAAAGATGGCGGAAACGGCCACGGGCGGGGTGTGGTAGGCCGCCGGGAGCCAGAAGAAGAGGGGGAAGACGGCCGCCTTGATGCCGAAGGCGATCAGAAACAGCATCGCCACGGCGGTCACCAGCCCCGGTGCCTCCACTTCGGGCAGCCGCACGGCGAGGTCGGCCAGGTTGAGCGTGCCGGTGAGGCCGTAGAGCAGGCCGATGGCCGCGAGGAAGCAGAGCGAGGCCACGAGGTTGATCAGGACGTACGTGACGGCCCCCTTCACCTGCGCCCGGTCGTTGCCGAGGACGAGGAGGACGAACGAGGTGATGAGCAGCACCTCGAACCAGACGTACAGGTTGAAGAGGTCGCCCGCCAGGAAGGCTCCCGCCACCCCCATCAGCAGAAGGTGGTAGAGTGCGTGGAAGCCGCTTCGCTCCCGGGCCGCGTCGAGCGAGCCGAGGGCGTAGACGAGCACGGCCAGGCCCATGAGCCCTACTACCACGAGGAGCACCGCGCTCAGCACGTCGGCCACGAGCGTAATGCCGAATGGCGCGGGCCATTGCCCCAGTTGGACGTGCTGGATGCCTCCGGTCCACACCACGGCGAGAAGCGCCCCCGTGGCGCCCAGCAGCCCGACGGCCCCCAGCAGGCTCCACGCCCGCTGCAGGCGGGGCGCGCGCCGACTCAAGAGCACGGCAATTGCCGTAATCAGCGGGATCAAAATGGGGAGGACGAGGAGGTGCGTCATGCGTTCGGTCTTTACGGTGTCTACATCCACGAAGAAGGCAGATGTAGACGGCTGTTGGTGATTTCTCGCGTCAATTCTCTTCGATGTCAGGAGCGCGTTCCGGCAACCGAGCCAGCTCATCGGCGTCCAGCGTCTCGAAGGTAGCGGAGGCCCGGGACAGCAGCACGAAGGCAAAGGCCACCAGACCGAAGCCAATCACGATGGCGGTGAGGATGAGGGCCTGGGGCAGCGGGTTTGCAACCGCCGCGGCAGGAGCCATCAGTCCGTCCGGCACGATCGGCGGGGTGGCCCGCAGCGTGCGCCCGGCCACGAAGAGGATCAGGTTGACGGCGTTGGAGAGCAGAATCACGCCGAACAGCATCCGCAGGAGGGAGCGCTGAATCAGCAGGTAAACCCCGGCCGCCGTCAGCAAGCCCGCAAGGAGAGCAAGGAGGACGTCCATTGGAGCGTGGTGGAAGGTTGAAGGAAGAAGGTTGAAGGGGCAGCATCATGCTGCATGATCGAATACATCTGAGTGCTCACTTTCCTCATGCTCTGTGCCGGCGTCGTCGAGTTGCCCAGGCGACGCTGAATGCTCGCCAGTTCCCAAGGCGCGCTCCAGCGCGAGGACGATGGTCAACGTGAAGCCCACGACGACGAGGAAGACGCCCACGTCGAAGAGGAGGGGCGTGCCCAGCTTGAGGCCGCCGACGGTTGTCCACTGACCCGTGAGGAAGGGGGTGCCCGTCCGCACCACGCCGACCAGCCCGCTCGCCACCGCCACGGCCAGCCCCACCCCCAACCAGAGCCGCGGCGAGCCTCGCAGCAACTTCTCCGTGGCGCTGTGCCCAAAGGCCAGTAGATACAGCACGACCGCCGACGCCGCGAAGAGGCCGCCGATGAAGCCCCCGCCCGGGGCGTTGTGTCCCCGCCACAGCATGAAGAGCGACGCCAGCAGGAGCACGGCCAGCAGCAGCCGCGCGCCCGTCTGAAGTACGACCGATGAGACGTCCGTCCGGGACGAGCGGGGCGCCACGGCAGGCCCCAGCCGCAGCAATGCAAAAGCCCCGAGCGCAGCCACCGTCAGGACGGCAATCTCCCCGAGTGTGTCCAGCGCCCGGAAGTCGACGAGGATCACATTCACGACGTTCTGCCCGAAGCCCTCCGGCACGCTCTGATTCAGGTAGTAGTCGGCCACCGTGCGGTCGAACGGCAGGCGCAGCACGCCCAGGAGGAGCAACGATACCGTGGCCCCGAGTCCGCCCGCGATGGCGAGGGCGCCGGCCCGCCCCTCACGCGAGGTCGTCGGGTCCTGCGACGGAAGGCCCTGCAGGACACTGAGCGCGATTACGACGATGAGAATCTCCACGAGGAACTGCGTCATGGCGAGGTCCGGCGCCCCCATCAGCACGAAGACGAGCGCCAGCCCGAGGCCCACCACGCCGAGGCCCGTGAGCGACAGCAGCCGCGAGGACGTGGCCGCCGCTGCGACCGCCGCCGCGGCCACAATCGCCACGAGCGCCGCCTCGTACGGAAACACCGTCCCGACCTGGGGCAGTGACACGAGACCGCTCTTGAGTCCAAGGGTGCCGCCCACCAGCAGGACGACAGTCCCGAATGTGGCGGCGAGGTACGCGCGTACGCTTCCGCCCTGGAAGAACTGCGTCTGCCACCCGGCAAATCGCAGGAGGCCGTCGAACAGTCCGTGGTAGGCTCGGGCGGGGCCCATCGCGGTCCACGCATCCAGCCGGGCGAGGGCCGTTCGGAGCGGCGCCCAGAAGCGATACGCAACGAGCCCGAGACCCATCGTCGCGACACTCAGGTACAGCGCCGTGTTGAAGCCGTACCACAGTGCCAGTTTGATCTCCACCACCTCCCCCGCGACCACGTCGACCGCCGCCGTGACGAGGTAGTAGAGCATTCCGGGCACCGCGCCGAAGACGAGCCCGACGGTGCCGATCAGGAGTGGACCGATCCACATGGCGAACGGCACCTCGCAGGCCTCACCCTTTTCGGGCATCCGCGGTCGCCCAAAGAACGGCCGTGCGGCGAGAATGCCTGCAGCGACCACCGTTAGTGCGTTGGCGAGGACGGCGACGGTGGGCAGCAGCCACTCCAGGTTCTCCACCCCGAGCTTCGCCTTGTAGGTCAACTCTTTGCCCACGAACCCGAAGAGGGGCGGCAGGCCAGCCATCGACAATCCCGCGAGGACCGCCGCCAGCGCCGTAAGCGGCATTACGCGGCGCAGGCCGCCGAGGGCTGTCACGTCGCGTGTCCCCGTTCCATGATCAATGGAGCCCGCGACCAGGAAGAGGCCGCTCTTGTAGAGGGCGTGCACGAGCAAAAACACGATCGCCGCCTTGATGCTCGGGCCGTAGCTGAGGCCGAGGAGGACGACGAGCGTGCCGAGGGCCGTAATCGTGGAGTAGGCGAGCACCTTCTTGAGATCCGTGTGCCGCAGTGCGCCCACGCTGCCCACGAGCATCGTCGCGCTGCCCACCGCGGCGAGCGTCCAGATCCACACGTCCGTACCCCCGAGAATCGGGTCCATCCGTGCCAGCAAATACACGCCCGCCTTCACCATCGTCGCCGAGTGCAGGTAGGCGCTCACCGGCGTGGGGGCGGCCATCGCGTTGGGCAGCCAGAAATGGAAGGGCACCTGCGCGGACTTCGTGAAGGCGCCGAGCGCGATGAGTACGAACGCCGGGAGGTAGAGTGGGTGCGTTTGGACCTGCCCCGCCCGCTCGATCAACACCGAGAGCTCGTACGACCCGCCCGCCACGCCGAGCAGCAGAATGCCGACCAGCAGGGCGAGACCGCCGGAGCCGGTCACGAGGAGCGCCTGCAGGGCGGAGGTGCGCGCGTCCTCCTTCTCGTGCTTGAATCCTACGAGCAGGTAGGAGCAGAGGCTCGTTGCCTCCCAGAAGATAAAGAGCAACAGCAGGTTATCGGCCAGGACGACGCCCAGCATCGCGCTCATGAACGCGAGGAACGTCAGGAAGAAGCGTCCGAGGTCGCGGTGGTTCTCCAGGTAGCGCCCCGCATAGATCGTAATGAGCGCCCCGAGGCCCGTAATGAGCAGTACGAACAGCAGGCTGAGGCCGTCGAGCACGAACGACGCCCCCACGTCCAATGACGGCACCCAGGCAGTCGTCTCTCGGAAGACCGATCCGTCCCGGACGGCGGGCACGTACGACGCAAACCACGCGCACAGCACCACCGGGCCGAGGGCGAGCACCCATCCGGCCGCCCGTCCGGCCCCCCGCACGAGGAGCGGCGCCGCCAGGGCCCAGGCAATGGAAAAAAGAAGAGCGGTGAGCATCAGCAAATCTGTCTGGACCGATTACCATAGGTCACCGGTCGATGTCAGGGCGTCCACGACCGAAGACGATCCGTCGATCGTCCCCACGCGGACGGAGGAAGCAACATAGAGGGAGAAAGTACTCCGAGGGCGAGGCATTCACAGAGCGGTGGAGCCTCATTCAGTAGACGCTTCGGGTCCCCAACTCGGCCACTGATCCATGTCCTCGGCCAGCTCGTCGACGGAGGTGCGATCCCAGAGCGTCGCCGCGCCGGTGTAGTACGCCGCGTGGGCGATGAGGTGGGCGGCGATTGGCGCGGTGAGCAAGAGGAACACAAAGGTGGCCACGGCCCGGGCCATCACGCTCGTCTCCGGCGCCGACACCGCGACGGCCACGAGGAGGAGCCCCGCCCCAAGTGTCCCGGCCTTCGTCGCTGCGTGCATTCGCATCAGCAGATCCGGCAGGCGGAGCACGCCCAGCGCCGCGACGAGGACAAAGAGGGATCCGGCAAGGAGAAAGAGGTTTGCAATCACGAGACCATCTCTTCGGGGGAGTCTTGATGTTCGACGTATCGGGCGAACGCGACCGTCGCCACGAAGGCCACGAGGGCGAGCACGAGGGCCGCGTCTAGCAGTGCCGTTGCGCCCGTCCCCACGACGTAGGTGGCGATAAACCCGATGGCCACGGCCGCCAGCACGTCCAGCGCCACGACCCGATCGGCGAGGGTGGGACCCCGCACGAGCCGTACAACGAGGAGCGCCATGGCGACCGTTAGCACACAGAGCGCAATGATCGGGATGAGGGGCATAGCAGTATAGGGAAGGACGGAAATCGCGGAGGAACGGGGCGGTGTGTCCCTACGACGGTTCTGGGGGGGAGGGCCGCGGAACGGCGGACCAGTCGGGCTCCCCCCACTCGGCCACGCGCCGCGCCCGGTCCACCACCACGAGCGTCGAGTACGTGCCCCGCTCCAGGGCGGCCCGGGCCAGGCGACTGAGCCGCGCGCGCCCCGTCCGCCGTTCGCCGTGCGCTGCCACGATTACGAGGTCGGCGTCGATATTTTCGGCCACCGCGGGGATGGCGAACCAGGACGGATGGACGCCCACCCGGACGTCCACGTGGGCCGGGTCGAGCCCGGCCAGGCGGACCCGTTCCCACAGCCACAGCTCCATGGCCGGAATAATCTTGTCCTCCACCCCGGCGTGCAGCCAGGCCGAGGAGCCCGACACAAACTCGCCGCCGGGCTCCCGCCGCACGCGTCCAGACAGCGAGAGGTCGATGGCGTGGTAAATGGTGACGCGGGCGTCAAACCGATCGACGAGCCGCTTTGCCCATCCGAGCTTTTCGTACCAGATGTCGCCGGTGTCCACGGCCACGAGAATGTGGCGGATCGGCTCCCTGGGGAGATCCCGAAGGACGAGCACCGGGATGGGCGTGTGCTCCAGGAGCGCCCGAAGATCCTCCGGCGTGCGCTCGTACGCCTCCATGTGGGGCTCGTGGACGACGAGCAGATCGGCGTTCGCCTCGCGGGCGGATGGGAGGAGGGGAGCATTCGGATCGAGCGCCGTCACCTGCAGGGGGCGAGGCGCGCCGTCCTGCATACGTTCAATCCACGCCCATGCCTCCTCGCCGGCCTCATCCCGCTCGATGGCCACGGCCACGGTTGACAGCGGAATGGGCGACCGGCGCCAGAAGGAGGGCGGCACGAGTAGAACCGGACAGGGAACCTGCGTTGTGAGGGCCGTCGCCCGACTGCCGCGCCACAGCCGCTGCCAGCCCCGGCTCGCCGAGGTCGACGTAACGAGCAGATCGATCCCTGCCGTCTCGGCCCACTCCGTAATCTGCGGGGCCACCGTCGATCCCCGGCGCAGGACCCCCTCGACGCGCACATCCGTCAGCGGGGCCTCCCCTAGAGCCCCTCCTCGGATCCGTTCCACCTCCGTGTCCAGCCGAGTCTCAGACTCATCATCGCCGGGGTCGGCCACGTGAATGAGTGAAAGGGTGGGCGTCTCGGGGTCGCTCCCCCATGGGGGAAGCCAGTTCCCGGCGAGCACCGCCGCGCCCCGAGACGCCATCTCGAAGTCGACAGCCACCCCAGCGTGCCGTATCGGCAGGGACAAGGTGCGGTTTACGACGAGGCATGGCACGTCGGCCGAGCGCACGATGCGCTCAGCGGTGGTGCCGCTCCAGCGCGCCCCCACCGCGTGTCCGCGATGGGGACCCACGACGATAAGGTCCGCGTCGACGGTCGCGGCGTGGACCAGAATGCCGTGGTGGGGCCGGTCGTAGATCACTTCCTGCTCCACCTTCAGGCCGATCGGAGCCTCGCCCTCGGCCTCCTCGCGAAGCGATGTTAGGCAGCGGTCTACCTGCTCGGTCAGGGCCGACGCGTGGTGCTCACGGTCCTCCTCGTTCCAGGGCGGGGCAACGTGGACGACGTGGAGGTCAGCCTGAACAGCCTGGGCCAGGGCGGCCGCCGACTGGAGGACAGGATCGCCCGCTGGACCGAGATCGGTGGCGGCTAGAATTGAACGAATAGGGATCATGGTCGTCGTCGGAAGGGGGGGATCGAAGATGAGAAGAGTCCCGCTCTGATCGCTGGGGTGAGGCCGGCGACAGAACGAGCACACGGCCAGGACGAGAAGACCGGCGTCCGATCAGCCCGTCTCACGGGGACCAATTCCTGCTGCGGGGTCAGCGCCAAGGGATTCCTGCAGGATCACTCTGCACTCAAGGACGCGACGAGAAACCCTTGTTTAGGCTTTGAAGAAGCAGTAAGCCAAAACATATCATAGAGTGTATCAAAAGAACACGCTCGTTTCCGTGTAGAAAAAGCACATGGCCGTGTGGGTGAAACTGGTAAAGGACTGTGCGTGGTTTTTGGGGTGCTTTGGACATGTTTAAACCGTTTCCAGCAGTACTCCTACTCATTTGTTGCCGATTCCACACTTCACCCTACGGCTGTAACGAACCGGTGAAATTGGAGGCCTCCCCTTCCCGGACGCCGCTCTGAGTCCCATTCTATAAAGTCCAGCACACCGGCGGACTTCTGTTCTTCAACACGCCCGCGTTTCTCCTTCCCGGAACGATTGTTTAGTTTCCGGGCGCGGGCAAGACTTGGGGCGGTTCGATCCTGGTATTTGCTGAATACAGGCTCAAGCGATTGCCACTGTCCCCCTCCCTTCCCTATCATTGGAGCGAATTCATTTTCTCCAATTCACAGATGTGCGCGCCTTCGGCATGATTTGGACCCATCTCGACAAATTTCGCGACCTCGGTCTGCTCCTCCTCCGCGTGACCATTGGCCTATACCTCGCCCTCGGGCACGGCTGGGGCAAGATCATCGGCGGCCCCGAGCAGTGGGCAGGCCTGGGCGGCACGATGGAAATCTTCGGCCTCGGCTTCGCGCCCACGTTCTGGGGCTTCATGGCCGCCTTCGCAGAATTCTTTGCGGCCCTCCTCGTCGTCATCGGACTTCTCACCCGCCCGGCTGCGCTCCTCGTTGTCATCAACATGCTTGTTGCCGCAACGGCGCACATGACGGGTACGATCGAGGGCGGTCCGGAGATGGCCCTCCTGTACGGATTCGTCTTCCTGAGCCTTGTCCTCATCGGGCCTGGCAAGTACAGCATCGACGAACTGGCCGGCTAATCGCCGTTTCCTTCTGTCCCGCGCCGGCGACGACACTGGTTGCTTCCGGGGCGGCTCGCATCCTTCGGTGGCATCGTCAACCGTTATGGACACTTCTCGCTGGAGCTCGGTCGACCTTGCGCTGCTCGTGCTCCGCGTCGGCATCGGCATTTCGTTCGTCTTCGTGTACGGGTGGGATAAGATTTCGGGCGGTCCTGAGCAGTGGGTGCGCCTCGGGGAAAACATGGCCCGCTTTGGCATCACAGTCTGGCCCACGTTTTGGGGCTTCATGGCGGCGCTGGCGGAATTTGGCGGGGGAATTTGTCTGATGTTCGGACTGCTGTTCCGACCCGCGCTCGTCCTTATGCTGGCGACAATGGTCGTGGCCGCCTCAGGGCACATCAGCGGTCAGATCTCAGGAGGCCCGTGGCACGCCACGGAGATGGCGACGGTGTTTGTGGCGTTGTTGCTGACGGGTCCGGGGCGCTACAGCCTGGACGCGTATTTCTTCGGGTCGTCGGAGGAATGAGGAACCGGCATGTCTAGCTCTGATTCGCCGTCGGTTCTCGTCGTTGGGGCAGGGCTCGCGGGTCTCGTGGCGGCGACGCAGCTGCACGCGGCGGGCGTATCAGTGCGTGTCTGGGAGGCGCGCGATCGGGTCGGCGGGCGGTGCTGGAGCGTGCCGGTGGGCCCCGACGAGGTGCGTCTCGATTTGGGTGCAGCATGGCACTGGGCAGAGCACGAGCGGGTAACGGACTTGGCGGAGGACCTCGGGGTGGACCGGGTCCGGCAGCACGAGCCCGGCATCGCCGTCCGCGAAACTGCTCCCGACGCGCCGGTGGAGCACTTCGAGTGGCCCGAAACGCCCCCGCCGTCGTGGCGCCTTGCAGGTGGGGCGCAGGCGCTGCACGAGCAGCTTGCGGCCGCGCTGCCCGATGCAGCGATTCGCTTCAATCATCGACTGACGGCCCTGCGCCGTACCGACACGGGCATGCGAGCCACGGCACAGATGTCCGATGGAGAGCCCACCGTAGATGTCGAGACGGTCGTCCTGGCCATTCCCCCGCGGCTGGCCCTGTATACCATCCGCTTCCGTCCGCCCCCACCGCCGGATGCTCTCGAAGCGATGCGCACGATGCCGACGTGGATGAGCCACACCGCCAAGGCGGCCGTCACCTACGACCGGCCGTTCTGGCGCGAGAAGGGACTCGCCGGGCGTGTCAAAAGCGAGGCGGGGCCGGTCCAC
>Ga0207797_1002284_pt1 | contig 13344 bp, 14 predicted proteins | sample PRCRCaboRojoPR_6_FD_187275 | JGI IMG/M metagenome (GOLD analysis project Ga0207797, IMG submission 187275) | Marine sediment microbial community from Cabo Rojo, Puerto Rico - PR CR 10% Liquid 1 (SPAdes) | ecosystem: Environmental > Aquatic > Marine > Coastal > Sediment | place: Cabo Rojo, Puerto... | reverse complement strand
CTCCCCCCCCCCGACTTATGCGCAATAGTCGTGTTCATCCGGGCCATCGTGAGTCGGGAGGAGGAGACTACCCGGGTGGATTGAGTCCGGGACTCGGCCTGGCGCTTCATGCCCTGGTCCGGGCTCTGCTGGGCCGCTGCGGGAAAAACCCGGGGGCACCCCTCTTTCGCTTCTCGAGCTCTTGAAGCGGCGGGAGCGCCGACAGCGCCCGGGAGGCCGGGCGCCTGAACCGGGAGATCCGGAAGACCCAGGAAGCCCTGGATCGGGCCATGGCCCGGTGGGCCGAGGCCGTGGAGACCCTGGAGGGGCTGGAAGGGGGCTGATACTGCGCCGAGCGTCGCGTGCTCCAGCTACCAGACCCCCGCGAAGAGGGTAATCAGAATCTCATCCCGACGCCGATTCCCAGGGATGAAACCTCGAGTCCGACGCTGAGGGAGGGTCGATCGTCAGAGCCACCCAGCTCAGAGTCAGGGCTATCTCCATCGCCCATTCCATTTGAAATCCGTGGGAGGGTGGTGTCACCTCGGAGGGACGGAGGCATACCCCCAGGTAGTTGGCCAGCTCATCGGGCTGTTAGGCTCATGCCGTCTGCGGCGTTAGAAGAACGACCAGAACCAGGCTCAGAATGGTAGAAGGTACACCGCCACGGCATCACTTCGACAGGCGGTAGCGAAACACGCGCTTGACGCCCCATTCGTCGGTCCTGAGCACCAACAGGTAGTCGTCGCCGATCTCGAGGATCGAGGAGAGTGCGCGGTATCGGGCAGTCGGGACCAGGAGCGCGAAAGGGACGCTCACCTCCGCAAGGGGGGCGCCGTCGGGGCCGAAAACCTCGAACCGGAAGGGCTTCGTGGAATATGGGGGTTCGTACAGCTCAGCCCAGAGTCGGTCCCCACGATCCACCAGCAGCCCCGCCAGCACCGGCATGGTGTCCGGATACTCCACCGACCTGTGGTGCCTGCGGTATTGGCTTTCGAGCTCGCCCGACACCGATCTCAGGTCGAATTCCTGCCACCTCCGACGAGACTCACGGGTCACCGCATACGGCGCTTTCCTGACCACTGCGGTCAGTCGTCTCCCGTCGAAATGCAGACCCTGCATCGTTCGTGACGCCGCGCTCCCGAACCATGTCGTGTTGGGCCCTGCTGCCCACACGGGTTCCGGCTCGAAGGGCAGGTGCAGGAATGCCCCGTTTTCCCCGATCATGCTTCTGCTCCCGACGACGCCGAACGTGTCCGCCCGGGCCGATGTGGTATCGGCGGCGATGAACAGGGTCTCATACTCGGTGGGCCTGCCCCGCACCTCCCGACCGGTGGCGGGCCGGGAGCCCAGGAGCACGAGGCCTCCGTCACTGCGAAGCACAAGGGGGCGAGCAGCGGGAATCGGTGGCACCCTCCCGGAACGCCCCGGCCTTCCTCTGGGCCCGAAGACAGCGAATCGAAAGGCCCGGCTCACAATGAACAGGGAGTCTCCGGCGAGCCTGGTGACGGCGCTGGGTGTTGATCTGAACTCGAACGGACCCGGTCCCCAGCGACCCGCAGAGGCCATGTGCCTGCCCTGGGGATCGAACCAGCGGACCTCGAAGAAGCCCCGGTAGAACTCGACGATGGCCACGCTGCCATCGGACAGCGTGGTGGCATCGAGCACATTCACGAACAGGTAAGCTTCGTCGCCCTCAGCCTCTCCGATGACGAGGTCAGGCGGGGCCTCTACCGTCCACTGCTCCACGTCCTGTGCACCGAGGCAGGGGGCCATCCCCGGTGGCCCGGCCACCCCTAGCAGAGCAAACCCCACCACGGCGACTGCAGGTACGCCGTTTGCTGGTCTTCCGGATGAGAATAGCTTCATGATCCGGTCTTCAGTGATTCCTGGGTTCTTTCGAAGAGAGCGGCCGAATCCGGCGGAGTAGGCAGGAGTGTGCCCTGGAAGATGATGGTGGGTACACGGTTGATGCTCAACTCCTCGGCCACTGCGATGTCGGCCTCGATGCGGGTCGCCACTTCACCCGAGTCCACGCACCGGCGATATGCATCACGGTCAGGAATCCCTACCTCGTCTGCCAACCTATCCGGCTCCAAGCCGTCCAGCGAAATGGCTGAATACAGGAGGCGGTGGACCGGTTTGAACATACCTTGTTTCCGTCTCGAAAGTCCAAAACCCTTGTGGGACAAAGAAGAGCTGGGCATCCGTGGGTAGTGCTTTGACATTGGCCAAGGTGGATTGGTATTTGCCGAATATCAATCTTCGCAACCAATGGAGCGCCCCGAATGCGCCAGCTCTTCCAAGAACAGCTTTCCTTGTCCGGTCCAGCGGTGAACCACCCCCATGCTCAAGAGATGGAGGGCGTGGACCAGATCCTGAGAAAGAATCCTGGCATCACGGAGCTGGTCCTGCAAGACCTGGAGGGTCGAACCGACGTCTCCGGCTGGGGCCGGGTGGGGATGAGCGCCTACCAGGTTCTTCGTGCGGCGGTGCTGAAGCAGCTCAACACGTGGACCTACGACGAGCTGAGCTTCCACCTGGCGGACTCCTGAACGTACCGGACGTTCTGCGGGATCGGGGTGATGGACCAGGCTCCCAGCCGAGCCACCCTTCAGCGCAACATCAAGGGGATCACCGAGGGGACCTGGGAGGAGGTCAACCACATCCTTCTCGCCCATGCTGCGGGCCAAGGCGTCGAGGGGGGCGCAAGGTGCGCACCGACGGCACGGTGACCGAGACCCCGATCCATGCCCCCACCGATTCCTCTCTGTTGTGGAACGGCGTGCGCGTGCTCAGCCGGCTGCTGGCGGGGGCGAGCAAGGACTTCGGCGTACGGCTCTTCCCGAACCGCACCCGCTCCGCCAAGCGCCGTGCGCTCGAGGTGCTGAACGCCAAGAACAAAAGGAAACGAACCAAGGCCTACCGCGCCCTGCTCAAGGTGACCCGGGAGGCCGTGGGATATGCCGAGGCCACGGTCACCCAGTTGGAGGGCTGCGGGGACATCATGGCCGACCTGGCGGCAGTGGAGATCGGGCGCTACGTGGCCTTGGTCGAGCAGGTCATCGACCAGACCGAGCGGCGGGTCCTTCACGGCGAAGTCGTTCCGGCCAACGAGAAGCTGGTCTCGATCTTCGAACCCCACACCGACATCATCGTCAAGGACCGTCGCGATACCCACTATGGCCACAAGCTCACGCTGACGGCGGGCTCCTCCGCACTGATCCTGGACTGGGTCGTCGAGGAGGGCAACCCCGCCGATTCGACCTTGGTCACCCGCACCATCGAGCGGCTGAAGGAGATCTACGGCAGGGTGCCCCGGCAGGCCGCCTTCGACGGCGGCTACGCTTCCCGGCAGAACCTCGAGGACGCGAAGACTCTGGGGGTCCAGGACGTGGCGTTCTCCAAGAAGCGCGGCCTCGAGGTGCTGGACATGGCCAGGAGCCAGTGGGTCTACAAGCGGCTCCGAAACTTCCGCGCCGGCGTCGAGGCCTGGATCTCCTTCCTCAAGCGCTGCTTCGGCCTCGAACGCTGCACCTGGCGCGGGAAGGAGGGCTTTGCCCGCTACGTCGGAGCCTCGATCGTGGCCGCCAACCTCCTCACACTGGCACGACACCTGGCGTAAGCACTCCAAAGCGCGTCTCCCCAGGTTCCGCCAGGTCGTCGCAGGCACGCGGCCAGGCGCGGCCGGAATCCGTCCGCTCGCTCTGCCCTCGCCCACACCCGGTCCTCGGTCACGCGTCGACCCGCTCCACGCCCGACGAACCGAGGCTCACAAACCCCCCGCTCACCGCCCAATGGGGACACGGGCCGTTGCCGTGACTATGTTTCGAGACGGACACTAGGACTAGGCGTTTTGGCCGAATACGAGGGTCGAATATGGAGAAAATGGCGTGGTTAAGCCATCCGACCCCGGGCCGAGTACGCGCAACTGTTGAACGGCCGACCAGCCGGCCTCTTCAAGAAGGGCGTCGATCTCCTCTCCCATGCCGAGGTTGGTGTAGAGGAGGGTGTCGGGGCGGGCGAACTCCAGGAGCCACTGGCCGTCCTCAGCCAGGGGCCGAGTCAACAGAGCGCGGCGTCCCTTCTTCCATCGTCCCCTCCGGTTCCCGAACTCCAGGTAGCGCCACTCCTGTTGGTGGGTGCGGTAGGAGGACCAAGCCGAAGCGGGGGCCCCGGCAGCGTAGGCCTTGATGTCCGGGTACAGCTTGCCGGTACAGACGTAGCCGACGTGGAGTTCCTCGAAGACAGCGAAGAGCTTGTGGTCGAAGAAGCCGGCGTCGAGACGAAAGAGGATGGGCACCTCAGGGCGGTAGTGTTTGCGGATCCGGGCCACGACGTGGCGAACCATCGTCTCCGCTGTGTTGCCCGAGTTGCTGTGCTTGCTGCCGCCCCGGAAGACGGCGTCAATGAGAAAGCGGCCCCAGGTCAGGTGCAGCGGCGCAAAGCCCTTCACCTTCTTGTAGGTGGGCTGGACGCCGTGGCGGACCCTGGCCTCGTTGTTGTCCATGACCATGGAGTCCATACCCAGGACGACGACCTTCGGCGCCTCAAGCTTGAGGCGCCACAGAAAGAGGTGAAGCAGGAGGTGGCGAAACAGCCAGATCCGGGGCCACCAGAAGGAGGCAAAGAAGCGCTTGATGGTGTGGGAGGAAGCCATGGCCTCGGGCCGGGTCTCGATAGCGGCACCGTAGCCCTCGTCGGCCTTGAGATCATCGAAGCGGATCAGATGTCGGCTGGTGCCGTCGAGGAAGAAACAAGAGAGTTGGTGAAAGAGCGTGGTCACCGGCAGCCCCTTGCCGCTCTTACGCAGGGAGCCGAAGAGGCGGTCCAGGTAGGCGAAGAGATCGATGGAACGCAGATAGCGGCTGAACAGAACCAGCCCGCCGCGCCCGGTCAGCGTGTCGGAAGTGATCTCAACGGCGTCGAACAGGGAGTGCGCGGGCTTGCCGGAGGAGAGCGAAGTGGCCATGATGGGCTCGCACCCTTTGGGTTGGGAGGCGGTGGCGACCGCCGCTGGCTTTAACGTCTTACTCACCAGCATCTTAGCCCAAAGGGTGTTCCTCTGCTATCTCCTCAATCGCTCAGTTTAGGGGTGTATTAGGTGGACATACCGACCAAGGCTGAGAAAGGCGGCACAGTCATTCGCAATCTGACCTATCGGTTCTCCTTGGGGTTTTCCCGTGGCCTCATTCTTCTACCTGATCTCTGGGATGTGAAAGGAACACTCAATGGCCCAGACTCGGGGGGCCAGCCTGGGCCACGTGAGCGTGCCCTATAGGAAAACAGAGTGCTTTACTTCCCGACGGTCATTCTGGGTTGATGCACCAGACGCATGGCTTGGTGCTTATGGACCTACAGATAGAACCGATGTCACAATCCCCAGGGATGCAGGTCCCGTCGCAGTCAGGGTCCCAACCACAGGCGGTTCCAGCGTCTCCTGGAGCACAGCTGCCACTCGCAGAAGCGTGATCCATTCCGGACCCGAATCCCAAAGCGCCGATGAGGATCAGGATCCCTAACGCTCTGGTGGCTACCTTCACGATTTCGTTCATCCTCGTGGTTCCTTTCATATGAAGTAGGGCACGCGTTCAGAAACTCTCCCGAAAAAACCCTCCCTTGGGTTCACGACAGCTCGTTACCCTGACTTGAATCCTGGCCATATCGGGATTCGATCCACTCTGAAACCTCCCTCGTGGCTGCTGCTCCGCCCGCACCGAATTGAATTCGATTCTCCCAGTCAATCACGTAGATGGTTGGAGTCAAACCCATGGTAAGGGACTTCTGGAACCCTTCATTGCTGACAAACAGGGGAAAACGAAGGCCAGCACCCTTTCGGATTTCCTCAGCAACCGAAGCATCCGGAGTTATCACAACGGCAAGGAAATCCAGGTCATCCTCGTACCGCTCACTCAACTCTTCCCATTCCGAAGCCTCCGCTAAGCATCGTGAGCACCCTGGAGTAAGGATGATCACGACTGTCTCTTCAGCCTCCGGGAACATCGTATGGAGCATCGAAGTCGTGCCGTCGCTTCGATACACGGCAGCGTTGGGAATCTCCTTCCCGACCCAGCTCGAAAAATCGGCGCGAGCCCTGATTCGCTTAGCGGCAACGAACCTCTCACCGGCATATCGACCCCCGAAGAACGCAAGGAACGCAATTGCCACCAGCGGGACCCAGATCACCCATTTTCCTAAGGGTTCATCCCTCTTCATTTCGCCTCCCCGGTCTTCCGAACCAGCCTGAACCTCCACACACCTGGAATCAAGCCGCCATGTGACGTGAAGTACAAATAGGGCCCAAACCTAGAGGAGATCATCCGACCCGGGAGAACCGAATCGGGAAACTCATAGCTCCCCAAATACTGGCCCTCCGATGTCATCACATCGAGATAATAGGACCGGGGAACTTCTCTTGTCGGTCTGATGAACCAAGAGATCACTATCCGACCGTCAGGGAGCTGGGCGATTCCTCGGGTCCCGACTCTAGTCACAACGAGGTCAAATCCGTTCTCCGAGACCTGCTCCCCACGCGCGTCTGGGTGAAAAGCCACGCCTATCCGTTCCTGAGGTCGACTGCTCGTGGTCCAGGTGGAGGGCGCTGGGTATGCAAAGAGTATCTCCCCGTTCCGCCCCTTCCCGAGGCTACCCCTGGCTCCATGAAACTGGAGATCGGCATCTTGGGCTGTAGCTCTTGCGAACTCCCCTTCAAAAGTCCCATCCTCAGAGAATGTCTGGACAAAGTAGCCACGGGTACGCGGAGGAAAATACCGGTGAATGAAGACCTCCCCACCCTCTGCTTTCATCTCAACGGTATTGTGAGTATCTGCATTGAAAGAGGTCGAGAAGAGACCGGATTCACTGAAAATGCTGACTCTGTTGTTATGTCCATCAAAAGCGAATAGCCGACCTGATTCGTCGAGATCGATGTCGTAGGGACTCACAAACTCCCCGGGTCCCTCACCATATCCGCCGAGAACCACTCTCTTGAAACCGCCATCCCAGGAAAAGACCGCGACCTTCTGAAAATCGGCATCCAATACGAAGAGCGAGGAATCCCCACCCTCAGCGATGCTGATAGGGCGCGAGAGGACGCCCCCACCTGCCTTCTCTTCTTCAATAGTGAGTTCCCGGGGGCTCTCAGTGAGTTCCTCCCAGCCAAAAAAACGATCTGGTTCAAGCTCGAAACGGACCTGCCGTTCGGGGATCGTCCCCGAGGGGGCGTCCGAAAGGCCCCTTCCATTGGACTCACAGGCGGTCCCCGCAACAACAAGAACGAGAACCATCGAAGTGAGGACCCCGCCACGATTTAGCCCCTGGCCCAGTTGGCAGTGAGGATTCTTCAAGATGCCCCCTGACGGGTTGAAGGAGAAAGGCGATTCCTGGGTCTCTTCGCCTAGGTGCTACACGATCCTGTCCGTTGGGGGCTTACGGAAGGACCGTTCTTTGCCGCCGTGATCTTTGATCTGACGAACTCCTCCTCCAAGGAGGTTTCACCAGCTTGGAGCACTAATAGAACAGATTAAGGACAACACTTCTAATCCGCAAGGGTCCTTTTCCGATCCAGTGTAGCATTGAAATAGAAATGTCCGGTTTGGTTGAACCTAAACTGAGCGATTCTCCTGAGGCGGGCCACTTGGCCCCCAGGGATTTGTGGTAGAGAGGCGGGACCGGACGGTGGCGGGAGGGGCGAAGCGGGTTTTCGGTGACGGGACCAGGTGGGATACGATCTCACCCGTCCCCTGGCCCTGGTCCGATTTCGGTAGGACACACTCTTCCCCTCACCGGGCGTACCCGTTGTTCTTCAACAGGTGGTCAGTGTACCGAGCTACGCCCAGGCAAAGCCTGGGGGGCTTCGGCTGAGTTCCCAGAGTGTAGGGATGTGGAGTTGGTCCCAGGTGGCCCGAGTGACTTTGAGGATGGTTCGCCCCCCGGTGCGCACCACCTTGGCGGCGAAATCGATGACGGTTCGACGCAATCGGGTGGGATAGGAGGGAACGGGGAGGACGGGCTCGGTGACATCCTCCTTGAAGCACTCGTAGAGGAAGAAGGCCACGGCCATGGTGTAGTAGAAGGCCGCGGCGCCCCTATAGCGCCGCGGGTGTTGCGTTGCAGTCCCCGTGTCAGAGTGAGGGGGTTCTGGTTGCAGGCATAATGGCGTGAGGTTGGGGTTGTAGGAAAGAGAAGAGGGAGGGAAGTTCGAAGCCCGCGGCGCTGTAGAGGGCAGCCGCGGGCTTCGTTCACCACGTCTGGCCCCGTCTCTCTGAGCGGAGGGCAACGGAGGCCGACGTCCAACACCTGGAAAGGTGGCGAGGGCGGAGGCTGGGGGCAAGCGTGTCTTTCAGGAGGCGTTGTATGAGGCCGATGAGGAGGGCCTTCGTTGGCCTGTGCTTCCTCGGCGGTGCGCTTTTGCGGAGGGGCCGGGGCGGTGTGACCTCTTCATCGATCATTTTCGCCCTCGCAAGACGGGCCCGCGCTTTCCTGTGGCGGTGGTGGGCTGCCGGGATCATCCCGACGGGCGCTACACGCTCTATCCCCCGGGACACGTCCCCTACGGCCGGGAGGCCCTCGTCCCCTGTGGCCCGTCGGGCGAGCTGCGGGTGGAGGCTTCGACGGGCGAGCCTTTGTGGGAGGCGACGCTGTTCGGCGCCGCTCAGGACGCAGAGCAAGGAGAACGGTGGCCGGCGGACAGCCCGTGGAACGACGCGAGGCGGCGGCGTACACAGGGCCGGCGGCTGGACTTCGCCGGCCGACTCCTGGGGGTGCACCCCGGACAGGATGAGGCAACCCGGGAGCGGATCGCGGCCCGGCTCGGGGTGCCCTTGGTGCGGCTGTTGGATCAGGCGCGGCGTTGGGGAGTGGACTGGAGTACACGAGGCGCCGCGATCGTGGCCGTGCTCCTGATGGTTGGGCCGGGAGGCTCGGTTTTGGAGCGGATCCTCGCGGCCGGTACTGCAGCCGACCTGTGGCCGGAGCCTCGTCGTGCGGTGGCCTTCCCTGGACGGCGGATCGCCGTCCGTTCCCGTGGCCCGGAACACCCCCCATCCGGGCTCCCCCGGAACCGGGGACCTCCACCCACGACTTTGCGGCCTCCCGGCTCGGGGTCTGAGATGTAGCGTGAGGGCATGACGACGATGCCCTCTCCTCCGGTCCCGCCCTCTTCCGACGCCCTGTTGCGCTACTCGGTCGTCGCCCAGGTGAAGGCTCTGATCCTGGGTGGATGGGGGGCGAGTGCCGCCGTGCGCGAGGTCGCCGGGCGGGAGCATGCCTATGCCGGCAGCCGGATGGTCCGAGTCAGCGTGCGCACGATCCAGCGTTGGCGGGCGGCCTACGCCCGTGACGGCATCGGCGGCCTTGAGCCCGCCAGCCGCCGACGCACTCCCACGTCCCTGGTTCTCGACGACGCCTTCCTGGCCTTCCTGCAGGCCGAGAAGGAGTCCGATCCCCGGGCCAGTGTGCCCGAGCTCATCCGCCGGGCCCGGGTCCGGGGCGTCGTGGCGCCGGACCTGCCCATCGACCGGACCACGGTCTGGCGGGCCTGCCGCCGGATGGGTCTCGCCACCCGAGCCCGCCCCAGCAAGCGCGAGGGCGACATGCGGCGTTGGCGCTACCCGCACCGCATGCAATGCGTTCTCTGTGACGGCAAGCACTTCCGGGCCGGCGGGGGGCGTCTCAAGCGCGTCGCCCTGTTCTTCCTCGACGACGCCACCCGCTATGGGCTCGGCGTCCGGGTGGGCACCTCGGAGTCCACCGAGCTCTTCCTCCACGGCCTCTACGATCTGGTCCTCAGGTACGGGTTGATGGACCTGCTCTACCTCGACCACGGACCCGGCTTCATCTCCACCGACACCCTGGCCGTCATCGAGGGCGCCCTCAGCGCCTGGCTCATCCACGGCACGGCCCACTATCCCCAGGGACGCGGCGCCGTGGAACGCTTCAACCGCACGGCCCACGACCAGGTCCTCCGCTCCCTGGACGGCGCCGCCCATGTGGACCCCGCCTGCGGTGCCCTGACCCTGCGCCTCGGCCACTTCCTCGAACGCTACAACGACACGCCCCACGAGACTCTGAACGGCGACACGCCCCGCCAGCGCTGGGAGGCCGGACGGGCCCTCCGGCTCCCCGACGACGAGGCCGCCCTCTACCGCCGCTTCGTCGTCGGGGAGCGTCGCAAGGTCTCGACCGATCATGTCATCAAGATCGATGGCAAATCCTGGGAAGCACCCCGGGGGCTGGCCGGCCAGTGGACCGACCTCACCCGTCACGTCCTCGACGACCGGCACTGGGTCCTCTACGAGGGCCGCATGGTCGAGCTCGCTGAGCTCGATCCCCACGCCAATGCCACGGACCGTCGAGGCACGCCTGATCGCCCCCTGCCTTCCGAAGGCGTCCCCACCACCGCCGCCACCCTCGCCTTCGGCCACGACGTCCGGCCCCTCGTCGGTCCCGATGGTGGCTTCAGCGATCCCGACCCTGGCCCTGGCCCTGAAGGCCCCGACCACCCAGACCCACAACACGAACAGGAGCCCATCGACCCATGAACCTCGACCTCAGCCCCCTCGGCTTCCGTACCACCCCCTTCACCCGTGAGTTGGACGTCACCAACCGCTTCGCCCTGCCCCATCAGAACGAAGCTATCGAAGCCCTCACCGAGGCCGTCAGCCAGCGCATGAGTGCCGCTCTCATCGCCCCCGCCGGCACCGGCAAGACCGTGGCCCTGCGGGCCCTCGTCTCCCGTCTGCCCGAGGTCCGCTATCAGGTCCGCTACGTCAAGGTCACAGGACTCAGCAAGCGCGACCTCTGCAAGGAAATCGCCACGGTCTGCGGCCTCTCGCCCACCGGCATCTATCCCGCCCTCGTGCGTAAGCTCCAGGATGCCTTCGAGCATACCTCCGGCACCGACGGCGTCCGTCCCGTTCTCCTCCTCGACGAGGCCCACGACCTGCGGCCCGAGTCCCTGGCCATGCTCCGCCTTCTCACCAACTTCGACATGGACTCCCGTCTCGTCGTCTCCTTCGTCCTCGCCGGCCAACCACCGCTCCGGACCCTCCTCGCCCGTCCCCAACAGACCGCCATGGCCCAACGCCTGGCCCACTACGCCACCCTTCGTACGCTCTCCCGCGACGAGACCCATGACTACATCGCCCACCGCTCCGCCCTGGCCGGGGCCTCCAGCCCTCCCTTCGACCGCGATGCCCTCGAGACCCTCTTCGAGATGAGCCGCGGCAACCTCAGGGCCATCGATCGTCTCGCCCTCAAGGCCATCGAACTCGTCGTCCGCTCCGACCACTCCGTCGTCTCCTCCGCCGACGTCATCACGGCCCGTAAGATGCTGTGGCCATGAGTGCCCTCCCTACCGTCCCCGTCCACGCCATCCGTCCCCAACCCGACGATGCCGGCTGGCTCGTCCAGGACCTCTGGGGCGGGGCAGCCGTCGGCGTCATCGGGGGAAGTCCGAAAACCTGCAAATCATGGCTGGGACTGGACTTCGCCGTATCCGTCGCCTCCGGAACCCCCTGCCTCGGCCGCTTCCAGGTCACAAGCCCCGGCCCCGCCCTCGTCTACCTCGCCGAAGATGCCCTGCCCCGGGTGCGTGAGCGCGTCGCCCATCTCTGCCGCCACCGGGGCCTCTCCCTGTCCGCACTCAACCTCCACGTCATCACTGCTCCCAGCGTTCGCCTCGACCGCCACGACGACCGCCTCGCCCTCGACCAGACCGTCTCCGACCTCCAGCCCCGCCTCCTCGTCCTCGACCCTCTGGTCCGCCTCCATCACCTCGACGAAAACAGCGCCTCCGAGATCTCCGGCCTCCTCGGCTTCCTTCGCGAGATCAACCGCCGCCACAACCTCGCCCTCGCCCTCGTCCATCACATGGCCAAACGCTCCCGCAAAGACCCCGGCCAGGCCCTGCGCGGTAGCTCCGACCTCCACGCCTGGACCGACTCCGCCTGCTACCTCGTCCGCCGCTCCGACGGCCGCCTCCGCCTCACCGTTGAGCACCGTGCCGCTCCTGCCCCCGACCCCCTCCTGCTCTCCCTCGCCCACTCCAACGGCGAGCCGCTCCACCTCCAGATCCAGGGCGACGACCCCGGACCCCTCCCCCTCGCCGAAGCCGTCCGCCACGCCCTCCGCCAGGCCCCTGAACCCCTGTCCAGAACCGCCCTGCGCCGGCTCCTCCGCGTCAACAATGCCCGCCTCGGCCATGCCTTGCTCTCTCTTGAACAGCGGGGTCTCGCCTGCCGTACCCCAAGTGGTTGGATCCTGCCCCCTCACCCCAGCCACACCCAGCCCTCCCTCCCTCCGTGACCCCCGTTCCGTTCCGTTCCCACCCCAGGCGCGCTCAGAACGGAACACCCCTATCTCACCTCAAGCACTCCGTGTCAGCCAGCCTGCAACAACCCGCGTCTGTGGGACTGCAACGCAACAGCGGGCTTCGAACTTCCGTCTCTTCGACCCTTCCTACAACCCCAACCTCACGCCATTATGCCTGCAACCAGAACCCCCTCACTCTGACACGGGGACTGCAACGCAACACCAGGGCCGTCCGAGACTGGAGTCCGGTCGAGGCTGTACACCTCAACTCAGAACGCTCCCCCCGACAGGAGCGCGACGTAGCATGATCAACTCATGCGACAACTACCTTGACACCCACCGCCCAACTCCGTTGACTTCCCCCTCAATTAAGACCATGAGTTCATCAGGTCCTGGCGTGAAGCCCAGTTCCTGTCCTTGAAAGAAGACGGAGGGCACATGATAGATTCCGAGAGATTGCATCAAGGCTCGGTCCTCTTCAATTCGCTCGACGGTGTTTGAATCCGATAAGCAAGCGATGAGATCCCGGTTCTCGGGAAACTCCATTTGAGCCCAAACCTCAGACGCGGTTGCAGCCCCCTCCACGCTGTTTTCAAACAGACGGTCCTGGACCCCTGAAAACGACAACATCTGGGCAGCGCACTCGACGATCACGGCCTCTGGAAATGCCCCGGGTGATTGGCTCGTCCGGGGGTAATGGCGATAGATGATCGCAACCTGGGAAGAATACCGTTCTCTCGTCTCGCGAAACGCTGTCTCCAGTTCACGAGAAAACGGGCAGTCATAATCCATAAACGCAACAATCTCCACAGCCGCATCATGCGGACCGACCCGCCAACCCCGAGCACGCAACGCATTCCAGACGTCCTCCGAGACTGGGGACATCTGAGTCGTCGAAGAAAGAGGACGAATCTCCGAGTGTCTTCGGAGCAAAATCAAAGATAGTAGTAGAAATAGAGACAAAGAAAGAAGAGCGATAAGGAGGACCGGGACAGGCAATTTCCCACTCCTATTGGGAAGGCTGAAGAATCGGTATCGACAATAAGACCTCAT
>Ga0207797_1002283_pt1 | contig 13345 bp, 12 predicted proteins | sample PRCRCaboRojoPR_6_FD_187275 | JGI IMG/M metagenome (GOLD analysis project Ga0207797, IMG submission 187275) | Marine sediment microbial community from Cabo Rojo, Puerto Rico - PR CR 10% Liquid 1 (SPAdes) | ecosystem: Environmental > Aquatic > Marine > Coastal > Sediment | place: Cabo Rojo, Puerto... | reverse complement strand
AGAAAGTTATAAGTTGAAGGGCCGGTAAGAAATCGTTTTACCGGCCCAAAAAAACCTTCCTGCTTGTGCCATTCAGAGACCCGTTACCTTGAGTTTGCCTCCCTCTGCTATTTCCTTCCTGGAGTTTTGAAAAGTACTGGTTCTTTCTTCATCTGGTCCTTTCTTCATGATGTTGGGCTTTAGCAGTTCGTTGATTTTTTTTTCGAAGTAATTTAACGAACGAGGTCGACGCTTCCCCAGGTTTCCCCGGGTAAGTTGACTCTTACTTGGATAAATGATTAGGTTTGTATTTACGGGAAAAAGAGGATATAAATAAAATTAGAACGGGTTTTTCCACGTGAGATCAGGATCATTTTTTTCTGTCTCCTCTGACAGGGAGGGTAAGCCATGAAAAAGGTTGTTCGGTATTCGACCGGGGCAATCGGCGTCCTCTTGCTTTCTGGCTTGATTCTGGGAGTTCTTCCTTCCGTTGCTTTTCCCGCTGATGGCGGAACGGCCGGTATGGTGTCGGACGGAGTCCTGGATAGGATCCTGACGTTTTTCCATACTGCTGCCGGTATAATCGGAAAGGGATTGGTAAGCCTGGTCAATTTAATTGCCGGAGTGGATGTATCCGAGCTGGAGGAACCTCTGGGTTATCTCGGGATACTGACTGCCTCCCTGATCCTGTTTGGTGCCATAAAGGCAGCTCAGAAGGTCGTCTGGTTCATAATATCCCTTGGCTGGGGCCTTATCATCATTCGTATTGTCCTGGAGGTACTCGGTCAAAACCCGGGGGGTTGACCGGTAGCAGCTATGTGGTGGTAGTCAAGACCGAAAAATTGTATTTTCAAATCTGGAAGGTGAGAAGATGAACTTGTTACGACAGATTTACCTTTATCTGATATGCCTGGGAGCTTTCCTGGCCATCGATTTTACCTGGCTCGGTGTGGTAGCCCGAAACTTCTATAGAAGGCAGATTGGAGAACTCATGGCGGATTCGACCAACTGGGCAGCCGCCTTTGCCTTCTACCTTCTATTCGTGGTTGGAATCGTACTCTTCGTGGTAAACCCCGCTATTCAGAAGGAGTCGCTCGCATGGAGCATTGGCATCGGGTTTCTTTTCGGACTAATTACCTATGCCACTTACGACCTGACGAACCTGGCGACGCTTGCCAACTGGCCGCTCCGGGTTACGCTTGTCGACCTCTTCTGGGGTGGTGTGCTTTCCGCGTCCGTTTCCCTGATCGGTTATCTGGCGGGGACGAGTTTCCTGTTTTAAAATGGTTCGGTCTTTTTAGTAGCACCAGGTGAAAAACAATAGTTCGGGTAGAATCTACCGGGGATAAAGGAACAACCCGGCTCCGGAAATCGTCGGAACGTTCCAGCTGCAATTCCCGGAAGCCGGAATAAAAGTCCATGTTCGCCTGGTTCTTGCTTTAGTTTTTTATTGGGCCAGTTTGTAAATCTTGAGTACGTCCGTCTCGTTCAGTTCCACGAAATTACCTACGGGACCGTCTTCTGTACATTTTGCGGCCATTTCTTTCATTTCCTCTTCGGAAATTTCCTCTTCGAGGTCCTCAAGTCGTGTCGGAAGCCCTATACTTTTGTAGAACTCTTCTAGTTCGTGAATTCCCTGTAGCGCGGTTTCTTCCAGGGAGAAGAAGTCCGGATCAACGTTCCAGACGCGGACGGCGAACTGGGCAAACCGTTCGACGTTTTTCTGGTAGTTGTACTTCATCCAGGCCGGAAAAGTTATCGCCAGACCGGCGCCGTGAGTAACGTCAAACATGCCGCTCAATTCGTGTTCTATCTTGTGCGAGGCCCAGTCCTCCTCGCGCCCGGTGCCGAGCAGGTCGTTGTGGGCCACGGTGCTTGCCCACATGATCTGAGATCGGGGGCCGTAGCTTTCCGGGTGTTCGATTGCTTTTGGAGTGTTTTCAACGATCGTTTTCAGCGTTGCTTCGCTCAGCCTGTCGGTAAAATCGACGTCCGGTTCGTTGGTAAAGTACCTCTCCATGACGTGGCTCATTATGTCCGCCGCGCCGGCGGCCGTCTGAAAGTCCGGTAGAGTATACGTAAACTCGGGATTCATGATTGCAAATTTCGGTCGGATTTTTTCGCTGCCTACGTCCCGTTTGTAACCCCCTTCTTCCTTCGTAATAACCGATCCGGAGCTGGATTCGCTGCCGGCGGCCGGAATCGTTAGCACCGTTCCGACCGGCAAGGCCTTCTCGACGGTTTTGTCGGATTCGTAAAAATCCCAGACGTCGCCTTCGTAAGGAACCCCGATCGCAATCGCCTTCGCCGTATCAATTACGCTGCCACCTCCGACCGCGAGGATGAAATCCAGGTCGTTTGACTCGCATAAATCTATCCCCTTTTTTACCAGGCCCAATCTGGGGTTGGGCTGGACTCCACCGAGCTCTACCGTTTCAATTCCGCTGTCTTCCAGTGAGCTTACCACGCCCTCGTAAATACCGTATTTTTTTATACTGCCCTGCCCATAAAGGAAAAGTGTCCTGTCGCTAAACTCCTTGACTTTCTCTCCTGTCTTCTCCTCTACTCCTTTTCCAAACACTATCTCGGTTCCGTTCTGAAAGGTAAAATTTTGCATGTTTGTCCTCCTCGGTCCATTTGGATCTGTTTGAGTAGTTTTGCTTCATCGGCCAGAGGCTTTTCCTGTTTTCTTTGTCGAAATATCCTGCACCTCTGTGGAAACCCCGGCCCGGGAAAACCGCTCCGATTGGTTAAATTGACTTCCCTGACCTGGCCGAGCATACAACTTGTTATCTTTAATAGTACGGCTTTACCCGCTATAGTAAAACCAGCAAAAAATGTAGTCGTGTCCGAATTTTGTTTTTTACCTTGGTAGAAATAATGAGATGATAAGAGGTGTTTTTATGCTGGAAGACAAGAAGGTACTGATTACGGGGGTCAGGAACAAACGTTCGGCTGCTTACTGGATAGCCGAGGAAGTTATTGAACAGGGGGGAGAAGTGGTCTTGACCTCTCCCGAGGTCGAGAGAACGAAAAGGGCCGCGGAGAGGTTACCCGAAAGCCCGCCGGTCTGGGAGCTGGACGTAACGGAACCGGAAACGATCGAAGCAACCAGGAAAAAGGTCGAGGGTAGATGGGGAGAGCTGGATGGGCTCGTGCACTCCATAGCTTACGCCGACAGAGAGTGCATAGATCCGGATTTCTTTAAGGCCGACAGGGAAAAGATTCTCGAGGGTTTTGATATATCGAGTTTTTCGCTCTTCGTCCTGGCCCGTCAGTTTTACCCCTTGCTATCGGGAGGCGGGAGCATAGTCTCGCTTAGCTTTGATACCGAAGATATCTGGCCTCCTTACGGCTGGATGAACTTCTTTAAATCAGCACTGGAGTACCTCACCAGGATGGCCGCCGTCAGGCTTGGCGAGGAGGATATCAGGGCGAACGCGATTTCCGCAGGAACGATGAAAACGCTGTCAGCACGAGGCATACCCGGTTTTTCCACTATGGCTTCGGAATACGAGGACGCGGCACCGCTTGACTGGGATAGCAGCGGTTCGCAGGAGTTCGTTGCCGATACGTGTGCCTGGCTCCTCTCGGACAAGTCCCGCATGGTAACCGGAGAAATAATTCACGTTGACGGCGGGGCCAACGTGAAATCTTCCTTTAGTCTCGAGGATTAATTGGACTCTTTCGTTTGTTTTGCGGTTTCTTAAATCCGCCTTCAGGAGGTCAAATTGCGTGTCATTATTACCGGTGGAACCGGGTTGATCGGAAGGGAGCTGAGTAAGGAGTTGCTCGATGCCGGTCACGAAGTAATAGTCCTCTCGCGGCACCCTGAGAGTAGAGAAAAAGTTTCTCCAGAGGTCGAAATGGTCAAATGGGATGCTCGTAGTTCCCGGGGCTGGTGCGACCAGCTGGAAGAGGTCGACGGCCTCGTAAACCTTGCCGGTGAGAACATAGCCGGGGCTGGGTTGATCCCGGATAGGTGGACTGAGAACAAAAAGGAGAAGATTTTGCGGAGCAGGCTGGATGCGGGTAGAGCTGTGAGGGAGGCAATAGAGAGCGTTGATGAGAAACCGGAAGTGCTCGTTCAGGCCTCGGCCGTAGGTTATTACGGGCCGACCGGGGACCGGGTAGTAACGGAAAGTTCCGAACCCGGTGACGGGTACCTGGCAAGAACCGCCCGGAAGTGGGAAGAGGTAACGGCTTCAGTTGAAGCGGCAGGAATTCGCCGGGCAGTAATACGGACGGGGCTAGTTTTGAGTACGGATGACGGGGCTTTTCCCCGTTTAACCCTGCCTTTCAAGTTCATGGCCGGTGGACCTCTGGGGGACGGGCAGCAGTACTACCCGTGGATACATATCCGGGACGAAGCCCGGGCGATACGTTTCCTGCTGGAAAACGAAGGACTTTCGGGGCCGTTTAACCTGACTGCTCCGGAACCGGAAAAGAACCGCGACTTTGCGGTCGAACTTGGTGAAGTCATGGGCCGACCCTCTTATTTCCGGGTTCCCGGCCCGCTTATTCGATTGCTCTTCGGAGAAGCGGCCACGCTCGTCCTGGATGGTCAGAGAGCGGTACCGGAAGCTTTAACTGAAGCCGGTTTTGAATTTCGCTATCCCGAGCTAAATTCTGCGCTCAGAGACTTGCTGAAGAACGGTTGACCGGGAAGAGTTCGTTAAAACAGTGGAAGCTTAAATCCGGAATTTCTGGAGGTACGATGGGCAAGCCAGAAAAACCGAACCCCGTAAAACTCTTTGCTGGCGTACTGACGGGTTATCCGGAAAAAATTTCCGATGTCAAGGACGAGCTGGAATCCCTGTTCGGGAGCGTTGACGGGAGTAGCCAGCTTTTCCCGTTCGAGTACACTGATTACTACTGTGACGAGATGGGTTATGGGTTGAAGAAAAAGTTCTTTTCTTTTCAACCGCTGGTTTCTCCAGGAGAGTTGGCCGAAATTAAGCTGCGGACAAACGAACTGGAGAGGGAGCTCGCAGGGGGGCTAGATACGGAAGTCGCGCGACCGATAAACATCGACCCCGGCTACGTTGGTCTTGCGAAAATGGTGCTGGCCACCACGAAGAACTATTCACACCGAATTTACCTGGAGAAAGGAATTTACGCGGAAGTTACCCTGAAGTACGAGAACGGTCGTTACAAGCCGTTACCCTGGACTTATCCCGATTACAGGTCCGAGGAATATCTTGAGTTCTTCCACGATATAAGGGGAAGTTATTCGGAGCAGCTGAAGAAGAAGTGAATTGTCCTTTTTTGCAAAAGCAAAGTTTAAAAACGTCAACGCTTAATTTATACTTTGTTAACAAAATTCAAAAACTCGGAGGTCAAAAATATGTCAGTAGAAGTAAAGGTCGATAAAGAAACGTGTATTGCAGATGCAATTTGTTATAATCTCTGTCCTGAGGTCTATGAAGCGGACGAGGACGGTAAATCCAGGATAGTCGAAGAGTACCGCACGGAAGACGAAACCACCGGCGAAGTACCGGACGATCTGGCGGATTGCGCCAAAGAGGGTATGGAAGAGTGTCCGGTTGACGCAATTGAAGTCAGCTAGACAGTTCTTATACAGCATCTCCCCGGAACAGGTAGGTAATTAACCCTATGTCAGAATCGGATTACAATTTTGAGCCTTTCGCGAAGACCCCTGAGTATAGAGAGGTCAACCGGAAGATAATTGTCAGATGGGTAGCCGCCATGATTGATTCCGGTTTCAGTCGCGTAAACAGGTTGCTGGACATTGCAACCGGTATTGGAACCATGGTGCGACTCTTTCTAGATGAACTGCCTGAGGAATGGGGTCAACCGGAAGTGGTTTGTCTGGATAAATCCGAAGGGGCCCTGGATGTGGCGAGAAGCAAGCTTGGCTCGGTCGTCGATTCTCTGCGGACCATACATTCGCCGATCCAGGAGTTGCAGGCCGGGGAGGATAAGATGGACGTCGTCCTCTGGGGTAACGGAATACACAACCTGTCGGAAGAAAGCCAGATCGAGGCAGTCCGGCGAATAGGGGAAAACCTGGAAGAGGACGGCTGGTTTTTCTTCAATACTGCCTTTTACGAAGGAGCACGGCCGGAGGGTACTAAATCCTTCTACCGATACCAGGTAAGAAAGGCGGTCGAGTTCCTGAGAGAAAAAGGAATCGAAAGACAAAAGGATAAGGGCAAGGCAGAAGCCTCGAAGTTTCACTCGCAGAAACACTACAGGGAACTCGTGAAAAGGGCCGGGCTCGAACTACAGGAAACCGAGGAACTAACGGCGCCGCTACATCAGGAAGCCTGGGAGTACATAAGTGGTTTTAAGAACTACGCAACTGGAGCTCTTCACGGCTACCCGGTAGAAGAGGCCCAGGAAGCTCTGCGGAAAGCAGTAGAGCCGGCCCTTGAAAAATACGGCGTAGAGGACGAGTCCGGCGAACTCTACATACCGAGAAAATGGCTCAGGGTTTCTTCCCGTTCAGCTTAAAATAAAATCTCTTTCTTAAACCTGGAACCTGTGCCAGCGTGAGCCTGTTTTGGAGCAGCTTTCCCGTTCAAGCTCCTTAAGTCTTTCGTAGAGGCGTCTTTCGTGTTCCGTGACAAACACGCGGCTATCCTGCTGGGTTTGCTGGTCGCTATCGATCAGGGAATTATCGACGTCCAGTTCTATTTTCTCGAAACCCTCTTCGACGTGCGGGGCCTCTTCCAGGATCGATTCGTAACTCAACAGGATGCTATCCTCTATGTTTTCGTAAGCTGCTATAAGCGCGTTGGCGTTTTTCATCCAGGATATCGGAAACTCGCTAATACCTCGCTTGAATAGACTGGCTTTGACGTTAGATGGTTTGCGAAATATGCCGACCATCTTTATTTCCTTGGCCACGTGACGGTAGAAGAAGATCGCTGGGATCCGAACGAGCTTTAAGCCGCTCCAGCCCTCGTTTTCGTTGAGCCGCTTTATTACCTCGTTCATTTCCTCCGTGTTTTCTTCGGTCATAGCTTCCTTCAGCAACTTCTTTGAGACTTCCTTGCTTTGGGCCATTTCGTAGTACCCTGATTGATTGTACTGATCTCCTTCGAAATCGCTGGGAAACTCCACTCCGGCGCTCTCAACGAGCTGACAGGCGAGCGAAGTTCCGCTTCTCGGGTGACCGGCTACTATAACGGACTTTTCCAGAGCTAATGGCTTTGTCATCACGAATTCCTCCTTTGCTGATCATTTCAATTATAGTGAAGCTAGAATCGTTTTAATAGGGTGGATAAAAGATAGTCCTAGAAGTAACGAGAACTGTTTCAGGTAGAAGTGTTTGGTGCCGAGGGCGGGACTTGAACCCGCACGGACGTAAAAAATGTCCACATGGACCTGAACCATGCGCGTCTGCCAATTCCGCCACCTCGGCAGGTAAGCAAAGCAATTATATTTGAGTAGCCTTTGCCAGTCAAGTTCGGAAATTTACCGAAGGGTCTCTAAGCTTCACGCCAACCACCACGTTGTAAGCTGGTAAGCAGAAGAGTCCGGTAATTAATTACCTCCCTCGTCCTCTTTTTTCTCATGAATTGGAACGACTTCTATTTCCCTTTCGTCCTCGTCCCGAAGTTCAAGCTTTACCTCTACTCTTTCCTCCGGAAGAATGTCGTCGATCCTTCCGGCCCACTCGATTGCGGTGAAGCCCTTTTCAACCAGAAGGTAATCTTCCAGACCGGCCTCGATAAATTCATCCCCGGAGTTGATCCGGAAAAGGTCCAGGTGAAAGAGTGGTGACTCGCCCTCGTACTCCCGCATCAGTACGTAAGAAGGTGAGACTATCGGCTCTTCAATACCCAGCCCTTCTGCCATTCCCTTGACAAGTGTTGTTTTGCCAGCTGCCAGGGGACCGTAGAGACAGACGATCGTACCTTCCGGATTTTCCCCGACAAGCTTCTTCCCGACTTCTCTGGTGTCTTTCGCGCAGCTGCTGTGGTACTTGGACAATAATTACTCCCGCAACGCTATACCTTTGGCCTTTAGTTCTTCCCTGATACTACCAACTATCTTGTCGACTTCCTCGTCGCTGAGAGTTTTTTCGTTATCGCGGAAAGTTATCTCGTAGGTCAAGCTCCTCTTATCGGAATCTATCTGTTCGCCCTGGTAAAGATCGTACAGGTATAGGCTTTCCACCCGGGGCTGGTCGTTTATAGTTGCCCTAATATCTTTTTCAGCCACGTCCTTTGGTACGGTGAGGGATAAATCACGCTTGGAGGCCGGGAATTGGGGCAGTTTTTCGTAGGAGCCTTCGAAACTCGTTCTCTCGATTAAAGCCCCGAAGTCCAGCTCGGACAGATAAACCCGTTCCGGCAGGTCGTATTCCTCGGCCCGGTCCGGGTGTAACTCTCCGGCGAAACCGACACTTTCCCCTGAAAGGGACACCTCTGCTTTTCTACCCGGATGGAGGAACTCGGGTCCGCCGGGTTCGAAAGAGGCATCTATCGCCAGGGCGGCGAAGAAATCCTCAAGTACCCCCTTTAAGTCCCAGAAACCGTAGTTTTCTTTGCCGTCGATTCCCTCGTAGCGCCTTCCGGCGAGGAAGACCCCAAGTCCGGTTGACTCGAGCGGCTGGTCCTCACCCGACTGAAAGACGTTCCCGATTTCAAACAGGGCGATGGAGTCGGAATCCTCCTTGAAGTTGTTTTCGGCATGACGCACCAGGCTGGAAGCTACGTCGGGCCTGAGTTTGCTTCTCTTCTCGCCCATCGGGTTTTTCAATTTGACCCCGCTTTTCTCCTCGTCCAGTTGCTTGGCCGGAGCAAAGCCGGGACTGATTACCTCGTACAATCCGAGCCCGGTAAGCACTTCTCTTGCTTTTTCAGTTGCCTTTTCTTCCCGGGTCCGGAAGAGGTTTACCTCCCCGGAGTCGGGTGCGGTTTCCGGTATCATGTCGTAACCATGGATCCTGGCTAACTCCTCGATAAGGTCGATTTCCCGGGTCAGGTCGACTCTGACCGATGGCGGAGTTACGGAAAAACCTTCGTCCGAACTTTCGTCTACGCCGCAACCCAGTCCGGTGAGAATTCTCTCTATCTCGTTTTTTTCGATTTCAACTCCGATTATGGAGTTGGCGCGTTCTTCCCGCAGGGTGATTTTTTTCGGTTCTGCCGGTGCCGGGTAACTGTCGGCAAGTTTGGAGGCGGTTGCAAAAGCCTTCTGTTCTCCAAGTATTTCCGTTACCCTGTTTATGGCTCGGACAGTAGCTCCAGGATCCATTCCCTTTTCGAACCTGCGCGAGGCGTCCGTCGTCATACCGAGGAGCTGGGATGATTTCCTGATCCGGGCCTGGTCGAAGCAGGCACCTTCCAGGAGAATATTTTTGCTGAATGAAGTCACTTCGCTGGTTTGGCCGCCCATAATTCCGGCAAGAGCTACCGGGTTGTCACTGTCCGCTATAACCAGGTTCTCCGGACCAAGCTCTCGTTGCTCCCCGTCCAGGGTTGTCAGCCGTTCTCCGGCCTCAGCCCGGCGGATCCTTATAGTCTCCCCGTTAATCCTGTCCAGGTCGAACGGGTGGAGCGGGTGGCCGAGCTCTATCATCGCGTAGTTCGTCGCATCGACCACGTTGTTCTTCGGTCTCAGGCCAACCTTGGCCAGCCTGTGCTGGATCCTTAGCGGGGAAGCCCCAACTTCCACGTCGGAAAGGGTCCGGGCCGTGTACCGTGGGGTATCCTCCGGGTCCTCGATTTCTATCTCGACCGGTGCCGGAGCGTCGGAGTTAAAAGTGGGTTCGGGCGGAGAGAGCTCCTTTCCGGTCAGAACGGAGAGCTCTCTTGCTATGCCGATTACGCTCAACAGGTCGGGCCGATTTGAGGTAATCTCGAAACTCAACCGGTAATCGTCGAACTCGAGAGCTTCGGTCAATTCATCCCCGACGGAAAAACCGAACCCGTCAAGTAGCCATATACCCTGCGACTTCTCCTCGAGGCCAAGTTCTTCCTTCGAACACAGCATCCCCCGTGATTCTTCGCCCCGGAAACTCTGAGCCTCTATCTCCTTTCCGTCCGGCAGTTTGCCGGGGGCCTTTATTAACGGTACGAGCGCTCCAGCCTCCAGATTGTCCGCTCCCGTTATCGTCGGAACCTTTGATTGCCCGTCCTCGATAACTGCCAGAAACAGGTTGTCGGCGTCCGGATGTGGTCGGAGATCGGTAACTTTCCCCACAGTTAAGCTAGAAGGTGCCTCTATCCTTTCGACGCTTTCAACCTCTGCTCCCGCCTGAGTCAGGCGCTCGGCGTACTTTTCGACCGCTTCGTCTGATACTTCCAGATCCAAAAAGTCGGCAAGCCAGCGATAGGAAACTTCCATTGCTCCTCCTAAAAACCAAGTGAAAAGTTGAAGTAAGGCCTTCCTTTATCTTGACCATGATAAGCATAGCCAACGGCCAAATCAAAGGGGATCAGACCGCCAAGGGTTTTGCCGCTGACGGATACCTCGGTACCGCCTTCGTACTTGAAGTTTTCTACGCCTACCTCTTCCAGTTGATCCCAGGTATTACCGGCGGAGAGGAAAAAGCTCTGTCTGATATCCGTTACGAGAGCCAGGCTTCCCAGGAAGTATCTTCCGCTCGAGGAAATCGGGAAACCGAGCGATAAGCGGGAAAACAGTTTATAGTTTCCCGGGTAGCGATATCTTTTCCAGTCCGCGAGGCCGGAACCCCCTTCGGGTACCCTGCCGTAACTTTTTAACTCGGGCAGGTCGAACTTGAGCAGGTCCGGAAGTTCTCCCGGACTAAAACCGACTTTAGCGTCGAAGTTCAGGTAAATACCCGGAAACAACCGCTCGGCTTCTTTGGCGTTTAAGCTAAACCTGGATTCCCCGCTCAGCGAAAAGGTCGATTGAAAGTCCAGACGACGGTCGGCCGATAGGCTGCGGGAAATACTGCCGCCGACTCCTAGCAGGTTGTAGGACTGATCCGTTTTTCCGGTCACCCTCTCGAACCTCAGGTTCAGCGACCTGTCCTGGACCAGATAGTTGCCCGCATAACCGGTTTTTGGCGACGACCAGAGGTCGATATCCGCTTCAACCCAGCCTCCGAAGTCGAGATCGGTAATCTTCCGTCCGGTTACTGAAGCTCCCCCGGACAGCGTTAGGTTTCTGTTCAGGTTTAACCTGCCCTGAGCTGCTCCGGGCCCGATCGACCAGGCGTACCTGTTTGGCGTCCTGCCCGTTATGGTGCCCGGACCGACCATGATAAAGTAGGCATCGAGCGGTAATTTGTTCTCGCCAAACGAAACCTCGACCTTTCGCGGATAGTGGTTGTTCAAGCGGTTAGTATCCATTACCTCGCTGTTCGGGTCGATCGTTGCTTTCGTTGCTCTGGTCTCTTTCACGAACTCGACCGTTTTGGTCTCCTCTGAAAACTCGTACGTTTTTTCTACGGTTTCCCCTGAATTAAAGGTAACCCTGAGGTCGACCGGGGCAACCAGCGATCCGGATTTCGTGAGCGTGATCCTGCTCGTGTATTTACCGCCCGGAGCCTCTGCCGTTTCTATGTTTCCGATTCCGTAGTCGGCGTAACCGGAGGTTCGAAGCCATTTTTGAAAGAAGCTTTTCGGGACCTTTTCCCCGGCTATTTCCCTGGCTTCCCGGGCCAGTTCAGAGACGTTCGTCACCGAGTTGCCATATTTCTCGTAAACCGTGCGCACGAACTCGTTCATTTCCTTCTCCCCGATTGCACCTTCCAGGGTGCGCAGGATCATGTAACCTTTCTTGTATATTCTGGTCTGGGTAGCATTGGCGTACTGTACGTTCTGCCGTGGTTTGACAACTGCTTCGTCGAACCCGTTCTGGAAGTTGGCGATGTAGGGGAGCTCGAAGGTATGTTGTCTCAGGTTTGTATAGCCAAGCTGGGATTCGATCGAGTTCCTGAGCAGGCCGTTCCGTTCGAACCGGAACAGATTTGGCTCGTCCGCCGGATACTTGTGGTGAAAGTAATTCAGCGACAGGAACTCGGCGAAGGCCTCGCTGATCCAGTTCTGGGAGTGAAGGTCGGCCCCGACCCCGATTCCAAACCACTGGTGGGCTATTTCGTGTGCAATCAAGTACTCCGATAACCTGTTCGTGATAGTGGAAAGGGCAAGGTCCTTCTCCGCAAAGAAGGAATCACCGAGAACTATTAGCCCGTCCGCCGCCATGCCGAAATAACCGTTCTTCGGGCTTTGAGCAAAGGTCAGCTGCTTCCTTCCGTAACTACCAAACTTTTCCGAGTAGTAGTTGAGGATTTCGTTTGCGTAGGAGGCAAGCAGCCGCGCTTCTTCCTCATATCCCGGCCTGTGCAAAACTCTAACGGAATACTCCGGAAAGTTTTCCCGGTAGTCCCGGTAATCACGACTCATCGCCAGGGGAAAGGAACGGGCAGAAGGTAGTTTAAGTTTTACCAGCTTTCTATTTTTCTCGTTTTTTAACCCGGAACTTGATACGACGTTGCCGCCGACTACGAATTCCTCCGGTACGTTCAATTCGACCTCGTAGTCGGCCTCTTGCATAACTATCTGGCTGTATACTCGCCTGTCGTAGCCCTTCCACCATTCGGCAGGAGCAAGGGTGGGATTCCAGCCAAAACGCCAGGAGTAAACGTCCCGGAAAAATTCCTCGTCTCCCACGCTCTTTACCGGAAATTTTGTGGAAAATTTTACCGTTATGCTCGTCTTTTCCCCGGGCTGGAGCGGCTGGTTCAACTGGACCCTGACCGCGGTATTTTCCAGGGAATAGGTCTGGTTCGTCGGGGGCAAGCTTTCCATTTCGTACTCTAGGCCGTTGCCGTTCCCCCCGGTGATTGATTCTATTTTGGTCCAACCGGGGTCGAACCCTCCGGGATAGGAACCGTCCAAATTGATCTCGCTCAGGTACGGGTTGGGTTCGCTCTGCAGGTTGGCTTCCAGTTTCAAGACAACTTCGTCCGTAACTTCCTCTAACGGGTTGGTAAACTCTATTAGTTCTTTGCCGTCGATGACATGGTTTTCTACCTCGAGCCGTCCCTCGACACTGTACTCAATACTGGCAGATTGGCCGAAAACCGGGAAAGCTGGTAAAACAAAAACCAGGCTAATAATTAGAAATAAATTTATTATCGGTAAGCAGGTCTCCCGGGGGCTGTATTTTTTCATCTTCCTCCCTGTTGTTTGCGGTCGTGCTAACTAAAGATCTCGAAATTGGGTCAGGAATACTCCGAATCCATCCGGAGATCGACTTTGCCCGAAACGGTTTTACCAACAATAGCTGAGAATGCCCCAGGGCTTGCCCTGGGGATGAATCAGCTTGCCGTTGGTCCTCCAGCACTCAATTCGCCCTGCTCAATTGTACTAGGAACACTTACAACACCAGTTCCGAATTGAGTGCTGGACGATTG
>Ga0207797_1002282_pt1 | contig 13354 bp, 10 predicted proteins | sample PRCRCaboRojoPR_6_FD_187275 | JGI IMG/M metagenome (GOLD analysis project Ga0207797, IMG submission 187275) | Marine sediment microbial community from Cabo Rojo, Puerto Rico - PR CR 10% Liquid 1 (SPAdes) | ecosystem: Environmental > Aquatic > Marine > Coastal > Sediment | place: Cabo Rojo, Puerto... | reverse complement strand
TGCCTCTCGTACTCGGTGGGAGTGCAGATGCATGGCGTCGCCCAGTAAACCAGCACCTCCTCCAGGAGCGCGGAGTCTGCAGGCAGGGGCGACTGCTCGCCGGGATCGACTGCCAGATCGAACTGCTCCGAGCGGTCACTTGCCGGACTCCAGATGGCCTTTTCGTCACCCCGCCTGACGGCCGCCTGCACGCTGTCGTTGTCCACGAAGACTCCGCTGGAGGGTACCGGCCTGTTGCCGGGAACCGCTCCCGCCAGCAGATCTATGCCCTCCACATGCTCGGGTATCGGGATTCCGCAGTATCCCAGTACCGTTGGGAGTACGTCGTACTGCCCCACTACCGAAGAATCCACACCCGACTCTACGCCGGGACCGCTCAGAATAAGCGGAACATGGATGGCGTGCTGATAGAGATTCGGACCATGGCCCCAGTCTCCGTGCTCGAGGAACTCCTCGCCATGGTCGGCGGTCAGAATCACCAGGGTACGGTCCTCCAGCCCCCTGGCTCTCAGCTCTCCCAGCAGCCGTCCTATCTGGCTGTCCGTCCATCTGATCTCCGAATCGTAGAGATCCACCATGTGCTGCCTCTGCTCCGGATACCAGCTGCCCGCTTCGTCCGTCTTCCATTCCGTATGCCCGTCCAGGCCTTCGGCGCAGTACATGGTATCGTACGGTTCGGGAGGTTCGTAGGGCAGGTGCGGGTCAAAGACGTGGAACACCAGCAGGAAAGGCTCTTCGAACCCGTCCGAGTCCATCCAGGCTATGGTCTCGTCAACGGTCTCTGCCGCCCTGCCGTGACCGGCGTCTTCGGGCATCGAGAAGTGATCGAAACCCTTGTCCATGCCGTACATCGGCCCCAGGTATCCGATGTTCACGAAGGCGGCCGTCGCGTACCCATCATCTCCCAGATACTGCGGAAGGGTCGGCATGTCGGGATCGAGTCCCCAGGCGAAGCCATCCCTGTATACGCACCCGTGGCTCCGTGCGGTCAGACCGGTGTAGATGGTAACCATGGAGGGCAGGGTCCAGGGGGCCTGGGCCTGGCTCCGCGCATAGAGGACCCCCTCCGTCGCAAGGCTGTCGATGTTCGGAGAGGTCTCCCTGTGGTAGCCGTAGCAGGACATGTGCTCCGCGGCAAGTGTATCCACTATCACCAGTACTATGTTGCTCTGCGCATCTGAGCCGCAGCCCAGAACGAGCAGGAGCCCGGTGAGAACAGTCGTCAGCGCCGTACCTCTGAAGAAAGGGGTCATGACTCTCTTTTCCGATGGCCATACGGCCGCCCGTACAGCATCGCGTGACGATCCGGCCGAAATGAAAACTTGGCTAAAGTTATATGGAACGGCGGTCTCACTGTCATGCTGCCGTTGACCGTTGAGTGTCTCTAGACGGGAGAACCTTCCGGCTGTGCGTCCATGCCCACTGACGTAGCCCCTGCCGGCCGCCACGCCAGGTAGGCCAGCCAGCACAGCGGGACCAGGCTGCGAAGGCCGGGCAGCGATGCCCAGAAACCCCAGGTACTGCTGAGAGGCAGACCATACAGCATGATGCTCACCCAGAGCAGCAACGCTGCACGACCGCGGCCTACGGCCAGTAGGTACCGGAGCGGGACCAGCAGCACCAGCCTGTAGTGAAGCCAGACGAAGGGCAGGGCCACAACAAGCAGCAGGCAGGCGAGCGAAAGCAGGTACTCCCTCTGCGGTCTCCGTTCCGACCGAACCATCAGCAGCAGCAGCGCGGACGAGACCCCCGCCAGGACGCCGCGAAACCTGCGAGAGGCCAGAACGCATATGACGGCGAAGAGGAAGCAGCTCACCTGCCCCCAGCGCAGGCAGTCGTGCATCACCCCCGAGACCAGCAGGAAGAGAGCCGACAGCACAGCGAATGCAAGCCTGCGTCTGCCCCGCAGCCGCAGGCTCAATAGCCAGCTTCCTCCCCAGGCTGCCAGTATGCTGGCACCGATCCACAGCATCCTGAAATACCGGTAGGGCATGAGGCTCAGAAGTCGAAAGGGCAGGAGAAAGGGCGGAGGATAGACGTAGTCGGCTACTGCCTCGATCTCGATGCCCCGGGCCCTGAGCGAGGAATCCAGAGCATCTGTGTGGTAGGGGCTCTCACCCTCCTCCGAAGCCTAGTAGGCGCCGATGTACACCGCCGGGTCCCCGGGATAAAGGGGAACCCGCGACCTGGCCAGAGGTATGCTGACAAGCATGCCCAGCAGGAGGACGGCTTCGGCGAGAAGCGCATGCAGGTCTCTGGCGGCTGTACCTCTGCCCACTCTGGAGCGCATGCCGTCACCCCTGTCCGGCGATGGTCGGATTTGCGGGGGGCGGCCGCACAACCGCCCCCCTGCACGGGCGTCAGCCGTAGAGCCTGCCCTCCTGGTGGCGCTTACGCAGCTTCTTCAGCATGTCCCTGGTCATGGAGTCCAGGTCCCAGTCGGGACTCCAGCCCCACTCCTCCCGGGCGGCGGAGTCGTCTATGCTGCTGGGCCAGCTGTCGGCTATCTCCTGGCGGTAATCGGGCTCGTAGGTGCAGGTGAAGCCGGAGATGTGCTTCTCTATGCTCTCGGCCAGCTCGGCGGCGGTGAAGGACATGGATCCCACGTTGAAGTCGCTGTGGTGCTTCAGGCTGTCGAAGTCGGCCTCCGCCAGGTCTATGGTGGCCTTGATGCAGTCGGGCATGTACATCATGGGCAGGCGGGTGTCCGGCCCCACGAAGCACTCGTAAGAGCCCTCCTCTATGGCCTTGTAGTAGATCTCCACGGCGTAGTCGGTGGTGCCTCCGCCGGGAAGCGTCTCGGCGGAGATTATTCCCGGATAGCGCAACCCGCGGACGTCCACGCCGAACTTGCGGCAGTAGTAGTCGCAGAGGATCTCGCCGGCAACCTTGGTGACGCCGTACATTGTGCGGGGCTTCAGGACGGTCTCCTGTGGGGTGTTCTCCTTGGGGGTCTCCGGGCCGAAGGCGGCTATGGAGCTGGGGATGATCACCTTGTCCATATCGAAGTCCATGGCGGCCTGCAGGACGTTGATGGTGCCGTTCATGTTCACGTCCCAGCACAGCATGGGGTGCTTCTCCCCCACGGCGCTGAGTATGGCGGCCATGTGGTAGACGGTGTCGATGTCGTGCTTCTTGATCACCACGTCCATGCTGGCCCGCTGGGTGACGTCGATGAAGTAGAAGGGGCCCGATTCGCGGAGTGCCTCGCTGGGCTCGGTCTTCCTTCCGGTGGCCACCACGTTCGCCGCGCCGTAGCGCTCCCTCAGGGCCATCGTCAGCTCGCTGCCTATCTGGCCCACCGCTCCGGTGACCAGTACCTTCGGGCTCTCCTTCGCCATGTTCCCTCCGTTTCCCGGGTTGTTACGAAACGCGCTTTGCAGTGACAGAAACTACAAACTGATGCCGGCCGGGACAAGATTTCCCGCCGCCCTGCTACCTGGCCTCCACCGCCTCTATGCGGCTTCCTACGGCCAGCCTCTCCGCCGCCTCCATGCCCTGGGAGACAACCGCGAAGGCCGTGTACCTGGTGTCCAGGCGCCGGTGGGAGTCCAGCATGATGAAGAACTGGCTCCCGGCGGTTCCCGGGCCGGCGTCCGCCATGCCCACGACCCCCCTGCGGAAGGCAAGCAGGCCCGGCTCGCCGGGAATGCTGTACCCAGGCCCGCCCATGCCGTTGCCCTGGGGGCATCCGGCCTGGGCCACGAACCCCGGCACCACCCTGTGGACCCAGATGCCGTCGTAGAAGCCATCCCGGGCCAGGTGGACCATGTTGGCGCAGGCTATGGGCGCGGTGTCCCAGAGCAGCTCCAGCACTATGGTGCCCTCCGTGGTCCGCAGCTCCAGATGCCTCGCCATCGTCACCGTATCCGGATCGAAGGGCAGCTCCGAGCCGGGCCAGGCCGGCTCCCTCTCCACGGTCCCCGCCGGGCCCCCGGTGACGATCTCCTCCAGTAAGGACAGCAGTATCTCCGGCCGGTGGGCCTCCTCGGCCATTCCCGCGATCCTCTCCGCCGTGGTCCGCGCCCGGCCCATCTCCCCCGACTGCTCCAGGTGGTAGACCCAGTTCACCGGGACTATCCAGTAGGGATCGGCCTCCCAGCTCCGGGCCAGCCGGGTATCCACGGCCAGGCCGTGCTCGAGCCATGCGGCCTGTGCGGCGGCCCTGCGGGCCGGCCGCGGGGAGCCCAGCATCTCCTCCAGCAGGTCAGCGTCCTCCGCGGTAAGCCCCGACGTGGCCATGTCCCCCACGGGCCCCGGCTCCCGGGCCAGCCTGCGAAGGGCCTCCCCCCCGCCGGGCATGCCGCCGCTCTGCATTCGCAGGGCGGCTCCCAGGGCCACGTAGGCCACCGGATCGTCCAGCAGGGGGGTCAGCTCCTCCGGAGGAAGGGAGTCGGCGGCGGTCCTGCGGACGTACCAGTCGGGATGGTCCGTCCAGTTGCGGAGGACGCTGTCCGGCAGGCAGCGGGCCGTGTACAGGGCCTCCAGGCCCCGCGGCGTCTCCCCGGGCGCCGCATCCAGCCTGCCCCCGGTCTCCGCCAGGTAGCGGATCCAGTCTAGTCCCAGCCCTGCGCCCTTCCCTTCGGGAACCTGTGCCCCCAGCCTTCCCGCCAGCTGAAGGGCCAGCCCGCGGGTGCCCTCCGGCAGACCGTCCCAGCAGGCCAGCGCCAGCTCCACCGCGTACTCAGGCCGCTCCATGGGCACGAACCCGGTAATGGAGTGCATGGCCCGCAGAAGCGCGGCATGCACCAGCTCCGGCCGCCGCAGGCCCTCCGCCGGGCCGGGGAGCTCACCTCCCGGGCCCAGCTCCACCAGGGCCGGCGTCATCCCCGAAGGGGGGCTCAGACCGCACATGGTGCAGGCCCAGGCCGCAAGCCTGCCCCGCCGGCCGGGAAGAAGGGCCTTCTCCGCCACCCGCTGCCGCAGCGGCCCGTCCGGCGGCAGCCACTCCGTACGGGCGGCGAAGAGCAGAGCCTCCTCCGGGCTCTCGTCCAGCAGCGCCGCATACTCGTCCGCCGAGGGCGGCTGCGGCCGCAGCATCCACTCCGCAGCCGGGGGCATCGCCCCGGACATCGCCACCACCATCAGCAGGATCATTCCCCCTCACCCTCCCCCTCCACCTCGGCCAGGTACTCGTCCACCAGCCGGCGGGCCCGGGGAAGGTCGCTCTGCAGGACCTGCACGTAGCCCCAGATGGGGTTGTAGACCTTGGCTATGCCGTCGTACATGGGTATCTGCCTGCTGCGGACCGCCGCCTCGATTCCGGCGGACTCCAGCATGGCGCGTACGCTGATGGCCTCTATCTCCGAATAGGCCTTGTGAACCGTCACCAGATTCTCGGTTTCCCTGCTCAAGTGGGCCCTCCCGGTCCGATGCGAGGACGGGCGCCGCCCGGCCTCTTGACTTGCTCCGACGTTTGGCAAGGATATGTATACACTCTGAGCAACCGGGGTGCCCAGCGGGCTGAGATCACACCCGTACCACCTGATCCGGGTAATGCCGGCGAAGGGATAGACCCATCACCTGACGCACCGGCCGATAGGCTCGGGGCCGCAGACGTGGTCCGGGCCCGGGCAGCGGGCTCCCCTTGAAAGGACCGACATGAGCACTTCCATAGAGCTGGCCCGCGCCGGCCGGGCATCCGCAGCCGCGGAGAAGGCGGCCGAGGTGGAGGGATGGCCGGTGGAGCGGGTACTCCGGGGCCTGGCCGACGGGACCATGGTGGTCCCCGCCAACGCTTCGCGGGAAGTGAAGCGTCCGGTGGTCATCGGCGGGGGAAGCCGGGTGAAGATAAACGCCAACATCGGCAGCTCCGCCGACTCCGAGTCCCTGGAGGATGAGCTTCAGAAGCTGAAGGTGGCGGTGGCGCACGGCTCCGACACCGTCATGGACCTCTCAACCGGCCCCCGCTGGAAGGAGATACTGTCCACCATCCTGCAGAGGAGCCCGGTGCCGGTGGGTACCGTTCCCCTGTACCAGGTATTCGGAAAGGTAATGAGCGAAGGCGGCGAGGCCGGAGACGTCACCGAAGGGATGATCTTCGACGCCGTGGAAGAGCACTGCCGGGCCGGCGTGGACTACCTGACCCTTCACTGCGGGGTCACCCGCAGGGCGGTCAGCCTGGTCCGCGAGCAGGGCCGCAGGCTGGGCATCGTCTCCCGCGGCGGCTCCCTGATGGCGGAGTGGATGAAGTCCCACGGAAGGGAGAACCCCCTCTACGAGCACTTCGACCGGCTCATAGAGATCCTGGGAGACAGGGACGTTACCTTCTCGCTGGGGGACGGGATGAGGCCGGGGTGCATCGCCGACGCCTCGGACCGGGCTCAGATCGAGGAGCTGGTCACCCTGGGCGAGCTGCAGAAGCGCTCCCTGGCCGCCGGCGTTCAGGTGATGGTGGAGGGCCCGGGCCACGTCCCCATGGACAGGATCGCCGAGAACGTCCGCATGCAGAAGAGCCTCTGCGGCGGCGCTCCCTTCTACGTGCTGGGTCCCATAGTGACCGACATAGCCCCTGGCTACGACCACATCACCTCGGCCATAGGGGGCGCCATGGCCGCCTGGTACGGGGCGGACTTCCTCTGCTACGTCACTCCGGCGGAGCACCTGAGGCTTCCCGACGCCGACGATGTGCGCGAAGGGGTCATTGCCGCCAGGATAGCGGCCCACGCCGCCGACATAGCCAGGGGATATCCCGGCTCCAGAGACCCCGACGACGACATGGGCCGGGCCAGGCACGACTTCGACTGGGAGAGGCAGTTCGAGCTGGCCATAGACCCGGCCACGGCCCGCAGGGAGCGGGGCGAGGCGCTGCCCAGCGACGAAGACGTCTGCTCCATGTGCGGCCATCTCTGCGCGCTGAAGACCAGCGAGAGGGCGCTGGAATAGGGGGGAAGCTTACGCTGTCTGCACCAACGGTGTCGGGTGGCCTGGCTAGATTAGGCCCGCCCGCTCCAGAGCCTCCGCCATCTCGGCGGCCAGCCGCTCGCTTCCCCGCCCGGTGAGGGTGGAGGGGCCGGCGAACATCTCGCCCTCCCCCTCCAGGTGTCCCTCCATCACCCAGGTGCCGGGCAGGGATGCCGCCAGGCTGTCCACCCGGGCATAGACCTCTGTGACCAGTGCGCCCAGCTCCTCGGGGTCGGTGGAGGCCGTCGCCAGCAGTCCCAGCTCCCCCTCAGACAGCTGTCGGTCCACCGTCCACGGGGTGGGCTGCCAGAAGAAGGCGGCCCTGGCCCCGGTGCCGCGGCAGAGGGCCTGCATCAGCTCCTGGTTCACCATGGCGGTACGGCAGACCCTGCGGGCCATGATCTCCGGGGGCATCGCCCCCTCCCTGGCGCTGCTGACGGGCTCTTCCTGCCCGTCACCGGCCAGAAGGCTCCTCACCAGTCTGCCGGACCCCGTGTAGTCCGCCAGGACTCCTCCTGCGGATGAGGCGGCCCTCGTCTCCAGCCTGGTGTCGCCCAGCTCCAGGGGGTCTCCCGCCACGGATTTCGAGTGGGCCGAGACTACGTCGTCGTAGCCGTGCAGGCATACCACCAGGTCCGGGGATCCCCCGTCCCGCAGCCCCAGGGCCAGCTGAAGCAGCTCCTGCGTGGTCACGTACCGCGGCTGGGCCGCGCATATCACCCGGACGGGGCCGGCAACCCGGCCCGACAGCTCCCTCTGCAGGGCGGACGCCGGCGTGGAGTCGTCGTCCATTGGCCCACCCCAGGCCATGTCTCCGCCCAGGAACCAGACCTCGAAAGCGTCGGCGCTGTCCGGAGCGGCACCGGGGACGGGGCGCATGGCCGGTACTCCGGGGGAGATGGTCCAGCCCCCCGAGGGAACGGTCCGGGTGCCCACATAGGGCTCCCGGGTGGACCTGAACCTCCCGGCCTCACTTGCCTGTTCGGGCTCTCCGTCGGTCTGCCACAGAGTGATCAGGGCTCCGGTCTCTATCAGCAGGAAGGCGGCCACGATCCAGGCCAGGACCGCACCGAACGCCTGCATGAAGGGCGGAAAGCGCTTCCAGAGAACGGCTGCCAGAAGAAGAAGGACCCCCGCCAGCAGCACGGCCACCGCGGTGGGTGCCCCGGTAATCTCCACGCCCATGCTGGATCCGGCGAAGAACACGAAGACCAGGGCTACCCCCAGCAGGCCGAGAAGGGCCCTGGGGAACAGGCTCCTGCTCAGGTCCCGGCTGCGAGCCATGGCTGCCCTCCTCTCAGTCCAGTCCGGCCTTTATGCCGCCCCAGGTTGAGGCCGGCAGGTCCAGCGTCAGTACGTCCTCCACCAGGAAGTCGTCGAACCAGACATCCATCTCCACGGCCTTTGCGTCTGGCGTGTCCAGGCCGAACAGGCCGGCCGAGCCCGGTTCCCCGTAGGTTTCGTCCACCACGGTGAGGTTCCAGGCCTGGGGCTCGTCGGCGGCCTCACCGGTCCAGACCTTGGTCCCCAGCAGGCTGTCCGCCGCCTCGAAGCGGACCCAGTACTTCTGACCGTAGGCGATATCAGTCAGTGTGTAGGCCAGGGCGGTGGGCGCTCCCTGGTCGATCCTGTTGATGGCGACCACTCCCCCGCCTTCGGTGAGAAGGCTGAGCATGTAGCCGCTGGCGGCGAACATGTCGAACCTGGACACCACCCCGCCCATCAGTCCGGCGGCTATCTCCACCTCGGCCCGGATGGAGTAGTCGGCAACGCTCATGGAGCCGTAGAGGTCGCCGGTTACCGATCCAGCGTAGACGGTGTCGGTGGAGGCCTGGTAGAAGTGGTACCGGCCGTCCACCACCTCGTATGTGGCCCCCGTGGGCATCTCCAGCCAACCGTCGGCGGTGCCGTCGTCGAAGTCGTCCTCCACCAGAACCTCGGCGCATATCAAGGTTGCGGCAGCAAGTGCCGCTGCAACAGTCAGTCTCATCTGCCCTTCCTCCCTAAGCGGCTCCCTTCGGCGGCTCGGTGCTCGGCCGGGGGCGGCGTGCGCCGCCCCTGGCAGCGTCTCTACTCCAGTATTCCGTGCTTCTTCCCCACCTTAACGAATGCCTGTATGGCCTTGTCCACGTGCTCGCGGTCGTGGGCGGCGCTGAGCTGGACCCTTATGCGGGACTGGCCCTTGGCCACCACGGGGTAGAAGAAGCCGATGACGTAGATCCCCTCGTCCAGCAGATCGTCCGCGAACTGCTGGGCCAGGGCGGCGTCGTTGGGGTAGTCGCCGAACATTATCGGCACTATGGCGTGATCGCCGGGCAGCAGCTTGAAGCCGGCGGCCTTCATCTCGGACCGGAAGTACTTCTGGTTCTCCTCCAGCTTGTCGCGCAGCTCGGTGGTCTCCTCGAGGAGGTCCAGCACCGCCAGGGTGCCGCCCACTACCGCCGGAGCCAGCGTGTTGGAGAACAGGTAGGGGCGCGAGGCCTGCCTGAGGTAGTCGATCAGCTCCTGTCGTCCGGTGGTGCAGCCGCCGCTGGCCCCGCCCAGGGCCTTGCCGAAGGTGGTGGTGAGGAGGTCCACCTCCCCATGGACGCCGAAGTACTCGGGGGTACCGCGGCCGGTCTTTCCCACGAAGCCGGTGGCGTGGCAGTCGTCCACCATCACCAGGGCGTCGTACTTCCTGGCCAGCTCCACGATTCGGTCTATGGGAGCCATGTCGCCGTTCATGCTGAACACGCCGTCGGTGCAGATGATGCGGTACTTGCTGCTCTGCGCGTCGTCCGAGGCCAGGATCTCCTCCAGGCCCGGAAGGACCTTTCCGTCGAACTCGTGCTCCCCCCTGCCCATCTCGTTGTGGGAGTAGATGAAGCGCTTGGCTTTGCAGAGACGTACGCCGTCTATGATGGAGGCGTGGTTGAGCTGGTCGGCGATGATGGCCGACTCCCGTCCCAGGAAGGGCTCGAAGACACCGCCGTTGGCGTCGAAGCAGGCGGCGTAGAGTATGGTGTCATCAGTGCCCAGGAAGTTGGCCACCCGCTTCTCCAGCTCCCGGTGTATGTCCTGCGTGCCGCATATGAACCGTACGCTGGACAGGCCGTAGCCCCTTCTGTCTATCATCTTCTTGGAGGCTTCCAGTACCCTGGGGTGGCTGGAGAGGCCCAGGTAGTTGTTGGCGCAGAAGTTCAGCACCTTCCGGCCGCCTACGTCGATCTCGGCCCCCTGGGGCGACTCGATGATCCGCTCGTTCTTGTACAGTCCCTGCTCCTTCATCTCCTCCATCTTGTCCCGGAGGTCCTCCAGCAGCTTTACCGACATTTGCGTCCTTCCGTGATAGTGACCGCGGCATGCGCCGCTCCGATGACAGCCCCGATTTCCGGCAGCCGCCGCCCCCTGCCGCCGCAGACGGAGGCGGGACGGTTTTGTATGTATGCTGCAGTGTTCGTCTGTCTGACGATAATCGTCCGCGGGGGTACTCTCAAGCCATGAGATACGGAATTCCCAAAGCGGCCGCAATGGCGGGCATGGCCTTTCTGCTTGTCAGCTCTCTGGTTGCGGTCCGAAGCGGCCCCGCGCCCCCCATGGACGACACCTACATCCATCTGGTGTACGGCCGCAGCATCCTCCGCGGACAGCCCCTGGAGTTCAATGCCGGCACTCCCTCCTCGGGCTTCACCAGCCCCCTCTGGCTCGTTCCCTCCGCAGCAGCGGTCCCCGCCGGCACCCGGTGGGCCCCGGCGGTCCTCATGGCCCTCTCCGCCCTTGCAGGATGCGCCGCCGTCCTGCTGTCCGGCGCAGGCCCCGCACCCCTCTTCCTGCTGCTTCTGGGCCCCCTGCTGTTCCACGGCGCCAGCGGCATGGAGACCGCTCTGGCCTGCCTGGCGGTGGTTATGGTGTGGAGACGGCTAGAATCGGGACGTGAGCCGGACCTGCGGGGAGGGCTCCTGCTGGCCGGAGCCGTGCTGGTGCGGCCCGAGCTGGCGCTGCTGGCGGTTCCCCTGGCGCTGGGTAAGGGAAAGCCCGGGGGAAGGCGGCTAGCGGCCCTGCTTTGGCCCCCGCTGGCGCTGGGAGGTCTGTGGGTTGCGTGGAACCTCCATGCCACGGGGCTGCCACTGCCCTCCACCTTCTACGCCAAGCAGGCGGGAGCCGCCGCCTATGGGCTGATTCCCGGCCTGCGCGGCCTGGCCCGCGGCCTGGCCGTGGGAGCGCCCCTGCTGGTCCCCGCCGGGGCGTGGGCCGCTTTCGGCCTTCTGCGGAGGCGTGACCCCCTGGGCCTGGTTCCGGCCCTGACCCTGATTCCCGCCCTGCTGCTGCAGCCCAACGCCTTCTTCCAGCTCCGCTACCACCTTCCCTGGCTTGCGGCTTTCGCCCTGGCGGCCGGACGGATGCTGGCGGGAAGGAGGTGGCCGGCGGCCCTGCTGGCCCTCTCCCTGGTCCCCGGCATGGTGCTGTTCGCCTCCCGCCGGGTCAGGGCCGCCGACGACGTGGAGGCCATAGATGTCCGCCCGGCGCAGCTCCTGCGGCGCGAGGCCCCCCGGGGCTCCACGGTGGCAGCTGCGGACGTGGGCGCCATGGGATGGATCTCCGGCCTGCGGGTCCTGGACCTGGACGGCCTGGTGACCCCCCGGGCCCTTACCGAGGGGCGGGACTGGGACTGGGTCGCCGGACGGGCCGACTACCTTGCGGCCTTCCCCCGGCAGTACGCGGACCTGGTGGAATCGGCGGGCGACCGCCTGGTGCCGATGGCTCGCTTCGAGAGCCCCTCTCCCGTGATCTGCGGGGAGGAGTCGGTGGCGGTCTGGAGGGTGGAAGGCTCCGACTAGTAGGACCGGCTCCAGTCCGGACAGCAGGCCATCTCCATGGAGCGGTGCGGATATATGGCCCGGTAAACGTCGTAGTTGTGGGCCACGATCTCGGTGTAGCGCTTGGTCTCGTTGTAGGTGATCCTGCTGAAGAACATCTCGGGGCTCACCCTCCCCGCCCCCCACCTGGAGGCGTTGTGAGGGCCTCCGTTGTAGCCCGCCAGGGTGAAGTGCAGATGTCCCAGGTCGGCGGCCACGCCGGAGAGGTAGGAGATGCCATACTCCAGGGAAACCTCGGGACGGTAGAGCCGGTCTGGGCTGTAGCCGCCCCAGCCGTTCTCGCGGGCCACGTACTCGGAGGTGCTGGGTATCATCTGAATCAGTCCCCGGGCGCCGGCGGTGGAGTAGCATGCCGGCTGGAAGGCGCTCTCCTGCTTCATGATCGCCCAGGCCAGAAGGGGGTCGAACCCCCACCTCCGGCACACAGGAACCACAATGTGGGCCCAGGCCTCGGGGTAGCGCAACTGCCACAGCTCCAGGGGGCGGGTCCCGTCGTCGGCCAGGCTCCACATCCTCCATGCGGCGGAGGGCATTCTCTCCCATATACCGCTGGCCAGGTAGAAGGGCCCCAGGGGCGCCGGGCTTCCCAGCCGGTCCTCGGCCCTGCGCATCTCGGCCACTCCCCAGCTCCGCAGCCCCGCATCCACCAGGGCTCTGCCCCGCAGCGCCGCCGGGCTGGGACCGGCCGGCTCCAGGCCGTTGCGCGACATCCAGGCCTCCAGGGGCTCGTCTGTGTAATCCGGACGCCAGTCCGGGAGCCCAATCAGACGGCGGGCGTAGGAGGCGGGCAGGCTGTGGGGGGAATCGGAGACCAGCGCCTCCAGCTCCTCCCTGCCTCCGGGCAGGCCCGTCTCCAGCCGCAGGCGGCCCAGCCAGTAACGGGCCGCATCCAGGTAGACGCTGCGGTTCCAGCGTCGGGTGAACGCCTCCAGCTCCTCCACCGCCTCCCCGATCCTGTCGGTCTCCATCAGGGCCAGACAGAGGTAGAGGTGCGCGTCGTCGGCGGTGACGTTGCCCGGGTACCGCTGCAGCGTGCGGCGGAAGTGGGGGATGGACTCCTCCCAGCGTCCGGCGTCCGCCAGGACGCTGCCCCTGTACCAGGGCAGGTTGCCCATTCGCCTGTTGCCCGGGTGCCGGCTCTCGAAAAGGTCGAAGCAGGCCAGACCGGCGTCCGTATCCCCCATTCGGGCCCTGTCCAGCCCCAGGTAGAGAAGGGCGAGCGGGGCGTCCTGACCCTCCGGCCAGGTCTCCAGGTAGTGCTCGAGCATACCGGCGGCCTGGCCGTAGAAGCCCAGCCGGTCGCGGGTCCTGGCGGCCAGGTAGTAGAGGTGAGCCGGCGGGCTCTCCGCCAGGCGGGCCATCTGGTAGAGCTCGTTCCACAGGCCGCCCGAGTAGAAGGGGTCGGCCACCCTGGAGGCCAGGGAGCTGTCCTCCAGCAGGTCCGGGAGCATCAGCCTGAACGCCTCGGAATGCATGTCCCCCGCCGGCCAGAGGCGGAAGGACTGGATCAGATCGTCCCGCCAGCCCCGCACCCCCCGTCGGCGAAGCCAGTGGGCCCGGGCGTTGAGGATCGCCGCGGCCAGCTCGTCCTCGCC
>Ga0207797_1002281_pt1 | contig 13356 bp, 11 predicted proteins | sample PRCRCaboRojoPR_6_FD_187275 | JGI IMG/M metagenome (GOLD analysis project Ga0207797, IMG submission 187275) | Marine sediment microbial community from Cabo Rojo, Puerto Rico - PR CR 10% Liquid 1 (SPAdes) | ecosystem: Environmental > Aquatic > Marine > Coastal > Sediment | place: Cabo Rojo, Puerto... | reverse complement strand
GAAAACACCCTCGGTGGGCCGGGCGTAGGGCGGCATTTCACATGCCGCCGCAAGGTTTGCGACAAGCACGGCGGGGTGTAAAACCCCGCCCTACGAAAACACCGGTTGTCCTCAGCGGGGGTGACCAGGAGCCGAGCGCCGGTCATAGGCGTTTGGGCGACGAAACGCGATGCGGGTGGACGTCACTGCCCTGTGATCGGCTGCAAGGAGAGGTGAAGACCATGAAACAGATGCTGACCCTCCGGGTGAACGGGATCACCCACGAGCTTTCCGTCGAGCCGTGGCGGACCCTCAACGAGGTGCTCCGGGACGAGCTGAACCTCACCGGGACCAAGCTGGGCTGCGGCTCCGGCGACTGCGGGGCCTGCACGGTTCTCGTGGACGGCCGGAGCGTGAGCTCCTGCCTGACGCTGGCCGTTTCGGTGGACGGCGGGGAGATCGCCACGGTGGAGGGCCTCGCTCCCTCGGGAGAAGAGCTCCACCCCGTGCAGGCGTCCTTCGTGGAGAAGGGCGCCATTCAGTGCGGGTTCTGCACCGCGGGCATGGAGATGTCCGCCGTCTTCCTGCTGGGGCGGAACCAGGCCCCCGACGAGGGCGAGATCCGAGCAGGGCTGTCCGGCAACCTGTGCCGCTGCACCGGGTACAACCAGATCGTGGAGGCGGTTGCGGACGCTGCGGAAAGGATGAAGACATCGTAACGAAGGGTGAATGAGATGCCATTGCCGAAATTCGAGTACCTGTCGCCGAAGAGCCTCGAGGAGGCCCTGCGGCTTCTCGCCGAGCGCGGCGAGGGCACCCACCTGCTGGCGGGCGGGACCGACCTTCTCGTCAGGATGGCCCACGGTCATTTGAAGCCCCGGGCGGTGATCGCCCTGAAGCAGATCGACGCGCTGGGGGGGATCCGTTTCGATCCGGAGGGAGGGCTGACCATCGGCGCGACGGCCCTGCTCGACGAGGTGGCTTCCCATCCGGACGTGCGGGCCCACTACCCGAGCGTGGCCTGCGCCGCACAGGAGACCGCCAACGTGCAGATCCGGAACATGGGCACGGTGGCCGGGAACCTGTGCAACGCGGCCCCGTCGGCGGACAACGCCCCCACCCTCACGGCCATGGGAGGGGAGGCCGTCATCGCCGGCCCGAAGGGGGAGCGCCGCGTGCCGCTGGACCGGTTCTTCCAAGGCCCGGGGCAGACGGCGATCGAACCCGGCGAGATCCTCACGGCCGTCCACGTTCCGGCCGCGCCCCCCGGTTTCGGGACCTCCTACCAGCACATCTCTCCCCGCGGCAAGGTGGACATCGCCGCGGTGTGCGTGGGCGCCATGGTGGGGATGGAGGGGGCCGTCTGCAAGGAGGCCCGGATCGTCCTCGGCGCCGTGGCCCCGACCCCCATGAGAGCGGAGAAGGCCGAAGCCCTGGTCAAGGGAAAGGAGCTGACCCCGGAGGTCCTCGTGCAGGCGGGCGATCAGGCCTCCGAGGAGTCCCGGCCCATCTCGGACATGAGGGCCAGCGCGGAGTACCGGAAGCGTATGACGGCCGTGTTGACCCGCAGGGCGGTCGAGCAGGCCGCCCGGGCGGCCGCGAACGGATCACGCTAAGGAGAAGAGCTCACCATGGAACCATTCCAGATGATCGGAAAGGACGTGCCCCGAAACGACGCCCGGGCCAAGGCCACGGGCGCCGCCGCCTACACGGACGACCTCAAGCTGCCGGGCATGCTGCACGGCCGCATATTGAGAAGCCCCCTGGCCCACGCCCGCATCGCGCACGTCGACACCAGCCGGGCGGAGGCCCTGACCGGGGTTCGGTGCGTGGTCACCGGCCGGGACATCCCCCCGGTCAAGTACGGCAACTGGAGGCTGTTTCCGGACACGCAGGACGAGTACGCCCTGGCCGTGGACAAGGTCCGGTTCATCGGGGACGAGGTGGCGGCCGTGGCCGCGGTGGACAGGGACACCGCGCAGGAGGCCCTGGAGCTCATCGAGGTGGCGTACGAGGAGCTGCCGGGGCTCTTCGATGTGGAGACGTCCCGGGCCGAGGGAGCAGCCGCGATCCACGACCACTGCAGGAACAACACCAGTGTCAACCGCAAGATCGCCTACGGGGACGTGGAAGCGGGGTTTGCCGAGTCGGACTACGTGCGGGAGGACACCTTCCGTGTTCACGCCGTGAGCCACGCTTACCTGGAGCCCTGCTCGGCCCTGGCCCAGGCGGACCTGGACGGCCGCATCACCCTCTGGACCTCCACCCAGGTGCCCTACATCGTGCAGTGCCTGCTGGCGTCCACCCTGGAGATGCGGGAGAACGACGTCCGCGTCATCAAGCCCTGCATCGGTGGCGGGTTCGGCGGCAAGATGGAGCTCAGGACCTGGGAGTTCTGCGCGGCCTTTATGGCGAAGCGGACGGGACGGCCCGTGAAGTTCACGCTCAACCGGGAGGAGGAGTTTCTCGCCGGCAGGCGCCGACACCCCATGACCATCCACTCGAAGGTGGGGTTCAAGAAGGACGGCGCGCTGGTGGCCAAGGACCTGAAGATCACCCTGGACGGCGGGGCCTACAACGCCATGGGACCCACCGCGACGTTTCTCTGCGGCAACTTCGGGGCCATGCTCTACCGCTATCCCAACTACGCCTTCTACGGGGAGCACGTCTACACGAACAAGCCGCCGGCCAGCGCCATGCGGGGGTTCGGGGCCCCCCAGTCCCTCTACGCCTCGGAGATCCAGATGAACATGGCGGCCGAGGAGCTGGGCATCGACCCGGTGGACATCCGCCTCAAGAACGCCCAGAAGAGCGGCGACAAGATCCCGGACGTGGCCACCATCTCCAGCTGCGGCTTCATCGAGTCCATCCAGGAGGTGGCCCGCATGAGCGACTGGAGGAAGAAGAGGGCCGGGCTCCCTCCGGGCCGGGGCATCGGTATCGGCTGCTACAGCTTCATCTCCGGCGGGGTGTTCAACTGGTTCAACACCCAGTACCCCTTCTCCGCAGCCGAGGTCCGGGCCTTCAGCGACGGGACGGTGCACCTGCTGACCATGGCCTCGGACATCGGCCAGGGGTCGGACACCGCCCTCAAGCAGATCCTGGCCGAGGAGCTGGGCCTGAGGATGGAGGACATCCGCATCACCTCGGCCGACACGGCCATGACCCCCCAGGCGGACCTTGGGTCCTGGGGGAGCCGGGTGACGCTCATGGCCGGAAACGCCGTGATCGACGCGGCCCGGAAGATCAAGGAGCAGCTCTTCGGGGCCCTTTCGGCCCGCTACAACCTGAACGTGATCTACGGGATGGAGTGCCGGGAAGGCCGCGTGCAGCCCAAGGGCCGGCCGGACCGGAGCATGTCCTTCGGGGAGGCCGTGGCCATGGTCCAGAAGGCGAACCGGGGCGAGCCCCTGGTGGCCCGGGGCTCCTACACCCCCCGGGACAAGGGCCTGGTGACGCCCGCCTTCGGCTTCGGCGCCCAAGTGGCCGAGGTGGAAGTGGACCGGGAGACCGGCGTCGTGGAGGTCAAGCGCATGTGGACGGCCCACGACTGCGGCACCGTGATCAACCCCAAAGGGGTGGACGGCCAGCTCGCCGGGTCCATCCAGATGGGACTGGGGTACGCCCTCTCCGAGCAGTTCGTCATGGAGGAGGGCCGGACGCTCAACACGAACTTCCTCGACTACAAGATGCCCACGGCTGTGGACATGCCGCCGGGCGATGTGGTTCACGTCGAGACCTACGAGCCCGAGGGACCCATGGGGGCCAAGGAGTGCGGTGAGGGGCTTGCCTCACCGACGGCGCCCGCGATCTCGGACGCGGTGTACCACGCCACCGGGTACCGCTGCAAGGACCTGCCCATCACGCCGGAGAAGATCCTGAAGGGGATGACGAGCGGTGCAACCGAAGAGGGCTAACGGCATCGAGGAGGGCTCGCGTTGAAACGTTTCGGTCTGCTCTCGAGGGACCTCGAAGAGGCGAAGGCCGTCACGGACGTCACGCTGGGACGGGCGGCCGCGGACCTCGCCGTGGTCGACGCGGTGCTCCTCAACGTCTACACCGGCGAGATGCTGGCGGGCACCACGGTCGCGGTCAAGGGGCCCTGGATCGCCTGGGTCGGGACCGAGCCCGGGGCGCGGATCTCCCCCCGCACCGCCGTCGTCGACGCCGGGGGTGGCGTCCTGACGCCCGGGTTCATCGACGGACACACCCACCTGGCGGACATGATCTACCCGCCCGAGGCGTTTATCCGGCGCGCGGTCCCGGGGGGGACCACCGCGGTGGTGACCGAGACCATCGAGCCCTACCCGATTTTGGGACTGGCGGGGATCACGGATTTCCTGGCCGCCCTGAAGGACCAGCCCGCCACCTTCTTCGCCACGGCCCCGCCGGTCGCCTCCACCAGCCGGGCGGTGAACGGGATCCGGGAGGAGGACCTGGCCGTTCTGCTCGAGCGGGACGACGTCCTGGGCCTGGGGGAGACCTACTGGTCGGGCGTGCTCCAGGACCCGGACGTGTTTCTCCCCCTGATGAGGCAAACCCTCCTGGCCGGAAAGAGCGTGGAGGGGCACACCGCCGGGGCCCGGGAGGACCGGCTCATGGCCTACACCGCCCTGGGGGTCTCCTCCTGCCACGAGCCCATCCAGGCGGAGGAGGTCGTGGAGCGTCTGCGGCTCGGGCTCCACGTCATGATCCGGGAGGGGAGCATTCGCCGCGACCTGGAGGAGATCGCCGCCATTCGGGATCGGGACGTGGACCTGGGCCGCCTCATGCTGGTCACCGACGGGGTCGGCCCCACGGACCTGCTCGAGGGCGGCTACATGGAAGGCGTGGTCCAGAAGGCCGTGGACAGCGGCTTCGAGCCGGCCCAGGCCGTCCGCATGGCGAGCCTCAACGTGGCGGACTACTTTCGGCTGGGGGGCCTCCTGGGGGGCATCGCGCCGGGCAGGCAGGCGGACATGCTGCTCCTGCCGGAGGCGTCCGTCATCCGCCCGAAGGTGGTGATCGCCAAGGGGCGGGTGGTCGCCGAGGAGGGCCGGCTCACGGTTGCCCCGAGGCGGCACACGTTCTCGCGGGCCAGCCTGAACAGCATCCTGCTCCCGGAGGACCTGGATGCCTCGGCGTTCTCCCTCGAGGTCCCTGAAGGCGGCGCCACCGCCCGGGTGCGGATCATCCACCAGGTCACGGGGCTGGTGACCCGGGAGCTCGTGGACACCGTGGACCTCCGTGCGGGGAAGATCGCCGCCGACGTCGATCGGGATCTTCTGAAGGTGGCGGCCGTGGACCGGGCCCGGACGCCGGGCCGGATGTTCGTCGGCCTCATCAAGGGGTTCGGCCTCCGGTCCGGGGCCTTCGCCTGCAGCTCGGGCTGGGACACCCCCGACATCATCGTGGTGGGGGCGAGGGACGAGGACATGGCCGCGGCCGTGAACCGGATCCGCGGTCTCCGGGGCGGTGCCGTGGTGTGCGACCGGGGCGCCGTCGCGGCCGAGCTGCCCATGCCGATCTTCGGGCTCATGGCGGATCGTCCCCTCGAGGAGATCTCTGACCGCATGCGCTCGGTCGTCGGGGCACTCCAGGCCCTCGGCTGCCCCTTCACCGACCCCTACCGCACCCTCGCCACCCTCTCGGGTGCGGCCATCCCCTTCATCCGCATCTGCGAGGAAGGGCTGGTGGACCTCAAGAGCGGAACAACCCTGCCCCTTCTCGTCCCCTGAGGACCTCTCCGGGGGCTTGCTCCTTCGCACCCGAGGCAAACCGTTCTCCGGGGCTTCGCCGGCCCCTGCGGACGGCCCTGCCCTCCAGCCTCCAGGCCGGCTGCACTGCCGGCCTCCGGGCATTGGATTTTCCCCTTGACAGGGGGTTAGCCTAATGCTATTCAGTAATTGAAGCAAAGAGGGGCCCAGTTAACAAAAAAAAGGTGCTAAATCAAAAACTTAAGCAACCTAACGCCCCAAGAGGCCGGTCAAAAGGAAATAGCTGTCCGTCAGAAGGTGGATTTGGTCGGCTGCACCGGGAGAGGGCCCTTGAAAACATCGATGGCAGTGATTACTGTGAAACTTCACTAGGAAAAATAGAAGGCATGAAACCAATAGCTTAGTGTTTCAGATTCGCTTTTGGGGTACATTTTACGAGCGAGCTTAGGAAAACCGGCAGTGGCCAACAGAAATCACAAGGGAAACACACGCAGCCGGATCATCGACTCCGCAAGGAAGCTGTTCGCGGAGCAGGGGTACCAGAAGACCACCGTGATGGACATCTCCCGCCAGGCGGGCCTGTCCGAGGCGGCGCTCTACGACCATTTCCAGGGGAAGGAGGACCTCCTCCTGGCCATCCCTCAGATCTGGGTCTCGGCCCTGATCGACGATCTGGAGGAGCAGCTCTTCGGGATTCAAGGCGCGTACAACAAGCTGCGCAAGTATCTCTGGTGGTACATGCGCCGCGTGGAGCAGGCGCCTCTGGACGCCAAGGTCGTCTATCTGTTCCTCAAGACCAACGCGAACTTCATGGCCACGGAGGTTTACTCCAACGTCAAGGGGCTCTACGCCTACCTGTTGGACATCTTCGAGGAAGGGAAGGCTGCGGGGGAGATGCGCGCGGATCTCGACCCGTACGTGGCGCGGGACCTGTTCGTGGGCACCATGGACCACATCGTGACCCGGTGGCTGCTCAAGGATCAGTCCTACTCCCTGTTCGAGAACCTGGACAGCCTGTTCGATCTCCTGGCGGGCGCCTTCAGGCCCGTAGCCGCAGCGGGGGCGAGCCCGCGGGAGAGCGCGGTGGCGGCCGGGGAGGCTGCGTGACGGCTTGACAGGGTTGGGTTGTACACCGTATACAGTGAACTCGGTCCCGATTCGACCTTCGCGTGTCCGGTCGGGACCGGCAGGCGGGGCGATCCCCCGCGGTCTTGGAGGCGCCCGAGGACGAGACCCGGGGTGGGGCGCCGCAACGGTCGCGCGGGCACCGTCGGTGTCCCGGGAAACCCTCAGAACCACGTGTAAAGGAGGATGGATAGATGGCGAAACAACTGTTTGAATGGGATTACGCGTCGTACCCGGGGGCGAAGACATACCCCCACCTGTTCTCACCGATCGAGATCGGCAACCTGATCGTCCCGAACCGCATCAAGTACGCCGCCACCGAGGACAACCTGAACCAGCACGACGGGTTTGTCACGGACGCGGACGTGGAGTACATGCGGCGGAGGGCCGAGGGCGTCGTGGGCGGCCTCTGCTTCATGCAGGGCGTCTACATGGACCCGGCCCGCAAGGGACAGGGCTATGTGGGCCAGGCGGCCGCCTGGGACGACAAGTACATCCCGGGTCTGAAGAAGATCGCGGACGCCATCCACTCGGAGAAGGCGGTCGCCGGGTTCCAGCTCATGGACTGCGGCCGGGTGGGCGCCGTGGAGGTGCCCGTGGGACACGGGCCGTCCGCCGTTCCCCAGCGGCTTCGGATCTTCAAGCCCATGGCCGAGATGACGAACGCCGAGGTCAAGGAGATGATCCAGCAGCACGTGGACGCGGCCAAGCGGGGCGCGGAGGCCGGCTTCGACGTGATGGAGATCTCGGGCATCGTGGGGTACCTGATCTCCAACTTCATCTCCAAGTACACGAACCGCCGGACCGACGAGTACGGCGGCGACATCCGGGGCCGCATGCAGGCCGTGGTGGAGATCATTCAGGGCGTCAAGGAGGCCGTGGGCCCCGACATCCCGGTGGGCATCCGCCTCTGCTCCGAGGAGCTCCTGGACGACGTGGGCGGCAACACCCCCGAGGAGTCCATGGAGAGCTACAAGATCTCCGAGGAGGCCGGCGTCGACTACATCAGCTGCACCCTCGGCTGGCAGGAGTCCATCTTCCCGGTGATCAGCCGGGACATCCCCCAGGGCAACTGGCTCTACCTGGCCAAGCGGGCCAAGGAGCACGTGAAGGTGCCCGTCCAGATGGCCTATAGGATCTTCCTGCCCCAGTTCCCCGAGGAGGCGATCTCCAAGGGCGAGCTGGACATGTGGGAGATCTGCCGCTCCATGATCGCCGACCCCCTCATGCCCAAGAAGGTGGCCGAGGGCCGGGAGGAGGAGATCCGCCACTGCGTGGCCTGCAACCTCTGCCTGGCGAGGCTCTTCCGCGACGCACCCATGACCTGCTACATAAGCCCGGTCTGCGCCCACGAGCACGACCCCGCGTTCTTTCCCACGCCCGTCGAGGACGAGGACGACAAGAAGGAGGTCATGATCGTGGGGGCGGGTCCCGCCGGCCTCGAGTGCGCCTACGTGGCCGCCCAGCGCGGGCACGATGTCCACGTCTACGACAAGCGCGAGGAGATCGGGGGCACCCTGAACGAGGCCTCCCATGCGCCTTACGGCGACGAGGAGCTCATGACCTGCGTGGACTTCCAGAAGACCATGTGCGAGAAGTACGGCGTGGAGCTTCACCTGGGCACCGAGGTCACCGAGGAGCTCATCGAGGAGGAGGCCCCCGACACGGTGATCCTGGCCACGGGGCCGGTCTACAAAAAGGTCCCCGGGGCGGACGAGAACGCCAAGAACATCGTCAACGTCCTGGACGTGCTCTCCGGAAAGGGGAGCGTGGGGGACAAGGTGGTCGTCTGGGGCAACCGCAAGCCCGGCATCGGGGTGGCGCTCAAGCTCGCCAAGGAGGGAAAGAAGGTCACCATCGTGGGTGAGGAGAAGTCCGCGGGCTTCGACATCAACCCCTCCTTCAAGTGGCGCTACATGATCTACCTCCGTCAGAACGGCGTGACCGCGTACAACGACTGTACCATCGACGAGGTGGGGGACGGCGGGATCGTGGTGAAGACCTTCGACGGCCATCGATTCCCGGTCGAGTGCGACACGATCATCGTCACGGAACGGGAAGCCAACGAGAGCCTGAAGAGCGCCGTCCAGAGCGAAGGTGCCGAGCTGTACGTGGTCGGGGACGCCCTGGTGCCCCGGAACCTCTCCAGCGCGGTCCACGACGGCTACCGGATCGGTCTCAGGATATAAGGAGGAGGGAATATCATGCCAGTGAACGCCGAGAAGGAAATCACGAAACTGTGGAAAGCCAAGCAGGGCGCCCAGGGGGAAATCTGCAACACCTACTACCGGTGGCGGGATTTCGCCCTCGGCCTTGCAGGTGAGAACGCCGATCCCATGAACGTCGCCCTGGACGCCGCCGAGGCCTTCGGCCGCTACATCGGCAAGGGCATGCTGCCCCGGTTGAACCTGCTCAAGGGGGACGAGGCCTTCATCGGGATGGTGGCCAAGCAGCTCGCCGCCACCTGGGCGAACGAAGGGGCCGTGGTCACCGTGGAGCCCGGGGAAAAACCCACCGAGGCCGTGATCCGCTGCAAGCGGGACACCTGGCCCACGGCGGCCAAGACGTTTGACGTGCCCATGGAGGAGGTCGCCAGGACCCGCGAGAAGCTGTTCGAGAGCATGCTCGTGGATCCCAGCGTCTTCTTCAACAAGCCCCTCGCCATCGAGATGCAGAAGGCGATCCCCCGGGGCGAGGGCGAGTGGGTGTTCAAGCTCTACATGAAAGAACAGTAAACAGAGGAGTGAAACATGGCTGCTCAGATCGATATGGAAAAGTGCAGGATGTGCGGCGGGCTGGTCCAGCCCCTGTGCGTGGAGGTCTGCCCCGACTCGGCCATCCGGGTCCAGAACGGCAGGCCCGTGGTCACCGAGTTCATCTGCGAGGACTGCAACGAGTGCGGGTGCGTCTGCCCGGACGAGGCCATCACGATCCCCCTGTCCAAGGTGACGTTCTGATACGAGCCGGCGAGGCGCCCCGGCCGGTGCAAGCCGGCCGGGGGCTCCCGGGTCCCCCCGAGCGCGGGATCGTGCCTGTGTGCACGACCGGGCGCTCGCAGGGCCGGGCGTGTGCAGGCCCGCCCCAACGCGAGGAGTGAAACCGATGAAAGTCAACAAGGTCGATCATATCTGTATCGCCGTCAAGGACCTGGACGCGGCCCGGAAGCTCTGGGAGCCGGTCCTGGGAAAATCCGAGCCCGACGACCCCTACGTGGACGAGCCCGAACAGATCCGGGTCGCCCGCTACCACATCGGCGAGGTCGGCTTCGAGCTCATGGAGTCCACCACCCCGGACGGTCCGGTGGCCCAGTTCATCGAGAGGAACGGCGAGGGCGTCATGCTCGTCAGCTTCGGCGTGGACGACACGGCCGCGTCGGTGGAGGAGCTCAAGGAGAAAGGCTATCCGTTCATCCCGGCCCCGAACGGGGAGGTGCTTCGTCCCTTCCGGAGCGGGAAGTTCGCTTTCATCCACCCGAAGAAGCTGAACGGGGTGTTGACGGAGCTCATCAACGACTAGGCGGTTGGGAGCGTCCATTGGTTCACGAACCCTTCGGCGGCCCGAAGCCGCTGAGGTGCAGGTGGCCGCTGTCGTTCGCGCCCGGGCCCGGATTGGGAAGGCGCGTCCCAGCGCCGAAAAGAAGAAGCGAAAACACGACGGCGCGCAAAACGCCCGAAGCCTTGATCCCCGCCTCCGGTACGTTTCCGACGGGGGGTGAGCGGGCTGTTGCGAATCCGTCAAACGCAGGACAATCATGGCGAAGACAAACCGGGATTTTGAAATCTATCTGGTCCACATCGACCCGGACAAGTGCGACGGCTGCGAGCTGTGCCTGGTCTACTGTCCGGTGAATGTGTTCGACCTGTCGCATAAGGCGACTCCGGTGCGGCCCCAGAACTGCCTCGGATGCAGAACCTGTGAAGCGGTGTGCAAATCGAACGCGGTGACGATTACCGAGATCTGAAGTGGAGCCGACTCAAGCGGAAGCGAACGTGGGAGCGAATGCGCCTGTGACTGCCCGTGCTGCGATGCGGACTCGAGCTGGAGCTGAACCTCATTTCCACCCGCACCGGCCGTCTTAGCCGGGAATCCCCTCTGGCGCTCCGGGTTGTGAGCGCACAGAGGGGATTCCCGTATTCTTTCAATCCTGATGGAGTCGTGGGGTGCCCGAAGCTTCGAGATCCGCCCCTGGAGTGCAAACGGGATTTGTTGTTTCCAGCGGCGGATGAGCGGGCTTTCGCGAATCCGTCAATCCCCGCTCTCATTCTCTTGGAGGCCGCCTGCCGCTCCGACAGGCGGGGGCCCCCATGGATCAGAGGTGACTTGTATGAGTGACGAAATACTGATCATCGGCGCCGGCGTGGCCGGAATCAACGCGGCCCTCAACGCCGCCGACTACGGGGCCAAGGTCTACCTCCTGGACGACACCCCCAGCATCGGGGGGATGATGGCGCGGCTCGACAAGACCTTCCCCACGAACGACTGCTCGATCTGCATCGAGGCGCCGCAGATGTACGAGGTGGACAACCACCCCAACATCGAGATCCTGACGAACACAGACGTCAAGAAGGTCAAGAAGGCGGACGAGGGGTTCAACGTCCGCCTCGTGAAGAAGGCCCGGTTCGTGGACGAGGAGCTGTGCACGGGCTGCGGGGCCTGCTTCGAGGCCTGCCCCGTGACCGTACCGGACGAGATGGACGGGCGGATCTTCGGGGCCCGCAAGCTGGCCTACATGCCCTTCCCCCAGGCCGTGCCCAACGTGGCGGTGATCGATCCGGACTGCCGGTACGGCAACATGAACGACCAGGGGGCTTGCGTCGGCGGCTGCGTGGTGGACTGCAGCCAGTGCCGGGAGTGCCCCATCGCCCTCTGCGTGAAGGCGTGCAAGGAGGAGGGCAAGGATGCGGTGCGGCTCTGGCAGTCCAACAAGAAGGTCAACCTCACCGTGAAGAGCATCATCGTGGCCTCCGGCATCGAGAGCGCCGTGCCGCAGGAAGGGCTTCACGGCTACCAGACCTGCGAGAACGTCATCACCAACATGGAGTTCGAGCGGCTCATGAACGCCGGGGGACCCACGGGCGGCGGGATCGTTCGTCCGTCGGACCGGGAGCACGCCCACAAGATCGGCTGGATCCAGTGCGCGGGACGCGGTCTGGACCACGGAACGCCTTACTGCTCCAAGGTCTGCTGCATGATCGCGGCCAAGCAGACCATCATCACCAAGGAGCACGACGCGTCGGTGGGGACGACGATCTTCTACAACGATCTCAAGGCCTACGGCAAGGGCATGTGGGGCTTCTACGACAAGGCCAGGGAGTCGGGCGTCCGTTACGTGAGGGCCCGCCCCTACGACGTGACCGAGGACCCGGAGACCAAGAACGTCCGGATCCGCTACGAAGACCTCGAGACGGGCCGGCCCGTGGAGGAGGAGTTCGACCTGCTGGTGCTCTCCACCGGCCTCGTCCCGAGCACCAGAAACAAGAAGCTCGCCAAGGCGCTGAAGATCGAGCTGGACAAGTTCGGCTACTTCAAGGAGGAGGACCCGATCCTGGCGCCGCTGGAGACCAAGGTCAAGGGGATTTACCTCTGCGGCGGGGCCACCGGCCCCATCGACATCTCCGAGTCCGTGGTCCAGGCCACGGCGGCGAGCATGAAAGCTGTTGCATAAACGAGGAACATTCCATGAATGACGAGTTGAGAATCGGTGTGTTTGTCTGTGACTGCGGCTCGAACATCGCCGGGGTGGTGGACGTGCCGGACGTGGTGGAGTACGCCAGGACCCTCCCCCACGTCACCCACGTGGACGAGGGGAAGTGGTCCTGCTCGGTGGATGCGCTCGGCACCATGAAGGAGGCCATCCAGGAGCAGAACCTCAACCGCGTGGTCATCGCCTCCTGCACCCCCCGGACGCACGAGCCCCTGTTCAAGGCCTCGGTCAAGGAGGCCGGCCTGAACCCCTACCTGCTGGAGTTCGTGAGCATCCGGGAGCAGGTCTCCTGGGTCCACATGAAAGAGCCGGAGTCCGCCACCGAGAAGGCCAAGGACCTGGTCAAGATGGGCGTGGCCAAGGCGGCCCTGCTCGAGGAGGGCGAGGAGATCCGTCTCCCGGTGGGTCAGGACGCCATGATCGTCGGCGGCGGGATGTCGGGCATGAGCGCGGCCCTATGCGTGGCGGAGCAGGGCTTCAAGGCCACCATCGTGGAGAAGGGCCCGGAGCTGGGGGGCATCCTGAACCGGGTCTCCACGGTGGCCCACGACGACCACACGGTGCCGGCGGCCGACATCGTCCGGGCCACCCGCGAGAAGGTGGAGGCGAGCCCCAACATCGACGTGTACACCAACGCGGAGATCGTGTCCGTCAACGGCTACATCGGCAACTACAAGGTCGAGCTCAGTGCGGACGGAGAGAACGTGCACCTGGACGTCTCCACGGTGGTCGTGGCCACGGGCATGCGCGAGATCGAGCCGGAGAAGGGGACCTTTCAGTACGGGGAAAGCCCCCGCGTCATGACCCAGCTCCAGCTGGAGGAACGGCTCAAGGCGGACGACCTGGGGGGGG
>Ga0207797_1002280_pt1 | contig 13360 bp, 9 predicted proteins | sample PRCRCaboRojoPR_6_FD_187275 | JGI IMG/M metagenome (GOLD analysis project Ga0207797, IMG submission 187275) | Marine sediment microbial community from Cabo Rojo, Puerto Rico - PR CR 10% Liquid 1 (SPAdes) | ecosystem: Environmental > Aquatic > Marine > Coastal > Sediment | place: Cabo Rojo, Puerto... | reverse complement strand
CGTTGCACTGTCGGAGGCGGCGGCCCGCCTCAGAAACGGGCTGGGGCCGTCGGGGCCGACGTCACTGCGGGGAAGGGGGACGCGGCAACGGCGCGACCTCCTGCAGGCGGACGCTCGGACGGCCGAACGACGGCGGCCGACTCCTGGTTGTTCGGCGCATCTTCCGCTGCGCGCTCGTTCATATCACGCAGCACGTACAGCAAAAGCACTCCCAGAAAAATCGCCGACGCGAGGAAGAGCGTGAGCACGAGGCCGTTCGTCGCCCGCTCTACGTTAAACTGCGAGTCTGCCATGGCGCCGCCCCGACATCTTGTTTTGACTTGTTGTAACAACCGCGCATCTTTTCTCAATCGCGGACCTCGAAGAGGATCCCCGTGCACCGTCCTCTACCTTCATTTTCGACGGGTGTTCACGGCTCGGTCGCCCGCGCGCACGAAATCCTTCTGTTCTTTCACACTCCCTCGGAGGCCAGCGGTGCGCGGCGGCGTGGCGATGTGAAAGAATCCACCACGTCAAGATGCGAGAAAGCCTGTGCGCCCGCGGGCGGTCACGGCTCTACCTTTCGGCCACCCAAATGGGTAGGGCCGGGGTCGGTGGCGGATCGCGCCACAGGGCCTGTCCCTCGTACATTCATTCACCAAACGGATTGATGCCATGGGACGCGTAGACGAAAAGGTCGCCATCGTGACGGGGGGCGCACTCGGAATCGGGAGGGCCACGGCCCAGCTCCTGGCCCGCGAGGGCGCGACGGTTGCTATCACCGACATCAACGACGACGCGGGGGAGGCCGTCGCTCAGGACATTGCGGATGCCGGCGGCACGGCCCGGTACTGGCACGTCGACGTGTCGGACGAAGACGCGGTCCGTGAGGCCTTCGATGCGGTCGCCGATGCCTTCGGTGGCATCGACGTGCTCGTCAACAACGCGGGCATCGCGGGCACCGACAAGCCCACCGACGAGCTCACGAAGGAGGAGTGGGACGAGGTGATGGCGATCAACGTCAACGGCGTGTTCTACTGCACGAAGCATGCCGTTCCGCACATGAAGGCGCAGGGCGGCGGTAGCATCATCAACCTGTCGTCGATCTACGGCATCATCAGTGCCCCCGACATCCCGCCGTACCACGCCTCCAAGGGGGCGGTGCGAAGCATGACGAAGACAGACGCGCTTCTGTATGCCGAGGACGCCATTCGTGTCAATTCCGTGCACCCCGGGTTTATCTGGACGCCGCTGGTCGAAGAGTACTTGGGCGAGCAGGGCGACGTCGACGAGGGCCGCGAGGAGCTGAACGCGCTGCATCCCCTCGGACACATCGGCGCGCCCGACGACATTGCGTACGGCATTCTGTATCTCGCCTCCGACGAGTCCTCGTTCATGACCGGCTCCGAGCTGGTCATCGACGGCGGCTACACGGCACGCTAGTGCTTGCGGATTCTGCCACGCAGCCGCCTCCAATCCGTGTTTTGCCTCCATGCCCGATGCGCACCGACCGATGAGCACCGACTCGTACATTCGCTGGTTTGACACGCTGTCCAACGACGACGTCGATCTCGTGGGCGGCAAGAACGCCTCGCTCGGCGAGATGATCGCGGCCCTGAAGGCGGAGGGCGTGCGGGTTCCCGACGGCTTCGCGACGACGGCCGCCGCGTACCGCACGTTTCTGGACGCCAACGACCTGACCGACCGGATCCAGGAGCGCATCGACGCGCTCGACCGTGGCGAGGCCCCCCTCGCCGAAACCGGTACGGCCATCCGCACTGCCATTCGCGAGGCCCCGCTGCCCGCTGCTCTTGCCGATGCCATCACCGAGGCCTACCACGCCCTGTGCGACCGCTACGGCGAGGCGAACCTCGACGTCGCGGCCCGCAGCAGCGCCACGGCCGAGGACCTGCCGGAGGCCAGCTTCGCCGGGCAGCAGGAGACCTACCTCAACGTGCGCGGCCCCGATGCCGTGCGGGCGGCCTGCAAGAAATGCTACGCCTCGCTCTTCACCGACCGCGCCATCACCTATCGCGAACAGCGCGGCTTCGACCACATGCAGGTGGCGCTCTCGGTGGGGGTTCAGAAAATGGTGCGCGCCGACAAGTCCGGCGTCCTGTTCACCATCGACACCGAGACGGGCTTCCCAGACGTCGTGCTCATCAACGCCACGTGGGGCCTCGGCGAGCCGGTCGTGCAGGGAACGGTGAACCCCGACCAGTACGTCGTTTTTACGCCGTTTCTCGATGACGAGAGCCTCACGCCCCTTATCGGCAAGGAGCGGGGGAGCAAAGCACACAAGATGGTCTACGCCGAGGAGGGCGCGGAGACGACGCGAACTGTTGACACCACCGACGAGGAGCAGGCCGGGTTCGTGCTGGACGACGACGAGGCGCTGCAGCTGGCCCGCTGGGGCGCCGCCATCGAAGCACACTACGGACGCCCGATGGACGTGGAGTGGGCACGCGACGGCGAAACCGAGGAGCTCTTCATCGTGCAGGCCCGCCCGGAGACCGTCCAGTCCCGCAAGGCCGAAGACATGCTGCACACCTACCGGCTGACGGAGGACGGCACGCCCCGACTGAGCGGCCTGAGCATCGGGCAGGCCATCGCCACGGGCGAGGTGTGCGTCCTGCAGAGCGCCGCCGAGATCGATGCGTTCCCGGAGGGCGCCATTCTCGTCACCGGAACGACCGATCCCGATTGGGGGCCCATTTTGAAACAGGCCGCGGGCGTCATCACCGACCACGGCGGCCGCACCTCGCACGCCGCCATCGTGAGCCGCGAGATCGGCATTCCCGCCATTGTCGGGACGGGCAACGCCACGGAGGCGCTGCACGACGGCGACACGGTCACCCTCTCCTGCGCCGAGGGCGACGAGGGCCATGTCTACGAGGGAGCGCTCGACTACGAAACCGACGAGATCCGGCTCGACAACCTGCCCGACACCGACACGCGCATCATGATGAACATCGCCAGCCCCGCCGCCGCCATGCGGTGGTGGAACCTCCCGGTGGACGGCATCGGGCTGGCCCGGATGGAGTACATCGTCAACAACGTGATTAAGGTGCACCCGATGGCCCTCGTCGACTTCGACCGCGTGGCGGATGCGACCGCCCGCGAGCGGATCGAGGCCCTCACGCGCGGCTACGACGACAAGGCTGCCTATTTCGTGGAGCACCTGGCGCGCGGCATCGCCACGATCGCGGCCTCGCAGCATCCCGATCCGGTCATCGTTCGCATGAGCGACTTCAAGACGAACGAGTACGCCGAGCTCATCGGCGGCCAGGCGTTCGAGCCGCACGAGGAGAACCCCATGCTCGGCTGGCGCGGTGCCTCGCGCTACTACAGCGACGCCTACCGCGGCGGCTTCGCCCTCGAGTGCGCGGCCCTCAAGACCGTGCGCGACACGATGGGCTTCACGAACGTCGTCGTCATGATTCCCTTCTGCCGCACGCCCGAGGAAGGCGATCGGGTGCTGGAGGTGATGGCCGAGAACGGCCTGGAGCGGGGCACCAACGGGCTGGAGGTATACGTCATGGCCGAGATCCCGTCCAATGTCCTGCGGGCGCCCGAGTTTGCCGCGCGCTTCGACGGCTTCTCCATCGGCACCAACGACCTGACGCAGCTCGTGCTGGGTGTGGGGCGCGATGCGGAGCGGCTCTCCTACCTGTTCGACGAGCGCGACGCCGCCGTGACGCAGATGGTGCGCTCGCTCATCGAGCAGGCTCACGCGCACGATCGCCCCGTCGGTCTCTGCGGCCAGGCGCCGAGCGATCATCCGGACTTCGCCGAGTTCCTGGTCGAGGCCGGCATCGACTCGATCTCCGTCATCCCCGACAGCGTGGTCGACGTGATCCGGCACGTGGCCGAGGCCGAGTCCCGGCGCTCGTAGCCCCGCGTCGAGCCGTCCGAGCCGTCGGCGCCCCCGCTTGGCCTTCCAGAAAAAAGAACCTATCTTGTGGCAAATATCGGAACACGGATTGCTCACCAAGACGGCCCAGACCTATGTTTGCACGTGCCCCGTTTCGCCTCGACACGACCGCGATCGCCGGTTCCTTCGTGTTTGGCCTCTTCTTCGTGGTCACGCTCACCTGGATGAACGGCAACGCCTTCGCCGCGCCGACCTTTCCGCTACTGGCCATGATGGCGGGCTTCGTGCTCGCCGGCATGCTCTACGGACGGCTGAGCCGCGGGGAGACCGTCCTGGAGCCCGCCGTCGCGGCGCTTCTGGTGGCCGTCGCCGCATCGGTCATCATCGGGGCGCTCGACCTCCGAAGCTTCCAGTACCTGGAGCCCGGGGCCTTCACCTACCTGATGGTCATCGCCTCGCTGAACGGCGTCGTGTTCACGTTTCTGGGCGCGTGGGCCGGCGAGAAGCTGCAAGGCACCTACCGGGAGACGTCCGCCCCCTCCCTGCAGTGGGGCTGGATCGCCGCCGGAACGATTCTGGGACTGGCGGTGAGTCTCCTGCTGGTCAACCTCGTGATCGGGATCTTCGGCCTCCTGTCGGAGCCCCTGGCGGCCATCCAGGGATACAACGCGTGGATTCTGCTCCTCGTCCTCTTTGCCGGGCTGGCGGCGACCGGGTACATCTGCGCATTCCGCTCGCCCGGCGACACGGCGTATGAAGCGGTCATCGCCGGCTTCATGACCGTGATGCTCCTGATCGATGTGTTTCTCATCGTCCTCGGCGGCACCGAAATTCTCACGTACGTGTGGCTGGCGTTCGTCATCGTCTTCGGCCTCATCGCGTCGACCATCGGCGGCTACGTGGGGGAGGACGTCCAGGCCGCCCGCCGCCGCGCTGCCGAATAACCGTGCCTCGAAGCCATCTTTCATACACACAGCGGCCATCATGGAATCGAACGACTCGACCGAGTACACCGTCCTTCTGGAAGGACCCGCTCCCTTCCTCGACGTCGTCTTCGAGACGATCAGCGCCTACCGCCAACGGGCCACCGATCTTGAGCCCACGGAGAGAGAATACGCAGGCATTGTTACCGGAATCGATGCGGTGGACGCCGGAGACGTCGATGAGGAAGAAACGGCGGTGGTGCACCTCTACGTGTCGGGCGACGTGCCGCCCGAAGAGGCGCGCGAAGAGATCGACCTGGCGCTGAGCCGGATCGCCGACGAGCACAACATGACCCTCGCCCGGGAGAACCTGCAGCTCACGTTCGAGCCCGACGAGGAGGCACAATGACGACGGTGTGCCTTCCGGGCTCGGGCGCTCAACGTCAATCTCGTTGCGGCGCTTCTCCGTTTCTGCCGCGGGGCCGTCGAGCATCTCGGGCGGCGAGCTTCCGAGCTACGGGCTACCGGACCGCGTACTGACGGCGTCGTTCCGTTCACCGGCAATCGCGTGAGAACAGTGTCAGTCGGAGTCTCCGTCTCTCGGTGAGGGCTTGACCACCAGGACCGGACACGGCGCGCTGCGTATCACCTTCTCGGTTGTGCTCCCCAGGAGGAAGCGCTCCACACCGGTGCGCCCGTGGGAGCCCAGAATCAGAAGGTCCACGTCGTTCTCTTCGGCGTAATCGACAAGAACCGCCGCGGCCTCTCCGCTCTCGAGGTGCGCGTGGACGTTCGGCGCCTGGTCCTGGAGGGTCTCGTGCCACTCCTGCAGTTCGTCGCGCGCCGTCTCCTCCACACGGTGCGTCCACTTCGGGTCCGAGGCCTCCGCCATGCCGTAGATGCCGGGCGGAGGGTGAGACTCCAGCACGTGCAGCATCGAAAGCTGAGCGTCAAAGTGATGGCTCCACGTCATAGCCACGTCCAGGGCGTGGCGGGCCTGGGCCGAGAAATCGGTCGGAGCCAAGATATGGTCGAACGACGGCGACCCGGAGGAGTCCTCGTCCCCGACCACGTAGACGTTCTGCCGCGCGCGTCGGGCGACTTTCTCCGCCGTGCTGCCGATCAGCCATCGGGTGAGGCCGCGCCGTCCCCGCGTGCCTACCACGATCAGGGCCGGATCCGTTTCCGCCGCATCATCCAGGATGCAGGAGGCTGCCGTTTCCTGGTCCCCAGCGGTCCGAATCCGCGTCGTGAGCGCCACCTGCCTCTGCCGTCCGCGCCGTCGCAGCCGGGACAGCTGGGCCTTGGCCTCCTCCCGGGCCCGCTCGACGTAATTGTCAGAAATGACGATGGACGGATGTTCGATGACGTGCAGCACATCGAGCGGCCCGCCGCTGGCGCTGGCCAGAAACAACGCATGGTCGAACGCCCGATCCGCAGCCGGGGAGAAATCTGTGGGATGCAGAATGCGGTCCAGGTGGAGCATAACCGTGGCTACGGTTTAGAGAAAGACGGAGCGAATCCCCCCGGTCCGATCCGGCGCAGCGAACGCGTCCTTTACGTCGCAGGGGGGAACGTCACGATCGCACGCGTCGGCCCCCCGAATTGATCGACTTCCCCCGAGGTCGATGCCGGGGCGGACGGGAACATCGCGTGCGAAAATACCCCATACAGGGCCGCGGCACACGTGGAGCCAGCAGAATGGGGGATTCCCCGACAGGGAAATTGGGAGTTCTCATTTCCAACGCTTCGTCCTGAGATTGTTGCTTCCCTACCACCCCGGTCGCCTTCGCTGGGCCGATCGGAGGGATCCGCGGGTGAGAGATGGGGGGAGAGATGGCCCGCCGGCGCGCTGCCGCGTAGCGATCTGCCTCCATCCGGCACCACGACCGCTCGTCCGTTCTGCTCATCATCCCCGCCTTCTGCCATGTCGATCCCCACCGCTCGCGACCTGATGACCGACCGCGTGCTTGCAGCCCAGGCCGACTGGTCGCTGCAGGAGCTCGCCACCTTCTTCACCGAGCACGCCATCTCCGGCGCGCCCGTCGTGTCGGACTACGGCGGCGTGATTGGTGTGGTGTCGCTCACGGACATCGCCCGCCACGACAGCGAAGCCGACGTGGCGACAGAGACGGAGGACGACGACGAGCCGCCGGCGTACTACCTCGGCTATGCCGCGTCGCAGCGCGAGGAGGGAATGCTGAGCGCCCTGCGCGAGCACGAGGCGACCAGCGTCCGCGACATCATGATGCCGGCCATCTTCACCGTCGACGAGGACGCCACCGTGTACAAGCTGGCCGACCGCATGGTGCGCGGCCGGTTGCATCGGCTGCTCGTCGTGCGCAGCGGCACGAAGCGCGACGTGGTGGGCATCGTCACCGCGATCGACCTGCTCGAATGGATCCGCGACGAGCGGCCGGCGGCCAAGGGGACGGGCTGAGCGCGACGGGGGCGCCGGGCTCAGCCGGAGGGAGACGACGAGACGGGCGTGTGCCGGGCGGATCCGCGACGCATCGAGATCAGCAGAACGCCCAGCATGCACCCAAGCACCGCGGCGAGGCCCAGGAACGCCGGCCCCCATCCCAGGAGGTCGGCCACGGTGCCCGTGACCACGCTGCCGCTGGCGCCCAGCACCATGTAGGCCGTGCGGATGAGCCCGAATCCGGCGCTGCGCTCCTCCGCGTCCAGCAGGTCCATGAACTTGGGCAGAAGGGCGGCACCCCAGCTCATCGCGATGCCGGCCGCGACGGTGGCGGTGCCCAGCAGCCAGGGCCCCGCGCCCAGCGCGAGGCCGCCGTAGCCCACCGCCCCCACGCCGATGGCGAGCGCGGCTGCCGGGTCGCGTCCGATCCGGTCGGAGAGAGTGCCGAGGCCAGGCTGCGCCACGCCCTGCACCACGAAGTAGCCGGAGAAGAACGCCCCCGCCAGGCGCTCGGAGTAGCCGTGATGCTCGATCAGGAAGGCGGGCAGAAACGACGCCGTGGCTTGCCACACGAAGGCCCCGCCGACGGCGAGGGCGGCGGTGCGGGCAATGGCCGGACGCGCAAGCAGGCGCAGGAGCGGCCCGGTGCGGAGACGCCCCCACACCGAATCGTCCGGGCGGACGGGGGCCGTGGGGCGGACGATCCCGCCGAACAGGACCGCGCTGGGAAGCGCCACCGCCGTGCCGAGCGCCACGGCCCAGCGCCATCCCAGCCACGTGCCGACAAACCCGGCGGCCAGCGGAATGAGCAGTCCGGCAAGGGGCGCGCCGGAGGTGTGAATGCCGATGGCCGAGCCCGTGTTGGGCAGGGTGCGAGTCAGCAGCGAGGTGGCCACGCTGTAGTGCAGCCCGGCCACGCCGCCCAGGGCCACCGTGCCGACGAGAAAGACGGCGTACGACGGAGAAGCCGCCAGCAGCGCGCTTGCCACGGCCGTACCGCCCACCGCGATCAGAATGATGCGCCGCTCGCCGTAGCGGTCGGCCAGCAGTCCGCTGGGGAACTGCGAGACGGCGTAGGCCAGCCACATCCCGGTGAGGGCCAGCCCAATCGCGCCGTTGGAGACCGCGAACGTCTCGCTGATGACGGGCACCATGGGGCTGATGGCCAGCCGCGCGGCCATCGTCGCGAAGAAGGCGAGCGTACAGGCCGCCAGGACGGCCCCCCGATACGACCACAGAGTCACGGGCGAAGAGGGTCAGCGAAAAGAACCGCGCGCCATGCGGTACGAGACCTGTCGGCACCCGGTTCGACCTGCGCGTGGAGATTGGGTGCGAACCGTCGCGCCGCGCGTCATCGACGGGCGCCCGCAGGTTACGGCGTACACTGCTCCACCCACACCACCGAGCGCCGCCGCAACTCGGCATTCGACTCGACCGAGAGCTTTTCCTTCACGCGGCTCCGGTAGGTGTCGATCGTCTTCGGGCTCAGGTTTAGCTCCTGGGCGATCTCGCGCGTGGTGAGGCCGCGCCCCATGTACTCGAACACCTGCAACTCGCGGTCGCTCAGGCTTTGCACGGCCGAGCGCGGCTCGTTCGCGTCGTTGACGAGGTAGCGCTTCAGGAGATTCTCGCTTACGTCTTCGCTGAAGTACATGCGCCCGCTGAGGATCCGGCGGATGGCCTCCACCACTTTCTTGGAGGCTTCGTTCTTGGACAAATACCCCTTCGCGCCGGCCCGCAGGGCCCGCTCGGCGTAGAGCGCCTCGTCGTGCATGGAGACGACCAGGATCGGGAGGTCGGGGCACAGGGTTTGCAGGTCCTTGATGAGCTCCAGCCCGCTGTCGCCTTTCAGCGAGAGATCGACGATGGCCAGATCGGGCTGGACCTCCGGGATCTCCTTACGGGCGGCCTCGGCCGAGCCGGCTTCGCCGCAGATTGCCAGATCCATCTCTCGATCTTCGAGGGCGCCGTACCCCTCGCGCATGACGGGATGGTCTTCAACGATGTAAATTTGATGGGCCATGGGCAGTTGGCAGAATGGAGTGCCGGGATATCGTGACCTGCGGAAGCGGGGGACGTGGTTGGACGAGAGGGTGCTCGCCATCGGATCTCTGCAGCGGTCCGTATCGAGGACCGTGGGCTCACAGAGACATTGCCCCGGGGCGCACAAGCGACAGAACCCATCAGGGGCTGCGATGGACCGTCCCAAGCGGGGGTGATCCGGCAAAAGGGAGCCTGGGACACGCTACAATCTGTAACCAAAAACCCGGACTCAATGTAGGAAAAATGCTGACGTTTGCGTAGGGCATTTCTTCGCGTCAGTCTGCATTGCCGTCGGAACGCCCCGCATCCGCTCGGGCATACAGGTCCGGGACTGCATGGAGAAACAGGTTCTGCATGGGAGGGCCGTTAGGAGGCCCGGTTGGGGCTCGCGCCGGTCCGCGATGCCGGGGGGCTTGCCTCCTGCAGCGGCAGGCGGCACCGCACCACGGTGCCGTGCTCCGGCCCGGGTTCAATCGTGAGGCGGGCACCGATCAGGTCGGCTCGGTACTGCATGATGTGGAGGCCGAGGCCCTCAGCCCCAACGGTGTCGTCCGGAATGCCGATGCCGTCGTCCTGCACGGTCAAGACGAGACGGTCCGCCTCCACGGCCAGGCGGATCGTGACGACGTCGGGGTCGGCGTGCTTGACGGCGTTGCTGACGGCCTCCGACGCGATGCGGTACAGGTGCGAGGCCGTCTCCCCGGTCAGCGACGGCACGGCATCGCCGAGTTCGAACGAGCAGGTCAGGTCACGCATCGCCTCCTGGCGGTCGGCCAGTTTGCGCAGCCCAACGGCCAGTTCGTCGTCCTTCACCTCCAGCGGCATGAGCGAGTGCGAGAGCGTGCGGGCCTGCTCGCCGGCGTCCTCGATCAGCCGCGCCACCTTCCGCAGGGACGCGGCCGAGACGGAGCGGCCCTCCTCGCGCTGGCCGGCGAGGCTGTCGGCCATCATGGCCGTCCCGGCGAGGTGCGAGGCCAGCATGTCGTGCAGGTCCTGCCCGATCCGGCGGCGCTCCTCGTCGCTCGCGCTGATCACCTCGCGCTCCAACTGGCGCCGTCGGGTGACGTCGATGCCGGTGCCGATCACGTGCTCGATGCGGCCGTCGTCGCTCTTCAGCACCGTGTTGGACCACCGGATGAGCCGGTCCTCGCCGTTCTTCGTCCGCCAGTGGTTCTCGTGCTGCGATTGGGAGACGGTGCCGCAGCGCAGCTCGTTCAGGATGCTCCGAACCTCGGTCTGCTCGGCCGGGGGAACCAGCAGGTCGACCAAGTTCTCGCCCTTCACGTCCTCCGCGGTGTATCCAGTTACGGCCTGGCACTCCTCGTTGAACCGGACGATCTGTCCCTCGGGATCCAGGACCACGACGAGTGCGCCGATGGTGTCGAGCACGGCCGACACGAAGTTGCGTTCCTCGCGCACCTGTCGCCAGGCCCGCTTGCGCTCGGTGATGTCCTGCAAAATGCCCGTGAGGCGGAGGGTGCGTCCGGCTTTCTGCTCGGCGGTGCCCTGCACGCGCACCTCGCGTCGGGGGCCATCGACGCTTTCGAGGGTCGTTTCGAGGTCGAACGGTGTGCCGTCTTCGATGGACTGCTCCACGGCCGCGCGGATGCGTGCGCGGTCGTCGGGCGGGCACAGGGCGAGGCCCGTCTCCAGGTCCACGTCGTCGTCCTCGGGCAGGCCGGTGATGCGGTAGAATTCCCGCGTGCCGTGCAGGGTGCCGGACCGCGGGTCGAACTCCCACCCGCCCACCTCGGCCACCTCCTGTGTTCGCTGCAGCATGTTGCGTTGCCGCTCCGCATCTTTGCGGGCCTCGCGCAGCCGTCGCTCGGCGCGCCGCTGCTCGGTCATGTCCCGCTGGATCGAGACCCAGTGCTCGATTGTGCCGTCGCGGCCGCGGACAGGGGCCACGCTCCAGTGGATGACGAACGGCTCGCCGCTCTTCCGATAGTTGATCGTTTCGCCCGACCAGGAGGTGCCGGCCTCCAGCGCCGCCCGCAGCGAGCGGATCACCGCAGGATCGGTGGCTGGCCCCTGCAGAATGCGCGGGGTTTCCCCGAGGATCTCCTCCTCGGTGTATCCCGTCATGGACTCGAATGCCTCGTTGACGTAGACCACCCGCGGACCCGGACGGTCGAGGGGCTCCGCCTCGGTAATGAGCACGGCGTCGCGAGCCTGCTCAACGGCCTTCGACAGCACCCGCAGCGACTGCTCGCGTCGCTGCAGCTCTTCGTTCAGCGCGCGCAGCTCCCGATTGATCGACTTCAGCTCCTCCTTGCTGGTCTCGATCTTCTGGTTTTTCGACTGCAGCTCTTCGTTCATCGACCGCAGCTCCTCGTTCGAGGCCTCCAGCTCCTCGGTGGTGGTCTCGTACTCTTCCGCCGTCTTCTGAAGCTGGGCCTTGGTCCGCCGCAGCGCGGACTCCAGCTGGGCCACGTACTGGGCTGTCACCTCCTCGTCGGACGCGGGCTGGGGCGGCGCCGCTTCGGTAAACAGAACCTGGACCAGGTTCTGCCCGGCCCCGACCGGGCGGACGCGCAGGGTGATCCAGGTCGGCGCGTCGTCGACCCAGGTCTGGAGGCCCCGGCGCTCCGTCGCCGCGTTCTCTCGCAAAACCGTGGCGAGTGCGTCGCGCAGCTCCGCTCGCATCGCCGCGGGCACAGCCTCCAGCACGTTGTGCGTGGGCGGGCCGCCTGGATGCTCCAGGTAGCGTGCAGCCGGGTCGGTGAGGTGCACGATGTTGTAGTTCGGGTCGACCAGGAGGCTGGCCACGTCGGACACGAGAAGCTGCCGGTGCAGCGCGTCGAGGCCTTCGGGGGGCTGCGGTGCGTCGCTGGCCTCACTCTCAGCCACCCCGGAGAGGCGCTTCGGCCGCGGAAAGAGCGGAATTTCCTCGTCCTTCGGTCCCGACGTCCGACGAAACAGGCTGTGCGCAGCGTTGAGGGGGGCGAACCGATCTCCCGCCGCCGCGGCCGACTCGGAGGCGCCCAGGAAGAGGACGCCCTCCGGTCGCAGCGCGTAGTGCAGCACACTGATGACGTGCTGCTGCATCTCCCGGTTCAGGTAGATGAGCACGTTGCGGCAGCTCGCGAGGTCGATCTTCGGAAAGGGCGGATCCTCCAGCAGGTTATGCTCGGAAAAGATCACCCTCTCGCGCAGTGATTTCCGAATTCGGACGTGCGACCCGTCGGCGACAAAGAACCGGTCGCGCCGTTCGGCGGACAGGTCCGCCACGACCGACTCGGGGTAGCGTCCCTGCCGTGCGGTGTCGATGGCGTCTCCGCTCGCATCGGTGGCGAACACCTGGAAGTCCGGCGCGCGGTCGAGTTCGTCGGCCTGCTCCTGGAGGAGCATTGCCAGCGAGTAGGCTTCTTCGCCCGTCGCGCACCCGGCCGACCAGACGCGCACCTGCTCGCCCGGGGCGGTCTGCGCGAACAGCTCGGGCAGGACGGTTTCGGCCAGCGCGTCGAAGGCCGCGCGGTCCCGAAAGAACTGCGTGACGCAGATGAGGCACTGCTTGAAGAGGGCATCGACCTCGTCCGGATCGCGGCGGAGGCGGGTGAGGTAGTCGTCCAGCGCGTCGGTTCGCGTAACGGTGAGGCGGCGCCCGATTCGGCGGCGGAGGGTCGAACGCTTGTAGTTGGTAAAGTCGTGGCCCGTTTGGACATAGACCTGCTCGAGGATCTTGCGAAGGACTTCGTCGTGCGCTCTGGAGGCATCGAACCCCGTCTCGGATGGTGGGGCCTCGGGCTGGGCCCGGATCTGGGCCAGGCGCACGGCCAACTCGCGCACCGGCGCGACCACGTCGACCACGTTCGTAGCGAGGGCGCTCTGCGGCATGCTGTCGTGCGGGGCGTCGTCGGGCGCCTGCACCATCGTGAGGGCACCGGCCTCGTCCAGGGCCCGCATGCCCTGGGTCCCGTCGGTGCCGGCGCCTGAGAGGATGACGCCGACGGCCGCGGTGCCCTGCTCGGCGGCCAGGGCACGAAAAAAGGAGTCGATGACGGGCGGCACGTCGTCGGTGGCAGCAGCGTCGTGCAGGCGAAGCTGCCCGTCCTCGATGCCGAGGGTCTTCTGGGGCGGCAGGACGTGGATCGTGTCCGCCTCGGGAGCCGTGCCGCC
>Ga0207797_1002279_pt1 | contig 13360 bp, 9 predicted proteins | sample PRCRCaboRojoPR_6_FD_187275 | JGI IMG/M metagenome (GOLD analysis project Ga0207797, IMG submission 187275) | Marine sediment microbial community from Cabo Rojo, Puerto Rico - PR CR 10% Liquid 1 (SPAdes) | ecosystem: Environmental > Aquatic > Marine > Coastal > Sediment | place: Cabo Rojo, Puerto... | reverse complement strand
CCACCCGACGGCGGGGAAACCTCAGAGTCACGCTTCGGGATGCCATCAGCAGCCACCCCCCTCCGGCACCGGGAGGCGCAGTCCCCAGACCGCCATGCGTCCTCCGCAGCAGGCCAGGGCCCCGCGGACGGAGTCCGCCGCTGCAGCGGCCCCCACCGCACCCTCCACATCGGCGGAGGAGGCGACCCTGTTGGCTATCGCCGTGGCGGCGGCGTCCGCGGCGGCCGGGCTGTCGGCGACCACTGTGACGGCGTCCGCCAGCCCCAGGGAGAGAGACGGACCCACCCGGCCGCTGGAGGTGCATATCCCCACGCCGTCCGAGGCGTCCACGCAGAACTCCACACACCTGCCGAAGGGGGACTCCTCGCCGGCGTACAGTCGAACCACCAGCTCGCCTGGGCCCCGGGCGTAGATGTCGCCGCCGTTCTCCACGATCACCGGGCCCCGGGAGGCCAGGCCCCGGCCCACGAATCCCGCTATGGCCCCGGCCACGGCCGCCATGGGGCCTACGTCCCAATCCCTGCCGGCCCGCAGCATGGATGCCACGGGCTCGGGCTCGTCGCCCAGGACCGGCAGCGGCGCCAGGGAGGTCCCGAAGTGGGGGTCACGGCCGATCCGGTCCTCCACCGCTCTCCTGGCCCGGCGGAGCAATCTGCAGGCCGTCTCGGTGCAGTCGAAGCCCGCGGCTATCTCCAGGTCGCTGCTGCCGTTTCTCACCCGGAAGCGCCGCAGCGCCCCGGTACGGGTCCATTTCCTGTAGAATCTGGTGGTATACACGTCCACCTCCATGCTCGTTCTCTCGCGTCAGCCTGATCGGATTACGCTGAGGAAAGGCCCCGCGGCCGGCGCCGCGGGAGGGCACGGAGGGTGCCTGCTACCCGCGGGACCCCGGGCGGGGCTCGGGCATGGTCATGCGGCGGCTGCTGCAGTCTGTGTGCATCTGTTCCCCCTTCGAGAGGCGAATATCCGGGCGGGGCGGGAGGCCGTCAACCCGCCGGGCCAGTCCAGACCTTTCCAGGGAGATGCCAGAGTAATTATTATGTTCGTATGAGATCCAATAGCGGTGATGCCCTGGCATGTCTGCGGCAGCATTTGGCCGAGACTCTCCGGTACGTCAGGCCCGATGTGCCCCGGGGGCTCCGGAAGGGCTTCAGGGCCCACGTAGTTGAGACGAACCTCCGCCGACTGGTGTTTGTATCTACCTTCATGGTCGTTCTTTCGGCCTACTTCCTGGTGGCCGATTTCACCCTGGTTCCTCCGGACCGGGCGGAGTTCGCCACCACCTGGTACAGACCCCTGGACATCGCCCTTCCGGCTCTGGCCCTGGGCTGTCTCGCCCTTGCCCGCTGGGCTTCCAGGCGCGACCCGCACAGCCTGAGCAGCAGGGTTACAATGTATGTTGTCTCCGCCGCCTTCGCCGGATGGTTCGCTGTGGTGTCCGGCCTGGAGCTGTACTCCACAGGCAGCTCCCCCACCATTGTGGCGGTGCTGTTTGCCCTCGCCGCCATCTTCCTGTTCCGTCTCCCTATCTACCTCTGTTACGCCGCGGGAGCGCTTCTCGTCCTCTACTCCGCCTCTACGCTGCCGGGTGACATGGTCCAGACGCCGTTCGAGATGCTGATGGTGCTGCCCGGAGCGGCGGTGATATCCACAGCCCTGTCCGCAATCATGTATGGCAGCCGGGCATCGGCCTACGTAGACGGCAGGAGGCTGAAGGAGACCGCCGAGATGCTGGAGGAGGAGGTTCGGGAGAGGAGGTCGGCGCAAAGGGAGCTGGAGGTAGCTCGGGCCGCGCTGGAGAGGGACGTGCGAGCCACGACGGGGGAGTTGCAGAGGGCGAATCGCATGCTGCTGGATGAGATCCGCCGGCACCGGAGCTCCGAGACGCAGCGCCGTGAGCTGGAGTACCAGCTGCGCCAGGCCCAGAAGCTGGAATCCATCGGCAGGCTCGCGGGAGGTGTAGCCCACGACTTCAACAATCTCCTCTCCCCCATCATCGCATACTCAGACCTGCTCCTGGCCGATGCGGAGGAGGAAAGCGAGACCTGGAGGACTCTCCGGAGGATCAGGTCCGCGGGCCAGCAGGCGGCCAGGATGACCAGACAGCTCCTGGCGTTCAGCCGCAGCCAGGTACTGGATCGCAAGCCCGCACGCCTGCAGGATGTACTGGACGAGATTGCCCCCATGCTGGAGAGGATGATCGGTGAGCGCTACCGGCTGGAGATGGACTTCTCCGAAGACCTTCCCGCGGCCAGGGTAGACAAGTCGATGATAGGGCAGGTGGTGCTGAACCTGGTGGTCAACGCCAGAGACGCCATGCCCGAGGGGGGCGAGATCCTCATCCGCCTTCGAGCCGATGGGGAGTCCGAAGAGGGAGGACCGCGCTTGGCGCTGTCGGTGACCGATCAGGGTACCGGCATGGACGAGGAGACGGCCGACAGGATTTTCGAACCCTTCTTCACAACAAAGGAGAGCGGAAAGGGCACCGGCCTGGGCCTGGCCATGGTCCACGGAATAGTCAAGCAGCACGAGGGCGACATCGCGCTTCAGACAGTGCCCGGAAGAGGAAGCACCTTCACGGTCTTCCTGCCTGCCTCCCCCCGGACCGCTACCACCGGGGATGAGGGACCCGAAAGCGGGTCTCGACCCGCCGGCCGGGAGCAGGTGCTGGTGGCCGAGGACGAGGAGGTGGTACGCAAGCTCGTGGTGGAGATACTGACATCGGCCGGTTACCGGGTCCTGGCGGCCTCTTCCTCCCGCGAGGCCCTGGAGCTCAGCGACAGCGCTCCAGGTGAGATCGACCTGCTTCTCAGCGACGTGGTAATGCCCGAGATGGGAGGGCATGAGCTCTGCTCCCACCTGCGGAAGGAGCGGGGGGAGATACCTGTGCTGTTTATGTCCGGCTACTCCTACGAGGCGGGACATCCGGAGGCTGCAGACAAGGCGCGGACCTACTTCATAGCCAAGCCATTCACAGCCGGCGAGCTGCTGCGACAGGTGAGAGCGGCTCTGGAGGAGAGCACGGCTTAGCCCTCCAGCTGATCCAGCTTTCCAGCCGCCATAATGCCCCAGGGAGAGGGCGTGAAGTAGATGGCTGTGAGGGTGTCCTCGCGGATAAGGACGGAAGTGGAAGACCGGCGGGTCACGTGGCCGTACCTGGTGCGGTAGCGCATCTCCACCACTACCGGCTTGGGCCCCGGCTCCAGGGTCATCAGGTGGCAGCCGTAGCTGCGGGCGCAGACCTCGAAGCCCACCTTCAGCAGCGGCTTGTGGAACCACTTCAGCCCCAGGGGGGTGGGCTCCAGGTAAGCCAGCAGGTGTCCCATCCCGGGAGCGGGCATTCCGCCGGAGGGGTCGGCGGGGAGGAAGCCCTTGCTCATTCCGAAGTCCACGTGTCTGGTTACTTCCTCCACGTCCATGCCCAGAAGGGAGGCCAGCCGGGTGTCGTCCAGGGCCTTCTCGCTCTCTATCAGCCGGACGGCGCCCTCCAGCACCCTCTTGCGCTCCCCGTAGTCCCTCTCCGCCCTCTCCCGCTGAGCCTTCCTGGCTATCCAGACCCCTCCGCCGATGACGGCGGCAAACGGAAGCAGGACAATGTCCGGGGCCGGGGCCGGACCCAGACCCAGGGCCAGGGCCGCCCCCACGCCCACCAGAGAGATCAGACGGCCCAGCAGAAGAAGGCTGGGGCCCATCAGCGCAGCTTTATGGTGGCCAGGGAAATGGCGGCCAGCACGAGTGCCACGATGGACAGGCGCAGCACGATCTTGGGCTCGGAGACGCCCATGTGCTCGAAGGAGTGGTGTATGGGTGTTCGGTAGAATATCCTCCTGCCCAGCATGTGGATTCCGATCCGGTCACCGATCAGGTGGGTGACGTTGACGAAGATGAACAGCCCTCCTGCCATGACGAAGAGCAGCTCCTGCTTTGTGAGAACCACCATCGCCGCCAGCATGCCGCCCAGGGAGAGGCTGCCGGTGTCGCCCATGAAGACCTCGGCCGGATAGGAGTTGTACCACAGGAAGCCCACCAGTGCCCCGATGAGGGCGGCGCCGAACACCACCAGCTCCTCCACGCCTGGGAGGAAGCTGTACAGCAGGTACTGGCTGAGTCTGGCGTTGCTGAGGACGTAGGCGAAGACGCCGTAGACCAGCACGGTGGGTATGGTGGTCCCCGCCGCCAGGCCGTCCAGGCCGTCTATGAGGTTGACGGCGTTGGAAATGGCCACCACCACGAAGGCCACGAAGGGCACGTAGAGCCAGCCCAGATGCACGTCTGCCCCTCCGAAGGCCGCGGGCTTGAGGAAGGGTATGCCTATGGTGTCCACCAGCCCCCCCGGGAAGGGCGTGGTCTGCGGCAGGTAGAGGAAGAGGCCCAGGGCCAGACCGAAGCCTCCCTGCACGGCTATCTTGGCCGGCCTTCCCAGACCGGCGTCGGCCCTGCCGCCCCGGAGCTTGGCCACGTCGTCGGCGGCACCCAGGCAGCCGAAGACCAGAAGAGATGCGGCCAGCACCCACACGAAGGGGCTGGTGAGGTCGGACCACAGCAGCATGCTGGCCAGCAGGGAGGCGAGTATGATCAGCCCGCCCATGGTCGGGGTGCCGGTCTTGGACTTGCCCAGGTGGGCGTCGAACGCCCGCTGCCGGTCGCTGCTGCCGCTGAGGTGGAGCCTGCGTATCACCGGGGGAGAGGCCAGCACCACGAGAAGCAGCGTGGTCACCGCCGCGCCTATGGAACGGACGGAGACGTACTCCAGGACCCGCAGCGCCCCGATTCCTCCGTTCTGCCCGGACAGGGCCCGGGCTAGCAGGTAGAACAAGTCCCCTCCTTCAGCCTGCTCCGCACCGCCCAGTAGCGACGGCGGACCGGGTAGCTGGGCCGCATGGCCACCGATGTGAGCAGCATCCTGTCCAGACAGGACTCAACGCGGGCGTGCAGCTCCGCCTCTTGGGCGAACCTGTCCAGCAGATGGCCGTATGCGTCCAGCACCGCCTCCCGGACCCTGACCCGGGGGTCGGCCAAACGGTCCTCGGAAGCCTCCAGGACCCGTTCTGCCGGAGCCAGGGCACCGGCGGCCCTCCAGGCCGCGCAGCGCACCTCCAGGCGCCGGTCGTCCAGCAGCCGGCATACGGCGTCCACCAGCTCCCCCGAGCCTCTGAGGGCCTCCGTACCGCCATTCAGGCGGCACCGGCCGGCCAGAGCCGTCCCTATCCACCTGCAGCAGGCGGAACGGACCTCGTAGTAGGGGTCGGAGAGGCAGAGCACCGCCAGCTCCGTAGTGCCGGCATCCCATTCTCCAAGCAGCGCCAGGCTGGCCAGGGCGTTGCGGCGCTCGAACCCGCAGTGGAAGTAGTCTCCTCCCAGAAGCCGGTGCAGGGCCGGGGCCGGGGTCCGGTCGGCCAGAAGCCCGTGCAGCAGCTCGCGGCCGTCGGGATGCAGAGACAGGCCCAGGAGCTTCACCGCCTCGTTGCGGGTGCGCCAGGCCCCGGACTCCAGGGCCCTCAGGGCTCCGCGCCTGGCCTCATCAAGCCGGGGAAAGTCCTCCGACGCACCAGCCTGGAGCGCTCCATGGAGGATGGCCCTCTCGAAGCGCAGCCCGAGAGACCTCTCCAGCCCGCGCCTCAGGTCCCGTGTGCTCGCACTGAGGGAGTTGCTCTCCGATGGAAACAAGCCCGATGCCCTCCCGCTTGCCAGGTTGGTTAAGCTGCACCACCGACAGGAAGAAGCTACGCCACCGCAGCCGCCGGCGCAAGCCGCGCGGGCCGGGGGTGTCACAGTCCGGCTTGTCCACCGGCCTGCGGGGAGATATTGTGGCCCTGCAGGCGAGCCATGTGCTGGAAACCAGCGGGGAGGCGACGATGTACGCAGCAGCAGTCCTAGCGGCAGTGTTGGCGATGGTGCCCGGTCACGACACGGAGGTGGTTCCGGGAGTCGACGGTGCGGCGGTAAGAACGGTCACCGAGTCGGTCCGGCCTTCGCAGACTTCCGAAGAGACCGCGGCGCCGGTGGCGGAGGGGACCAGCCTCCTCTACCGCGCCCAGCAGCTTTGGGTGGACCGCAACCACGCCAACGCCATAGCGAACGAGACCTCCATAGGCGGCGCCGGCCAGGTGATCTTCGCCTCCTGGTACCTGAACAACGACCGCCTCTCCCGCTACGTGACCTGCGGCGGCGGGACGCCGCTGTGGTCCTGGCAGACGCCCGAGAACAGCGCCCAGATGGACGTCTCCGCAGGAGACGAGGGCGTGCTCTCGGCCTGCTCGCCACAGATAGGCACCCTGGCCTGGACGGGGGCGGGCTCCACCCCGGACGTCATCGAGCCGGGCTCCGGAAAGCAGGACTGCAGCGAGGCCGCGGGGATAATGGTGTACGCCCGGTCCGACGGGTCGGTTACCTGCGTGGACACCGACACGGGCGAGCAGCTGTGGGAGTCATCGCTGCTCACCACGGGCAACGGCATATACGGAGTCACCATCTGCGGCGACGGCTCCCGGGCGGTGGTCACCGTCTACGACTCCTCCCAGGGGGTGCACGTCTTCGACACCGACGACGGCTCGCTGGTGGGCACGCCCTTCGCCAACTACAGCCAGACCCCGGCGGACGTCTCCGACGACGGGACCAGGATCGTTACCGGGGACTTCTACGGCCGGGTGAGGCTGTGGGAGCACGACGGGTCGGACTGGGTGCAGGTGGACAACTTCCCCACCGGCGACTCCTGGGTGACGGCGGTGGCCATAAGCGGAGACGGCCAGACCGCCGCGGGGGGCACACTGGCCTTCAGCCCCTACAGCGGCCGGCTGGTGGCCTACGACTGGCCCTCCGCAGGCGACCCCTCCGAGATGTGGCAGTACACCGAGTACGGCGACGAGGTCTCCTCGGTGGACATCTCCGCCGACGGCCAGGTTATCGTCGCCGGCAGCTGGGGGCAGTACAACGGCACCTACGGCGACGTGGTCACCGTCCTGGACGGCTCCGGCGGGGTCATCATGCAGCTTCTTGACGACCTGGACGAGCCGGGCTCCATCTACAGCGTCTCGGTCAGCGACGACGGGCAGTGGGCCACCGCCTCGGGCAAGGCGGTCCACGCCCGGCAGATGGGCAACGGCGGCCAGGTCTACGCCCTGCAGGTGAGCGAGGCGGCGGACAACGACGCCGCGGTAGTGGACATAATCTCACCCTCCGAGAACCAGCAGGTGGGCAACACCGTCACCCCGGAGGTTACCGTATCCAACCTGGGCGGCAGCAGCGCCTCCTTCCCGGTGTACGCCTCCATATCCGACGGGGGAAGCACGGTCTGGTCCGATACCGCGGAAGTCACGGGCCTGGCCCCCGGGGCCAGCGCGGACGTGACCTTCGAGGACTGGACCGTTCCCGGATACGGCATCTGGACCTTCGAGGCGGCCTCGGCGCTGACGGGCGACGGGTACCCCGAGAACGACAGCCTGGCCGCAGGGGTACGGGCCATGCACGACGCCTCCGCCGACGCGGTGGTCAGGCCCTACGACGAGAACACCGTCCTCATGGGCTTCGCGCCCCTGGCGGACGTCACCAACGCGGGCACCTACAGCGAGACCATCGAGGCTACGCTGGAGATAGATGACGGTGGAGCAACGGTATACAGCGAGACGGTCACCACCCCCGTCCTGGCCCCCGGCGAATCGGCCCTGTGCACCTTCCCGGAGTGGGCCCCGGCGGACACCGGCAGCTGTACGGCCACCCTCTCGGTAACGGTCCCGGAGGACTACGTACCGGAGAACGACAACGCGGACAGGCCCTTCAGCGTCACCTGGGAGATGATCTACGACGACGGCTCCTGGGAGAGCTACTACTGGGTGGGAAGCCAGGACGACGACATGTTCGCCGTCCGCCACACGCCGGTGGTCGGCCCGCCTTTCACCGTCACCGGGGCCAGGATCTTCGTCAACAGCACCGACCCCTTCCTGTGGGCCGCCCTCTGCCCCGACGACGGCACAGGCCTGCCCGACGTGGACAACCCGCTGCAGACCTTCGAGGACATAGGCGCTCCATCAGCCCCGGGCTGGCTGGAGATCCCCTTCGATGTGGAGGTGGAGCAGGGGGACGACCTGTGGCTGGTGTCCCGCTGGCCGGACGCCAAGGTGCTGGCGGTGGGCACCGACATGGAGGACCCGGTGGAGGGCCGCAGCTGGTGGCACAACCGCAGCTCCGGGTGGACGTCCTTCACCAGCGGCGACTACTCCTTCCGCATCACCCTCTCCCCCGAGACAGGGATCGCCGGCGAGGGCGGCGTTCAGACCCTGTCGGTGGGCATGCCCTGTCCCAACCCGGCCGCCACCCATCTGGCCGTGCCGCTGACCGTTCCGGAGGGCGGCGCGTTTCTGGAGGTGAGCGTCTACGACCTGGCGGGAAGGGTGGTGGCCCGTCCGGCCCGCGGCTCCTATCCGGCCGGGGCCGGGTCTCTGGCCTGGAACCTGCGCACGGAGGAGGGGGACCTTGCGCCCTCGGGACTGTATGTTATCCGCGTGGAAGGCGGAAACAGGGTTGTGCACAGGAAGGTGCTGGTTGTCAGATAGGCTCCTGCGCAACGGCCTCGGAAAGGTAGTGGGATGAGCGGCAGATCGAGGGTATGGTTCCGCTTTCTTCTCACGGCCGCGGCTGTGCTGGTGCTGTCCATGGCGGGCATACAGCTGGCCCGCGAGCTCACCAAGGTGTGGACCATGGTCCGCATGGGCGACATCTGGAGCTTCTTCATGCTTCCGGAGCATCCCCCCTCCGAGGTCACCGAGGTGGACCCGGCCGACTTCCCCTCCTCCCCCATGCCCCAGCCCGGAGACCTCCTGCTGGAGGTGGACGGCATGCCGGCAGACCGGGAGAGCTACTTCCAGGTCTTCAACGTGGAGACCGAGCCCGGCACGGACGTGGAGCTGGTCTTCGCCCACGACGGCGATACGCTCAGGACGGTGGCCAGGACCCGGAGCATCCCGCTGCGGGTAAGCGCGCCCATAGTGGCCCTCTTCGTGCTGAGGGCGCTGCTTGCCCTGTCCTTCATCGCCGTGGCGCTGGTGGCCCTGGGCAGCAGCAACAGGCTCTCCGGGGCAGTGGCCACCCTCGTCCTGTTCTGCCTCTGCATGTCGGCCGAGGTGCTGGTGAACAGGATTGCCATAGCCGACACCTACGCCACCTTCGAGCTTCCGCTGGGCCCGAGCACGTTCTACACCATCGGCCTGGCCTTCTCCATCACCGTTCCCGCCCTGTGGCTGCTGCTGTCGCTGCTGTTCCCCAGAAAGAACAGGAACTTCGCCCGCCGCCAGGTCCTGGGAAGCGTGCTGATCTTCCTTCCCCCCGCAGGCTTGTACGCGATCACACTGAGACACGGTCTCGGCGCCACCATCGGCCTGGCTCCCGTGGGGTACATGCTCCTCTTCTTCGCCATGGGCTACTACGAGCTGGTCCGCTCCTACCGAAGAGCCCGTACCAACCTGGAGAGGAGGCAGACCCAGCTGGTGATGCTGGGAGCCGCTCCTGGCCTGGTCTATCACTCGGCCTTCAACCTCTTCGTCATCACGAACCTCGAGCTGTACGCGGACATTGGCTTCAAGCTGCGGTTGCTGATCCAGAACATCGACTTCCTCCTGCTGCTGCTGATACCGGTGAGCCTGGCCCTTGCCATCCGCCGCTACCGCCTCCTGGAGCTGAAAACCCGCATCCGCCGGGGGGCGCGGTTCATGCTGATCAACGTCTTCCTCCTGGCGGTGATGGGCGCGCTGATGTACGGCTTCGGCCGGCTCCTGCTGAGCTACCTGAACGTGGACTCCCAGACCCCAACGCTGATACTGGGCCTGGCGCTGGCCACCGGCTTCGTTCCGGCCCACAGAAGGCTGCGTCACTACATCGAGGAGAGGCTGTACCCGGAGAGACAGCGGCTGGCCTCATTGCTTCGGAACATGCTGCGGACTGAGATGGAGGGGGGGCCTGCCGAGTTCTGGAAGAGGCTGCGGGAGGTCTTCGAGGAGGGGCTGGGAGTGGACAACGTCTACCCCCTTCTGCTTCACTCCGAGACCGGGAGCCTGATCCTGTTCGGAGACGAGAGGGAGGAGACGCCCTTCAGCCGGGACGAGGGGGCGGTGCGCAGTCTGCTGCACGGCGACCATCCCATACTGGTGGATGAGGCCCTGGCCAGCGGGCGGATCGGACTCTCGGAACGCGAGAAGCGCTGGCTGAGAAGTCGGCGGATATCGCTGCTTATGCCCCTGCAGGCATCGCACGGGGTGGTGGGTGTCCTGGCGCTTCCGGAGAAGAAGACGGGTGAGGACTTCTCCTCGAGGGAGATGGAGCTGCTGGACTCGGTAACCGACGGTATCGCCCTGGCCGCCGAGAACTCCCGTCTGTTCCTGGAGAGCGTAGAGCGCCACCGGCTGGCCGAGCAGGTGGACATAGCCCGGCGCATACAGCACGGCCTGCTGCCCGGCGAGCTCCCCGAGACGCCGGGCCTGGACCTGGCCCACCGGATGAGGTTCTGTCTGGAGGTGGCCGGGGACTACTTCGACGTGGTTCCCATGCCCGACGGCTCCACGGTTGTGGCAGTGGGCGACGTGGCGGGCAAGGGAGTCGGCCCCGCCCTCCTCATGGCCAACCTGCAGGCCTCGCTGCGGACCGCCCTGGAGGTGGAGCTGCCCCTGGAGAAGGTTGTGGGGAAGATCAACAGCCTGGTCTACCGGAACACCGAGCCTGAGATGTTCATCACCTTCTTCGCCGGCCGCTTCGATCCCGGCGACGGCAGCTTCACCTACGTCAACGCCGGGCACAACCCCCCTCTGCTTATCCGCAGGGACTGCTCGGTGGAGAGGCTCTCCCGGGGCGGGCTGCTGCTGGGCTACACCGGGGAGGTGGATTACCGGTCCGGAACGGTGACCATGCAGCCGGGGGAGAAGATCATCATGTACACCGACGGCGTTACCGAGGCCATGGACGCCTCTGAGAGAGAGCTGGGCGAGGAGGAGATAGTCAGGGCCGCGGGGGAGTGCATGAGCGAGACTGCGGGGGACACCGCCGACCGGCTGGAGAGCCTGGTTCTCGCCCACCACGGCTCCGAGGACCTCTACGACGATATGACCCTGCTGGTTCTGGGCAGAAGGTAGCCTAGCCCCCAGTGCCCCAGATCAGGAAGTAGGCTATGACCAGGACGACGAGACCGAAGACGGCCCAGGTGATGACCCCCAGGAGCCCCTGGCTGGCGCTGCTTTCGGTGAACCTGGGCCTGTAGCGCTGCAGCTGCTTCCGAATGTAGTCCTGGCGGGTGATGGGGTCGGCGTAGTGGGGATCGTCCTCGAGGTACAGGTCGAGGTACTTGCTGTAGGAGTCCTGAAAGCTGTTCCAGTCTCCGCTCTCCAGGGCCGCATCGTACCTGCCATGGAGGATCCTTAGCCTGTGGTCCCGCTCGGACTCCTCCGAGCCTTCTTCGGACCAGTCGCCGTCTGGTCGGGACGTGTTCTCCATTCCGGTCCCTCCTCCCAGATCTTTGCTCCCCCATCTGCCGTAAATATATCTACACATGAGAATAGCCTGCCAATGCTCCCCGGTTCCCGAAAGGTGGCCGCGATGCGAGACTGCCGTGGAAGAGAGGCCGGACGCAGAAGGCTGATCCGAATCGCCGCCCGGGCGGCTATGGCGGGAGGAGCCTCCATTCCCCTCGCCTCGGCATCTGCCGATGCCACCCCTCACGGGGAGATGCACTCGGAGGACCTGGAGCATTCCCGGACGCTGAAGCGGCGCATGGCCTCCGAGGCCTGGAGCCGCCTGCGCGGTCTCTGGCGCGAGATCGGCGCTGTGGAGCTGGACGTCGACAGCATGGAGCATTTCCGATACCTGCCCATGGCGACGGAAAGGGCCGACCTGCTGCTGTCGCGGCTGAACCGGCTCGAGGCCGACCTGGAGCAGGGAGCCGCCGAGCCCGGCCCGGTGCAGACCGCCGTGAGAACCGTCCTCCGCATGACGAGGGAGCGGATATCGCTCCTCAGCCGGATGCGGACATCGATGATGACCAGGATGCTTCCCCCCTGGACCATGACCACACGGGAGGACCTCTCCCGGGAGTTCGAGAGAAGGCTGGAGACGCTGGAAAGGAGGCTGGCCGCCGGAGACATCGAACGCGAGCTGGCCGACGCCGCGGCGGACACCCTGCTGCAGAGGATGCACGCATGGAGCATCCTGGGGCTGATCGGAGAGTCTTATGGCGGGGGCTGGCTCCCCCACTACCCGGACATTCATCAGGACTCCTCCGACGTCATTTCCGTGGCCATGACCCTGCTGGAGGCCCGCCACCGGGCGGCGGCCGACACACTGGCCAAGTACCCGCAGGGAAAGGCTCCCCAGCACTTCCGCGACGAGCCCGAGGCCCACAGCCGTCTGATGGAGGCCCTGGAGAGGCAGGAGCAGGCCGTTCCCTACCTGCGGGTAATGCTGGACGACCTCCTGGGCCCGGGGGTCTGACCCATCTGGTTCGCCTTCGAGCTGACATCCCGCTGCAACCTCTCCTGCGCCTACTGCTACAACGTCTGGCTGGAACCCGGCCGTCCGATTCCCCCCGAGCTGGACACGGGGGAGGCGAAGGCATTGCTGCACTCCCTGGCCGTGGACCCCTGCCCGCAGGGCATTACCCTCACAGGCGGGGAACCCCTGCTGCGGGATGACCTGCCGGAGCTGTCCCGTCAGGCCCGCGCGCTGGGCATGGCTGCGGCGGTGGCCACCAACGGAACACTGCTGGACCGGGAGTCGGTCCGCCTGCTCACCGAGGCAGGTGTGGGCCATTTCGACATCGGCATGCCGTGCGTGGACGAAGAGCCCTGCCGGGGTCTCGGCTGCGGCGATCCCCACCTGATCAGGGCCGCCATTGCCGCCGCGGCGGAATCCGGGGCCACGGTAACCGTCTCCGTCTGCCTGACGGCCCAGACCTGCCCGGCAGCCGGCCGCACCGTGGAGACCGCAGCCGCCCTGGGCGCCGACGCAGTCTGCCTGAACCGGTTCGTTCCCACGGGCAGGGGGGCGGCCGCCGCAGAGGGACTTTCCCCCTCTCCCGCCGTCCTTCGCCGGGCGCTCCGGGAGGCCGACCGGGCTTCGGAAAGGGCGGCGGTGCGCCTCTACGCCGGGATCCCCCTGGAACCCTGCCTGTTCGACCGGGCGGACTATCCGCGCATCCGGTTCACCGGCTGCGTCTGCGGTGCAGGCAAATGGGCGGTGGGGCCGGACGGCGGTCTCCGATTCTGCGAGCAGAGCGGAAATGTCCTGGGCAGCCTGCTGCAGAGCCCCTTCTCCAGGCTGTCTGCCGGTCCCGCCGTCAGCGAGTTCCGCAGCCGGCTTCCCCTCGACGACTGCCGGGGCTGTCCCC
>Ga0207797_1002278_pt1 | contig 13365 bp, 2 predicted proteins | sample PRCRCaboRojoPR_6_FD_187275 | JGI IMG/M metagenome (GOLD analysis project Ga0207797, IMG submission 187275) | Marine sediment microbial community from Cabo Rojo, Puerto Rico - PR CR 10% Liquid 1 (SPAdes) | ecosystem: Environmental > Aquatic > Marine > Coastal > Sediment | place: Cabo Rojo, Puerto... | reverse complement strand
GCCGGGCCCTGCCGGCACCTGACCAGGCCCGACCGGACCTGGAGAGTGCCTACGTCGCTCCTCGCAACGACAGGGAAAAGACCCTGGCCGAGATATGGGCGAGGATTCTGGGCGTCGAACGCGTCGGCATCCACGACAACTTCTTCGAGCTGGGCGGCGACTCCATTCTTGTCATCCAGATCATCGCCCGGGCGAACCAGGCCGGGCTCCGACTGAGCCCGCGTCAGCTCTTCCAACACCCTACAGTGGCAGGCCTCGCTTCTGTGGCAGACCGAAAGCCTGAATCCCGGGCGGAGCAGGGACCGGTAGAAGGGCCTGTGCCGCTGACGCCCATTCAGCGCTGGTTCTTCGAGCAGGACCTTCCGAAGCCTCATCACTGGAACCAGGCGCTCTTGTTTGAAGTAAGGGACAGGCTCGATCGAGTCCCGCTTGAGGAAGCCGTTGGGCAGCTGTTAGCGCATCACGACGCCCTGAGGTTGCGATTCGAACGAGTCGGCGGATCAGCGTGGCGGCAGACCAACGCCGGGGTGAACGAAGAGGTGCCCTTTGAATGGGTGGACCTGTCGAGCCTGACAGAGGCTGGTCAGAGATCAAGGATGGAGGCGCGGACTTCCGAACTGCAGGCCAGTCTGGACCTGACGGCTGGCCCCCTAATGCGGGTCGTATACTTCGACCTTGGTCCGGGGCGAAGCCACCGGCTGTTGATGGTCGTCCATCACCTGGCCGTCGACGGTGTCTCGTGGCGCGTTCTTCTGGAGGACCTGCAGACCGCTTACGAACAGTTGAACCACGGACGAGACGTATCACTGCCGCCGAAGACGACCTCGTTCCGTCACTGGGCCAGACGTCTGCAGGCCTACGCTCAAACAAGCGGGGCCCAGGAGGAGCTGGACTACTGGCTTTCACTATCCAATGTCGCCGCCTTCTCGCTGCCGGTAGACAATCCAGGTGCATTGAATACAGAGATGACCGCCGAGACCCTGACCGTGAGCCTCAGCGAAGAGGAGACGCAGGCGCTGCTCCAGGAGGTGCCGGCCGCCTACGGCACCGAGATCAACGATGCGCTGCTCACGGCGCTGGCGCAGGCGTTCGGTGAGTGGACGGGGCGTCGGCAGCTCTGGGTGGAGCTGGAGGGACACGGTCGAGAGGATCTCTTCGATGACGTCGATCTGTCGCGCACCGTGGGATGGTTCACGACCATCTACCCCGTCTGGCTCGACGTGGAAAGCGTGAATAGGCCGGGAGACGCGTTGAAGGTCGTAAAGGAGCAGCTGCGCGCCGTTCCGCGCCGCGGATTTGGGTACGGGGTGCTCCGGTATCTGAGCAACGACGAGAGCATTACGGAAGGCCTGAGGACGCTGCCTCAGCCAGAGGTCAGCTTCAACTACCTGGGACAGTTCGACCAGGTGCTAGAGCAGGGTTCACCCTTCGGGCTCGCTTCAGAGTCGGTGGGGCCTTCCCGCAGCCCGGAGGGGCAACGCTCCCACGCCCTGAGCCTGAATGGAGCCATCGCTGGCGGACAACTGACCATGGAGTGGACCTACAGCAGAATAGTTCACCGGCGGGAGACGATGGAGGCAGTGAGCGAATGCTTCATCGAAGCGCTGCGAGCCATCATCGCTCACTGCCGCTCTCCCGAGGCGAAAGGCTACACGCCGTCAGACTTCCCGGACGTGGCGCTCGCGCAAGAGGAGATCGAAGAACTCATGGCAGAGATTGGGGAGGCCATCTAGCTCTGGCCTCTTCTCCGCGGAGACAGGCCCGGGAGGGGTTTCGATGTTCGAGAACGAACGAACCAGAGACCTATACGAGGAGATTCCAAGCTACCCCAAGCCGCCGCTTGTTCCGCTTCCCGAACCAGGCAACCTGGACTCCCTAGGGCGGGAAGGCCTTAAGCCTGGCATCGTCTCCCATGGGATTGTGAGAGCCGCGATGTTTGCGACGGGTTTCAACACCTTCCAACGGCAGCTTCCACATACTCTCGAAAATCACCTCCGTGGGACGAACTTGCGGTTGCCTGGACTGTTCGCGCCGGTGATCTCTGCTACGCTGGTCCTGGAGGACGATCCGAGGGATTTGAGTCCCGTGGAGCGCGCTGCCACGCTGGTCTTCGCCGCCCGCAGTCTCTATCAAGACATCAGCTCCGGCGAACTTGAAGCCGACCGGTATCGGGATCAGATTCTAGAGATGGGGCTTTACCCCAATCTTTTCTCAACCAGCTTGATCTTGGATGGCGGCAGAGCGCGTCTGTTCAAGAGCACGGACGTTTCTCGGATCACAGTGGTCATAGCAAGACGATTCTATTCGTTGCCGGTCGGTAATCTCGAATCCGGGGCAACAATTCAGCAACTACAGGAAGCTCTTTCGGAGCTTGGACTCGTGGCCCGGAAGAACCGGCTCAAGGCTGACCGGTTGTCACCCGGTATTTTGACGTGCGCGACGAACAAGACGCAACGCGAAGCATTTCGTCAGCTTCAAGAAAGCGAGATCAACGTCAAGTCGCTCTCCGCCCTCCGTCACAGCTTTCTTACCTTATGCCTGGACCTCGACAGCTATCCCTCGTCGCACGCTGACGCTGCCTTCGTCGCGCACAGCGGTAATCCAGCCAATCGCTGGTACCATTCGAGCCTTCAGCTTGTCGTATTCGGGAACGCCAAGGCTTGTGCCATATGCAGTTTTACCGCCTACTTGGACGGCAACACGATGATGAAAGCTGCCTCCGAGATACAGAAACGCGCGGCAGGCTGTTCTGTGGAAGACGGAGCGGCCCACACCTTCGTCAGCCTACCGGCTATGACCGAATTGGACTGGGAGATTGACGAGAATCTTGTCGAGCGGGCCCAACGAGATCTCCGGTCAATCCACGATAATCAGCAAGCGACGTTTGAGATACAGGGCATTGGCACCGAGACCTTCACGGCCCACGGTGTGAAGCCAGTGCCAGTTTTCATCGTGGCCCTCCAGATGGCCGCCGAGCGGCTGACTGGCGAGATGGTTAAGATCGAGCAATTCCTGACTATGTCCAAATACCGTTGTATGAGTCTCGTAACCGGCGTGGTAACGACACCGGAGATGATGCGCTTCGTGGACTACGTGAACGGTGACAGCGAAGAACACGAGCGTGCCCTGGCACTCCTGCGGGAGGCAATAGACTCACAGGCGCGAGCGTGCCGGGATGCAAGACGCCATCTACCTCTTGCCTCGATCCTCTCCTTGTTCGCTCGTTCGCGACGAGGTGCCCAGCGGTTCTATGTCGTCTCTGTCGCAGCCATGGCTGTAGTCCTTCTGCGCGTACTGGGTTTCTTCAAGCCCGCGCTCCAGCGTGAAATCACTGTCTCGCATCCAGCAGTTTACCCTGAGGTTCCAGTGGTCGGCCGTCCCGGGGTTCGTCTTCCATATGCGAAGTACTTTGGGTTGCACTACCAGATCATGAGAGATCAGATTGTCATCACGATGATGCCGGGCGTCGATTGGTTGATCCCCAACGCGGAGGTAGTCGCTGTCCTACGAGAGAGTTTGGAACGCATTCAAGAGATCGTGGGTGGAGAGGAGTAGCGTCAGCAGACGCAATCGTGCTTCTAGCAGCGCGTCTTGCTAGACGATTAGGTGCAGCATTCTTGATAGAAAGCGTCAGGTCATCATGAGTAAGAGAAACATCGAAGCGGTCTATCCTCTTTCCCCGATGCAGAGAGGGATGCTTTTTCACAGCCTATACGCGCCAGACTCGGGCGTCTACTTCGAGCAACTGAGCTGTACCGTCCAGGGAGACCTGGATGTCTCGGCCTTCCAAAGGGCCTGGCAGCGGGTCATAGATCGCCATCCCATCCTGCGCACATCTTTCGCTTGGAAGAACCTGGACAGGACACTCCAGGTCGTGCATCGGCACGTCCCGTTGGAGCTGGAGCACCGGAATTGGCGGGGCTATTCCCCGACAGAGCAGGATGCGCGGCTGGCATCCTTCCTACAGAACGATCGGGCACGCGGCTTCGACCTCTCACGGGCACCGCTCCTCCGCCTGGGTCTGATGCAGACCGCGGAGGACAAACACTGTTTCGTATGGAGCCACCATCACATTCTCCTGGACGGGTGGTCGTTGCCGGTCATTCTGAAGGAAGTGTTCGCCTACTACGAAGCCTTCCGGTTAGGGCAGGATCTGCACCTGGAGAGACCGCGCCCCTACCGCGACTACATCGCCTGGCTCCAGCGGCAGGATCCGGGAGAAGCCGAGTCTTTCTGGAGAAAGACGCTGTCCGGATTCACGGCACCGACACCACTGATGGTGGATCGACCAGCGGAGGCCGTCGCCGACCAGAAGGAGCGATACCAAGAGGTGGAGATCCAGCTCCCCAGAGAGACCACAGCGACCCTCCAATCGCTGGCTCAGCAGCATCATCTCACGCTGAACACGCTGGTCCAGGGCGGCTGGGCCATTCTGCTCAGCCGGTACAGTGGCGAGGACGACGTCCTCTTTGGGGCCACTGTCTCCGGTCGTCCGGCTGAGATCACTGGTGTCGAGGCGATGATTGGCTTGTTTATCAACACCATTCCGGTGCGTGCACGGGTCCGCTCCGACATGCCTATTGTCGACTGGCTCACGCAGTTCCAGGATCAGGTGGCTCAGGCACGGGAATACGAGTACAGTTCGCTCACCGAGGTCCATGGATGGAGTGACCTGCCTCGGGGACTGCCCCTCTTCGAGAGTATCCTGGTGTTTGAGAACTACCCGGTAGACACTTCCTTGCGGGACGGGATAGGGAGCCTGGAGATCGAGGACGTCCGCTCCATCGAACGGACCAACTACCCGATCACTGTCGTGTCCGGCCCGAGTGACGTGCTGCCTTTGAAGATCTCCTACGACGCCCGCCGTCTGGACGACGCAGTCGTCCAAAGGATGCTGGGGCACCTCGGCGTATTGCTCGAGGGGATGGCGGCGGATCCAGAGAGGCGTGTGGCCTATCTGTCGCTGCTGACCGAGAGTGAGCGAGAGCAGTTACTGATTGAATGGAACGCGACACAGAGGCCCTATGCGGACGATCAGTGCGCGCATGAGCTCGTCGAGGCGCAGGCAGCCCAAACGCCCGACGCGTTGGCGATCGTCTACGAGGATCGACGGCTGACGTACCGTGAGCTAGATCAGAGAGCTAACCAGTTGGCCCACTACCTGCAGAAGCGAGGTTTGGGACCGGAGACCCTGGTGGGTATCTGCGCCGAACGATCGCCGGAGATGATCCTCGGAATGCTTGGCGTGCTAAAGGCCGGCGGCGCGTATCTCCCCCTAGATCCCGACTATCCCATCGAGCGCCTCCGGTTCATGATGGAGGATGCAGAGGTATCCCTGTTGCTGACGCAGACACGCGTGGTGGATCGGTTGCACGCCGCAGCCGAAACAGAGGACGTCAGTCCCGGCGAGCAACCCGCTGCGCGCACCGTCATCTGTCTCGACAGCGACTGGAACGAAATCGCTCAGGAACCGAAAGATCAACCAGAGACGGCGGTCGTCCCGGAGAACCTCGCCTACGCCATCTATACCTCGGGCTCCACGGGCCAACCCAAAGGAACGCTGCTCCATCATCGAGGGCTGTGCAACTTGATCGGCACGATCGCCTCCACGTTGGCCATCCAACCGACCAGCCGCTTTCTCCAATTCGCCGCCTCCAGCTTCGACGCGTCGGTGGCGGAGATCTTCCCGACCCTGGCGACGGGGGCGACCCTTCACCTGGCCCGGCAGGAGAATCTGGTCTCCCCCGCTGACCTCCATCGGATACTGCGGAAAGGCAACATCAGCGTAGTTATCCTGCCGCCCACTATGCTGGCATTGCTGCCCGAGACAGAACTCCCCGCTCTGACGACGATCATATCAGCCGGCGAAGCCTGTCCTCCAGAGGTGGCTGCCCGTTGGAGCGCGGGACGCCACCTCTTCAATGGCTATGGGCCGACGGAGACGACGGTGGCCGCGTCGTTTGCTGAAATAGGCACAATTCCGGATGGAGCGACCAACGTGCCGATCGGTCGGCCGATCGCCAATAGTCAGCTCTACGTCCTGGATCGGTTCGGACATCCGGTGCCGCGGGGTGTGCCGGGAGAGCTCTACATCGGGGGCGTCGGTGTGGCCCGGGGGTATTTCCACCGCCCGGACCTCACAGCAGATCGTTTCGTGCCCGATCCCTTCAGCGGTGTGCCTGGCGCCAGGCTCTACCGCACTGGCGACCTCGTCCGCCTCCGTCCGGACGATGAGCTCGAGTTTCTGGGCCGCATCGACCATCAGGTCAAGATCCGCGGCTTCCGTGTCGAGGTGGGCGAGATCGAGGCGGTACTGGGAAGGCAGCCTGCGGTGCAGCAAGCGGCAGTGCTGGCCCGGGAGGACCAACCCGGGAAGAAGCGACTGGTAGCCTACGTGGTGCCAGAGGAAGAATCGGAACTCAATCACAGCGAACTCCGCGCCTTCCTCAAAGAGAGCCTGCCAGACTACATGGTGCCGTCGGCCTTCGTGGTGATGGACGCTATGCCGCTGCTGCCGAACGCCAAGGTGGACCGGAAGGCACTGCCCGCACCGGATGGCGTCGGGCTTCAACTCGAGACGACCTACGCAGCGCCCCGAACACCGGTGGAGGAAGTACTCGCTGAGATGTGGTCGCGCACCCTGGGCGTCGAGCGAGTCGGCGTGAACGACGACTTCTTCGATCTCGGCGGCCACTCCCTGACCGCCACTCAGGTCGTGTCTCAGGTGCGTCGAGCCTTCGGGGTGGAGGTCCCCCTGCGGGGACTCTTCGAGGCTCCCACCGTTGCCGATCTGGCAGAGGCCGTGGAGCTGGCCCTCCGTTCGGAGGCAGGCCTAGAGGCCCCGCCCATCGAATCGACATCGCGAGAGGGCGACATCCCCCTTTCCTTTGCCCAGCAGCGTCTCTGGTTCCTGGATCAACTAGCGCCCGGCAATCTCTTCTACAATATCCCTCTGGCGGTCCGGCTGGAAGGTACCCTCGACGTGCATGCCCTCGAGCGAAGTCTGAACGAGATCGTTCGGCGGCATGAGGTGCTCCGCACCACCTTCGAGGCGAGGGAAGGAAAACCTGTTCAAGTGATCGCGCCTCAGCTCGAGGTACCGCTGATCGTAAAGGATCTGAGTCATCTCGCGGGGCGAGAACGAGATGCTGCAGCTCTGCAGTACGTGCAGGCAGAGGCAAGACGGCCATTCGATCTGGAAGAGGGCCCCTTGCTGAGAGCGCAGGTGCTAAGGCTGGACCACGACGCTCACGTCGCTGTCGTCACCATGCACCACATCGTCTCTGACGGGTGGTCTATGGGCAGGTTGATCGAGGAGTGGAGCGTTCTTTATGGAGCCTTCAGTCGGGGCGAGGAATCGCCGCTGCCAGAGCTGCCGATCCAGTACGCCGATTTCGCTCGCTGGCAGCGAGCGTGGCTCCAGGGAGACGTGCTGGAGACCCAACTCGACTACTGGCGGGAGCAGCTCCGTAACCAGCCGCTGATGTTGGACTTACCAACGGACCGACCTCGACCGGCGATGCAGAGCCCCCACGGCTCCACGGAGACCTTCACGGTGCCGGCTCAGCTATTGGATCAGGTCAAGGCCCTGAGTCGGGAGGAGGGCGCGACGCTCTTCATGACGCTGTTGGCGACGTACCAGACACTGCTCTGTCGCTACACCGGACAAGACGACATCAGCGTCGGTACGGCGGTGGCCAACCGGAACCGTCGGGAGATAGAGAGCCTCATCGGCTTCTTCGTCAACACCCTGGTGATCCGAACGGATCTCTCCGGCGCGCCGAGCTTCCGCGAGCTACTCAAGCGGGTACGCAAGGTGGCCCTGGAGGCCTACACCCATCAGGACGTACCCTTCGAGATGCTCGTCGAGGAGCTCCAGCCGGAACGGGACATGAGCCGGACGCCGCTCTTCCAGGTAGCCTTCGCCCTCCAGAATGCACCGACCAGTCCTACGGAACTGCCGAACCTGACCCTGACCCCCCTGGGGGTGGATACCGGCACGGCTAAGTTCGATCTGACGCTTACCCTGACGGAGACGGGGGATGAGCTGCGCGGCGCGCTGGAGTACAACACCGACCTGTTCAACGGGTCCACGGTCCGGCGCATGGCGGGGCATTTCCAGTCCCTGTTGGAGGGCGCCGTGGCGCATCCCGATCAGCCCATCCGGGAGCTGCCCCTCCTGACAAAGAAAGAGCGCCGACAGCTGCTGGTGGACTGGAACGGGACGGCGCTGGACACCCCGACGGATCAGTGCGCCCACGAGCTGTTTGAGCTGCGGGCTGCGGAGCGTCCGGACGCCGTGGCGCTGACCTTCGGAGACGAGGCGTTGACCTACGCCGCGCTCGACCGCCGGGCGAATCAGCTCGCCCACCATTTGCAGAAACTCGGCGTAGGACCGGGCACCCTGGTGGGCATCGCGACCGACCGCGGCCCCGACATGATCGTCGGTATCCTAGGAACCCTGAAGGCCGGTGGCGCCTATCTGCCCCTGGATCCGACCTATCCGCAGGACCGGCTGGCGTTTATGATGGAAGATGCAGGCGTGCCGATCCTGCTCACGCAAGCTCATCTCGTTGATCGGCTGGGCGTAGGGCGTGAACAGGAACGCCAGACCACCATCTGTCTGGACACCGACTGGCACATCATCACTCAGGAACCCGAGAGCAAACCAGAAGGCTCGGTAACGCCGGACAATCTGGCATACGTCATCTACACCTCCGGTTCCACCGGTCGGCCCAAGGGCACCATGCTCCGCCACCGCGGGTTGAGCAACCTGACCGAAGCGCAGCGTCGGGCTTTCGCGATCGAGTATGGAAGTCGAATCCTGCAGTTCTCCCCATTCAGCTTCGACGCCTCGGTGTGGGAGACGTTCATGGCTCTGGCAAACGGGGCTACGCTCTGCCTCGCGCGGCAGGAGACGTTAGCCTCGGGGCCAGATCTGCTGCGGTTGATACGCCACCAGGGTGTCACGAACGTCACGCTCCCCCCGTCGGTGCTCTCGGTACTGGAATCGGAGGATCTGCCCGAGTTGACGACGGTCATCTCGGCCGGCGAGGCCTGTACCGAGGAACTCGTGGCCCGGTGGTCACCAGGACGCGACTTCTTCAACGCCTACGGGCCGACGGAGACCACGGTATGCGCCTCGATGCACCGCTGCGCCGACAGCGAACCCGGTGGTCCGCCCATCGGGAGGCCGATCGCCAACGTCGAGCTGTACGTGTTGGACGGGCATATGCAGCCGGTGCCGGTGGGCGTGCCGGGCGAGCTCCACGTCGGCGGTGTAGGCGTGGCGCAAGGCTATCTCAATCGCCCGCAGCTGACCGCAGAGAGGTTCGTTGTCGATCCCTTCAGCGACGACCCGGATGCCCGGCTCTATAAGACGGGCGACCTGGTGCGCTACCGACCGGACGGCAACGTCGAGTTCCTGGGTCGGGTGGACCATCAGGTGAAGCTGCGCGGTTTCCGCATCGAACTGGGGGAGATTGAGGCGGTGCTTCGCCGGCACCCGGAGGTGCAGGAAGCGGTGACCCTGGCCCGCGATGACGTACCCGGCGGCGAAGGGCTCGTGGCCTACGTCACTCCCCAGGACGGTGCGATTCTCGAGGCGGAGACGTTGCGCAGGTTCCTGCGAGAAAAGCTCCCAGAATACATGGTCCCCTCCTTCTTCGTCAGGATGGACACCTTCCCGCTGACTCCTGCTGGAAAGGTGGACCGCCGAGCCCTCCCGGCACCGGACGGTGCGTATCCGGTGGAGCAGGAGTTCGTGGCGCCGCGGACACCGATGGAGGAGAGTCTGGCAGGTATCTGTGCCGAGCTTCTCGGCGTGGAGCAGGTAGGGGCTCACGACAGCTTCTTCGCCTTGGGCGGGCACTCGCTTCTGGCGACGCAGTTTGTCTCCCGAGTACGAGACGAGTTCAACGTGGACGTGCCTCTGCGCGCGCTGTTCGAGCATTCGACGATAGCTGAATTCGGCAAGTACGTGGAACAGACGAAGAGAACAGAGGCGACCGATGTTGAGAAGATCGCCCAGCTGCTGGAGAGAGTGGAACACCTGACGCAGGATGAGGCGAACGCCCTGCTGCGAGACAAACTAGATGGAGCATCGCCGGCAATCAGTGAGGTAGTCCAAGATGCGTGAAATAGCGGCCCAGATTGCTCAGCTCTCGCCCGAGAAACGACAACTCCTGGAGGCGTTACTCAAGGAGGAGGGCCTCGACATCTCCCGCTCGATGATCTTGCCTCAGAGCCGAGAGTCCAACGTCTTCCCCCTCTCCTTTGCCCAGCAACGTCTCTGGTTCCTGGATCGGCTGGAGCCTGGCACGCCGCTCTATAACATTCCGTCTGCCCTGCGTCTGAGTGGTTCGCTGGACGTGGCGGTTCTCAGACGCAGCCTGAATGAGGTCGCCCGACGCCACGAGGCCCTCCGCACCTCTTTTGGGAAGGTGAACGGAGATCCAAAACAGGTCATCGCGCCCGAACTAACTGTTCCCCTACCGGTGGTCGACCTGAGAGAGCTGCCAGCCAAGGAGCGAGAGACTGAGGCGCTGCGCTTGATTTCCGAAGAAGCACAACGTCCGTTCGAGCTGGAGAACGGACCGCTGCTGCGTGCCAGTTTGCTCAAGCTAGGTCCGAAGGAGCATATTCTGCTCTTCACCATGCACCACATCGTCTCCGACGGCTGGTCGATGGCCGTCATCGTCCGTGAGGTCGCAGCCCTTTACGCTGCTTTCTGCGAGGGACGTCCCTCTCCCCTGCCGGAGCTGGCCATCCAGTATGCGGACTTCGCCGTCTGGCAGCGTCAGTGGCTGCAAGGGGAAACGTTGGAGGAGCAGCTGACTTACTGGAAGGAGCAACTGGCTGATGCATCTCCACTCCTGGAGTTGCCCACCGATCGTCCTCGACCAGCATTTCAGAGCTCCCGTGGCGACCGCCAGTCCTTCAGCGTGCCGCGCAGTCTCTCCGAGCGCCTGAGGTCTCTGGGACAGCGGGAGGAAGCCACGCTCTTCATGACGCTTCTAGCGGCCTTCCAGGTGCTGCTGTATCGCTATACGCGTCAGGTGGACATCTCCATCGGTACTCCTATCGCCAACAGGAACCGGGCCGACATCGAGAATCTGGTCGGCTTCTTCGTCAACACGCTGGTAATACGCACAGATCTCTCCGGCGAGCCCACCTTCCGCGATGTGCTGAAGCGGGTGCGAGAAGTGACGCTGGGCGCCTATGATCGTCAGGACCTGCCTTTCGAGATGCTGGTAGAAGAGCTGCAGCCGGAGCGAGACATGAGTCATACGCCGCTCTTCCAGGTCATGTTCGCCCTCCAGGATGCGGCAGTTCCGGCTCTGGAGATGGGGGATCTGACCGTGCGGCCCATGCCCATCGACGGCAAGACGGCCAAATTCGATCTGACGCTCTCGGTGGCGGATCGCCTCGAAGGCATCATGGGATCGATCGAGTACAACACCGATCTGTTCGACGAGGAGACCGTCGCGCGTATGACCGGTCATTTCAAGACGCTGTTGGCCGGCATCGTCGCCGATCCAGATCGGCGGATCTCACGGCTGCCGCTCCTCACCCCAGCCGAGGAGAAGCAGCTGCTGGTCACCTGGAATGAGACGGACCTGGACTATGCGTCAGAAGCCACGGTTCCAGCGCTGTTCGAGCGCCAGGTCACGAAGACGCCTGAGGCTCCGGCGGTGGTTAGTGGTGCAGACCAGCTCACCTACGACCAGCTTAACCGACGCGCCAATCAACTGGCGCGCTTCTTGCAGAAGCTTGGCGTTGAGCCCGAGGATCTGGTTGGGTTGTGCGTGGAGCGATCGCTCGACATGCTGGTAGGCTTGATGGGGATTCTGAAGACGGGCGCGGCCTACCTGCCGCTGGATCCGGCCTATCCTATGGCACGGTCGCACTTCATGTTGAAGGACGCCCAGGCGTCGGTCGTGGTGACACAGGCACCGTTGGTAGACAGTCTGTCCGTAGAAGGACTCCACGCGGTGTGTGTGGACGCCGATTGGCCTGCCATTGCCCTGGAGAGTGACGAGAATCCCACCATTGAGGTAGGCCCATCCCATCTGGCCTACGTGATCTACACCTCAGGCTCGACCGGCCGGCCGAAAGGGGCGATGGTCGAGCATCGTTCAGCGTTACACCTGGCGGCGGCGTTGAGAGAGGTCATCTACGCGAATCTCCCGGAAGCACCGCTGCGGCTCAGCCTAAACGCACCCTTGCCGTTCGATGCGTCGGTGCAGCAGTGGGTGATGTTGACGCAGGGCCACACGCTCTACGTCGTGCCGGAGCAGGCTCGATTAGACGGCAAAGCGCTGCTGGCCTTCGTGCGGCAGAACCGGCTGGACGTGCTGGACTGCGTGCCCACGCAGCTCAAGCTGCTGCTGGAGGCCGGGCTGCTGAACGGACAGGGATGGGTGCCGGCAGCGGTGTTGCCCGGCGGGGAAGCGATAGACGAGGCGACATGGAAGATGCTGCGCCAGGCGCCAACAACGGACTTCTACAACATGTACGGACCGAGCGAATGCGCCGTGGATTCTACCATCGCCCGCGTCAAGGTGGCTGGCGAACGTCCGACCATTGGGCGACCGGTGCCTAACGCCCGGGCCTTCGTGCTGGACGACAACCTGCAGCCGCTGCCGGTGGGCGTGCCCGGGGAGCTGTACATCGGGGGCGCCGGTGTGGGCCGAGGCTACCTTCACCGGCCCAAGCTGACCGCCGAGCGGTTCATCCCTGACCCCTTCATCTCCCTATCCGTCCGGCAAGGAGATCGCGACCAGACTGAGACCCGGCTGTACAAGACCGGCGATCTGTGTCGCTACTTGACGGATGGCAGCATAGAGTTCCTAGGGCGGGTGGATCATCAGGTCAAGGTCCGGGGATTCCGCATCGAGCTGGGTGAGATCGAGGCCGTGTTGACTGAGATGCCGGAGGTCGAAGAGGCCATAGTTCTGGCACGGGAGGATACCCCGGGCGAGAAACGCCTCGTCGCTTACCTGATCTTCATGGAGGACCTTACATCGGATCAGGTGCCCACGGTTACCGAACTGCGGCGCTCTCTGCAGGATAAGCTGCCCGAGTACATGATACCTTCCGCCTACGTGACGCTGGAGACGCTGCCGTTGTTGCCCAACGGCAAGGTGAACCGCAAGGCTCTGCCAGCACCGGACGAGGCAAGGCCAGAACTGGAGGCGGCTTTCGTCGCCCCGCGCACGGAAAAGGAAAGCGCATTAGCTCAGATCTGGTCACAGGTGCTGGGCATCGAGCAAGTAGGCGTCCACGACAACTTCTTCGAGCTGGGCGGTCACTCCCTCCTGGCTACCCAACTCGTCTCCCGTTTCCGAGACAGGTTCCAGGTCG
>Ga0207797_1002277_pt1 | contig 13365 bp, 10 predicted proteins | sample PRCRCaboRojoPR_6_FD_187275 | JGI IMG/M metagenome (GOLD analysis project Ga0207797, IMG submission 187275) | Marine sediment microbial community from Cabo Rojo, Puerto Rico - PR CR 10% Liquid 1 (SPAdes) | ecosystem: Environmental > Aquatic > Marine > Coastal > Sediment | place: Cabo Rojo, Puerto... | reverse complement strand
TATGCCCTCGCCGATCGGGGCGGCTGCCATCTCCGCTCCTCGACCCTGGGGCCGGAGCTCATGGGGCATCCGCCGGGGCACGACCGTAAAGGGTACGAAGGGAAGGCGGAGCTTGTCGAGCAGTTGCAGCTCGACAAGATCGTGTTCAACACCCTGCCCGTCTGCCTGTTCGCCGGCATCGTGATCCGTGCTGAGGACGGCGCCGGGGCCGCTTCGGCCCTGACGGGGCACGAGGTCACAGTCGAAGGCCTGCGTTCGGTGGCTCGAACCACGAGGGACCTGATCCGGCGGATCAACGCACGGGAGGGGTTCGGCTCGAAGGACGACACCTTGCCGGCCCGGCTGTTCGAAGAGGGATCGACCCGAGGGGCCAGCCGGGACGAGGTCGTGGATCACGGCCGGTTTCTGGCCATGCGCGAGGCGTACTACCGCAGGGTGGGGTGGGACCCGGAGACCGGAAACCCAACCTGAGGCGAGCCGATCCCCGCCAACGGCCCGCGCAAGAGTTCGTGGAATCCGGACGGGCTGCAGCCGAAGAAATTCCTTGACCGGGGTGGGGCTGGGTTTTAAGGTACTACCATTCATAATATCGGAAAGTCAGTCCTATGCTCACAACCCGCTTTCCAGAGTTTCCCCAGCTCAAGGTCAAACGTACCTTCGAGCTGATCGTCGATGTGCTCAAGGAAAAGATCCTCTCTGGGGACTTGTCTCCAGGCGACCGCTTGCCACCGGAACGGACCCTAGCCGAGTCCCTCGGCGTGGGGCGGCCTTCCGTGAGAGAGGCCTATCGCACCCTGGAGCTCCTGGGGGTGGTCCAGGTGCGAAAAGGAAACGAGGGCGGCGCCTTCATCATCGAACCGTCCGAGTCGCTGACCAGCCAAACCATCAGCGATCTCATGCGATGGCACCACGTGGACTTACCGACCCTGGCCGAGGCGCGCCGGTTCATTGAGCGGGGCACGGCCGAGCTTGCTGCACAACGCGCCTCGAAGGAAGATCTGGCTGCAATGGGAGATCTCCTGGACCGCGCGGTCGATCAGGCCGCCCTCGGTGAGTCCGTGGCCGAGCTCGGCCTCGAGTTTCACCTGATGTTGGCCAAGGCGGCCGGAAACCCCTTGCTCTATGTGGCCCTCACCTCGATCACGGACCTGATGCGGCAGGTGCTGCGCAAGATCGCTCCGACGCCCGAGGCCACCCGAAATGAGCTGGAGGAGCATCGCCGTCTGCTGAAGGCGGTTTCCAACTCGCAGGTGGAGCAGGCGGGAGAGCTCATGGACACGCACCTGAGGAGCTCCCAGCGGCGGCTGGAGTTGTTGGCGAAGCAGACCGGGGAAACGGGCGGAGCGGTCTAGGCTGCGTATGGAGGGGATATGAATCGGAGCATGATTCAAGAGCTGGTCGTCGCAGGCTGTCTCCTGGTCGGGACCCTGGTCGTCCTGTTCATCCTGATCCCCACACAGATCGAACAAGCCGCCCAGTATGACCTGGCCAGCCTGTCGCCGGCCTTTTTTCCCGAGCTCGCCGCTCTGATCATCCTGGGGCTGACCGTCGTGTTGATCATCAGCCATGTGAATCGCGCCAGGAAGGGGCTGCCTTCCATCCACGCGGACGAGGAGAGCCTGAGCGGCAGGGAGGAGCTGCGCGTGGCCGGGGCGATGCTGATCTCGATCGCATACTACCTGTCCCTGGACTACCTCGGTTTCTGGATCGTCAACACCGCCGGCGTGGCCGCCCTGTTCACGCTCCAGGACCGGAGTCGAATCGGGCGCCACCTGATCGTCGCCCTGGTGACAACCGTCCTGATTTACGCCTTTTTCCATTACGTCATGCGGGTTCACTTTCCCATCGGAGTGATTTTCGAGTAGGGGTGTTGACCCATGATAGAGAACCTGGCCACCGGGCTGGAGATCATATGGACCCTGGAGCACGTGATCGCCATTGTGGTGGGGTCCCTCCTGGGCCTGGTCGTCGGCAGCATTCCCGGGCTCACGGCCACCATGGCCGTTGCGCTGATCCTTCCCCTCACCTTTGACATGGATTTTGTCACCTCCATCATGCTCCTCGTGGGGGCTTACAAGGGGGGGATTTTCGGGGGATCGATCACGGCAATCCTCCTGAACACCCCGGGCACCCCGGCTTCGGCGGCCACTGTGCTCGACGGCTACACGCTCACCAAGCAGGGGAAGGGTGTGAAGGCGCTGAAGATGGCCAAGTACTCTTCCTGCCTTGCGGATCTGATTTCCGATTTGATCCTGATCGCCATTGCAGCCCCGCTGGCTTCGATCGCTCTGCGTTTCGGCCCCCCCGAGATCGCGATGCTGATTCTCTTCTCGCTGACCATCATCGCCGGCGTGGCCGGGAAGTCCATCATCAAGGGCCTGATCTCCGGTGCGTTGGGACTGCTCCTCGCGACCGTGGGCCTGGACCCGATCCTGACCACGCGGCGGTTTGTGTTCGATCAGCCGAACCTGGACAGCGGGCTGTCCTTGATCCCGGTCTTGATCGGACTGTTCGCGTTGTCTGAGGTGTTCCTCCAGCTGGGCAGAAAATCCAAGAGCGCGGCGGACGAATTTGCCATGGTCCACTCCTCCAACCCCGCAGACAACCGGGTGTCCTGGAGCGAGTTCAAGGCTTCCCTGAAGAGCATCCTGCGGGGCGCGGGCATCGGCGCTGGAATCGGCATCATCCCCGGAATCGGCACGGGCATCGCGTCTTTCATGAGCTACGGCCAGGCCAAGCGGGCGAGCAAGGATCCGGTCGCATTCGGCGAGGGCTCCCTGGAGGGGATCGCGGCATCCGAGGCGGGCAACAGCGCGGTGGTGGGCGCCACCTTCATTCCCCTGCTCACCCTGGGGATTCCGGGAGACATCATCACGGCCGTGATCATGGGGGCCTTCCTGATCCAGGGGTTCATTCCGGGGCCGTTGCTCTTCAAAGATCATGCGGACATCATCTACGCCATTTTCATTGGTTTTATCATTTGTGATCTGGTGTATTTCATCATCGGATCGTTATTTATGAAGTATGCTGCCTATCTCAGCAAGGTCCCCAGAAAAACGCTGTTTCCCATTGTTTTTGTCTTTTGTGTGGTGGGGTCTTACGCGATTCATCACTCGCTGTTCGACATCGGCATCCTGGTGGCATTCGGCATCCTCGGCTACTATATGATCAGATTCGGGTTTGCCACCGCACCGCTCTTGATCGCCTTCATTTTGAGCCCCATTGGAGAGTCCGCGGTTCGTCAATCCCTGCTGATGTCTTCCGGTAGCCCACTGATCTTTTTCACACGCCCTGTCGCCCTCTTTTTCTTCCTGCTGACCGTCGTTTCGGTCATCGGGATTGTTCGAGGGCACTACAAGAGGGGGAAAACGAAAACCTAATGAAACGGGGGAGGTAGAGGAGATGAAGAATGCTTGGAAACGAGTGGTCTTTTGTGCATTTGTGTTGTGTCTGGCCATCGGTCTGGCAGGCCCGGCCCAGGCTGAGTACCCGGAGAAGCAGATCACCACGTATGTGGTCTTTGCGCCGGGCGGGTCCATGGACTCCAGCGCCCGCGGAATGGCCGCCGGCGCGGAAAAGATCCTGGGGCAACCCATGGTCATTGTGACCAAGGACGGCGGGGCAGGAACCGTGGGGCTGAGTGTGCTCGCGGGTGACAAACCCGACGGGTACACCATAGCGGCGGCGACCAGCACCGGGATCCTTCGCATTCCCCTTCGGCGGAAGGTCCCTTACAAGCCATTGGCCGATTTCACCCCGATCTACGCCTATGCCGCCGTGGCCTCGGCCACGGTGGTTCGCCCCGATTCCCAGTTCGACACCATGCAGGACCTGATCGACTACGCCAAAAAGAACCCGGGCAAGATCAAGTACGGGACGGCCGGGGCCGGATCCCCCATGCATCTGGTGATGGAGGTCATCGCCATGGAGGAGGGCATCCAGTGGACCCACATTCCCTTCAAGGGCTCCTCGCCGGCGGAGACCGCCTTGCTGGGCGGGCATGTGGATGTGGTCTCCACCGGGGACATGGACAAGGCCATCTCGGGCCAGCTCAAAACCCTGTGCGTGCACACCAAGGATCGGATGGAGCAGCTACCCGAGGTCCCCACCACCCTGGAGCTGGGCTACGACTACTTCAACGACACGCTGTTTGCCTTTTACGGCCCCGCGGGCATGGACCCCGAGAAGGTGAAGGCACTGGAGAGCGCCTTCGCGCAGGCCGTGGACATGAAGCCCTTCCGGAAGGTGGCCGAGCAGTTCGGCCTGGTCCCCATGAAGATGGGAAGCGAGGAGTACACACAGTTCCTCGAGGAGTCCTGGCCGAAGCAGGTGAAGCTTCTCAAGGACCTGAACCTGATCGAGGAGGCCGCCACAGAACCGAGATAGGATTGCCATCTGAATGAAAGCTCAGCGGTGCCCGGTCCCAGGATGGGGCGGGCACCGCTGAATCCTGCACGTGCCGGGCCGCGGGACCGGTGCTTCCGGGAATGGAGCGGAGCGATGCGAGCACAAGAGCTGGGCACCGACTTGCTGGTGATCGGCGGAGGGGTTGCGGGACTGAACGCGGCCATGAGCGGAGCCGAACAGGGGCTGTCGGTGGTGGTGATGGACAAGGCGGTGATCGAGCGGAGCGGGCACACAGCCGGGGGGATCGATCACTTCTGCGCCTTCTTGAACACCGATCCTGCGTGGGACACGCGGGACTCCTATCTGGACTACACGGTCAGATCCTCCCGGGGCGCCACCCGACCCGACGTGGTGGACAAGATCTACTGTGACAACCTCCCGGCCGCCATGGAACGGTTCGAGAAGATCGGCGTCGCCCTCCGGCAGTCGGACGGGACGTATTTCCGGACCCAGTCCTATGGACAGCCCGGTCCGTGGTGGGTCAACTTCAACGGAAAGCGCTTGAAGCCCTCTCTGGGACGTGCGGTGCGCGAGGCCGGCTGCCATGTGCTGGATCGCATGGTCACCGCCGACCTCCTCGTGGGACCGGACAGCCGTGTTTGCGGCGCGGTCGGATTTCACATGAGAACCGGCGAGCAGTGCGTGATCCGGGCCAAGGCCGTGGTTGTGGCCACGGGCGGCACCAACCGTCTCTTCGTGAATCCTACCGGGCTGAGCTTCAACACGTGGATGTGTCCGGCAGACACGGGCGACGGAGAGGCCATGTCGTTCAGGGCGGGGGCGGCCCTCGCCAATGTGGAGTACCTCCGCATGACGGTGGTGCCGCGCGGTTTCGGAGCACCGGGCCTGAACGCCCTGGTGGGCATGGGCGCAAAGCTCGTCAACGGCGTTGGCGAGGATTTCATGACGCGCTACGATCCGTTGGGCATGAACGGGCCCCGCTACAAGCTGGTGGAAGGCGTGCTCACCGAGCTCAAGGCGCACCGCGGGCCCGTCTACATCGACTGCCGCCATCTAGACCACGATGCGCTCGACCACCTGGTGACGACGCTGAGCTACGACAAGGACACGTTCGGGGATTTCCTGGATCAGAAGGGGGTCGATCTTCGCTACGATCTGCTCGAGGTGGCCCCCTCGGAAGGGATGCAGGGAGGGCCCAACGAGGTGTGCGGCTCGGGTATCCGCGTCGATGATCATTGCGCCGGTACGCTTCCGGGCCTGTTTGCCGCCGGCAACTGCTCGGATCAAAACCGGTCTCTTCACATGGCCGTGACCTCCGGCATCCACGCGGGGAAGGAAGCGGCTCGCTTCGTGCGGGAATACGAGACGGGACCCGAGCCCTCCCCGTCCCAGGTGGAAGACATCCGGCATCGCTTGCGAGGCCCCATGGAGAGCGGAGGACGAACCTCGTGGCGGGAGTTCGAAAACGTCCTTCAGCGCATCATTACCGAAGCGCTCGGCCCGGCCCGATCGGCGTGGGGGTTCTCGCTGGCGGCCGAGCGTCTGGATCGCCTGGAGGGCTGGGTGGACCAGGTCTCGTGCGACACGTTCCACGACCTGTGTCGTTTCCAGGAGCTGTACAACATCATGACGACGGCCCGGTGCATGCTGGCCGCCGCGGACCACCGGAAGGAGAGCCGGTTCGGGCTGTGTCACAAACGAATCGATTTTCCGGACACGGACAACGAGCACTGGCAGGGACAGATCCTGGTGGCCCGGGATGAACAGGGTCTGCCCGCTTGCGAGTTCAATCCCATTCAGTATTCCAGCAGCGAAGGAGAAAGCTGATGCCCCCGGTCATCGACAAGGAAGTCTGCACGGGCTGCGGTACCTGTGAGGATTCCTGCCCATTGGATGTCCTGTACATGAATGATGCGGGTGACGAGCCGTTCGTGCGGTACCCGGATGAATGCTGGCATTGCGGCTCCTGCCGGCAGGAGTGCCCGGAGGGAGCCATTGAGATTGTTTTTCCTCTTCAGGTGATGATTCCCGCCGGGACGGTGTCCTAGGTCAAGGAGGGTAGCCATGTTGATGATCGACGCCTATTGCCACATTCTTCCGTCTAGATACCAGAAGGCCTTTGACAAGGTACTCTCCAGGCGGGACCCCAACCTGAACACGTCCAAGTATGCACAGTCCGTACCTCTCCTGACCGATCTGGAGGCTCGGTTTCGGTTGATGGATCGGTTCCCGGGGTACATCCAGGTACTGACGGTGGCGGCGCCCTCCATCACCAAGGTGGCCGAACCGAGCGAAGCCGTGGACCTCGCACGAATGGCCAACGACGAGCTGGCGGAGCTGGTTCATCGCCATCCGCATCGCTTTGCCGCCGGGATCGCCTGTCTGCCGTTGAATGACCCGGACGCCGCCTTCGAAGAGGCCCGGCGGTCGGTCGAGGACCTGCGGTTGAGGGGGGTGGAGGTGTTCTCCGACATCGGGGGAAAACCTTTGGATCACGCGTCCTTCATGCCGCTCTATGAGATGATGGAGGCCTACAACCTGCCCATTCTCATCCATCCCCAGAAGGAAATGAACATCCCCGATTACGAGGGGGAAGAGATTTCCAGGTATCGAATCTGGACCAAGCTGGGGTGGCCCATGGCCACGGCCATGGCCATGACCCGCCTGGTGTGCGGACGCGTCCTGGAGCGACACCCCAGCCTCAAGTTCATGACCCACCATTGTGGAGGCTTCATTCCCTTTGTGGCGGGCAGGTTGGAGTGGTCGGACGATTTCAATGAAATGTGCATGGGGCACCGCGACATCCTCCTCAAGCACAACGCCCTGCACGATTACAAGCTGTTCTACTACGACACAGCGGTCAACGGGAACACGGCCGCTCTCGAATGCGGCCGCGCCTTTTGCGGAGTCGATCACCTCGTGTTCGGCACGGACATGCCCTTTGACAACCAGGGCGGCTACCGCCTGGTCCGGGAAACCATCGCCTCCGTCGAGCGGATGGAACTGGATCCGGAGGAGAAGGAGAAGGTCTTTCAGAAGAACGTCATCGACCTGATGCGCCTTCCCCTGGGCACCGTTTGAGGGCTGCTCACCATGGCCGAGAAGCCCCTCATTGCCATCGCAGCGCCACCGTTTGCCTTGGGCCGAGAAGAGCCGTTCGAACGGCTCGAAGCCGCAGGCTTTGTTGTGGTCGACATTCGACCGCTCGTGTCTCTGGAAGAGGATTCCGCCCGCCGGAGCTTGGCCCAGGCTTGGGGGTTCGTGGCCGGCAACGCCCCCCATTTCGGGGCGGAACTACTTGCCTTGGCGCCGGAGCTGCGGGTCATCGGGAAGATGGGAGCGGGTTATGACAACATCGATCTGAAGGCCGCCACCGAGCACGGCGTCCTGGTGTGCCACACCCCCGGCGTGAACACGTCGGCCGTGGCGGACTACACCATGGGGCTCATCCTGGCCCTGGCTCGGGAGATCCCAACGGTGGATCGGGATGTCCGCGCCGGCCGATGGCCCAAGCACAAGGGCCTCGAGCTGGGCGGCAAGACACTGGGCTTGCTCGGTGTCGGCGCGATCGGCCGGGCCGTGGCAGAACGGGCCCGGGGCTTCGGCGTCCGGCTGATCGGATACGATCCGCATTGGCCGGCGAAGCACGCGGCGCAACTCGGGCTGGTGAGGGTCGGCCTCGAGGAGCTGTTTCAGGGCTCCGACATCCTCAGCCTCCACTGCCCCCTCACCCGGGAGACCGACCAGGTCGTCAACCGCCGTACCTTGTCACGGATGAAGCCGACGGCGCTTCTCGTCAACACCGCCCGCGGCGAGCTGATCGATGAGCGGGCGTTGGCGGAAGCGCTCTCAAACGGGAAGCTGGGAGGGGCCGCCCTGGACGCCTTCGTCCGTGAGCCGCTCGGGGAGAGCCCGCTCAGGCATCTGGGGAACGTGGTTCTTTCGTCCCACACGGCGTGGTTCACCGAGGAGGCCATGATCCACATGACGGACGGCATTGTGGATCAGCTCATCGAGGTGTGGGAAGGCCGCCCGCCGCAGTGGCCGGTGAACCGGGACGTCCTGTCCCGGTGGTCCTGGAACCCCGCCTGACAACCACCCATGCATTCAATTCGGCCGGGCCCGCCGCCCGGTGCAGGAAGGGGGCGCCGCGCATGACGCTGTCTTGGACGTCGCAACGCCTGGAGGGCATCCCGTTTGCCGGCATACGCCGGATCTTCGAGAAGGCCGGACGCCTGGAGGAACGGGGAAAGCAGGTCGTCCACTTCGAGATCGGACGCCCGGATTTCGACACCCCGGAGCACATCAAGGCCGCGGCCAAAGAGGCCCTGGATCGCGGTCAGGTCCACTACACGCCGAACGCCGGCCTGCCTCGGCTCAGAGAGGCCCTGGCCGCGCACATCCGCGACCACAAAGGCCTCTCCTACGACCCGGACAAGGAGTTGATGGCCACGGCCGGAGGTCAGGAGGCGATGGCCTTGACCCTGCTGGCCTTCCTGGAGCCGGGCGACGAGGTCTTGATTCCGGACCCGGGATACACCCAGTTCGGCTCTTCCGTCCGCTTGGCCGGCGGCGTCCCGGTTCCCGTGCCGTTGCTTGCGGATCAGAACCAGTTCCCGGATCTGGAGGCCGCAGGACGCCTGGTCTCGGAAAGGACGCGGGCCATGGTGGTCAACTCACCGCACAATCCCACCGGCGCGGTCATGGGGCGGGAGCAGATGGAGACCCTCTGTGAGTTCCTCCGGGAGCACGATCTCGCGCTCTTCTCGGACGAGGCCTACGATCGCATGGTCTATGGCCGTCAACCCTTCCTCTCGCCCGCGGCCCTGGACGGGATGAAATCACGCTCGGTGATATGGGGCTCCCTGTCCAAGTCCTATGCCATGACCGGTTGGCGGATCGGATACTTGGCGGGACCCGAGGCGCTGGTGGGCGCCGCCGTGAAGGTCCAGCAGAACCTGATGCTCTCCCTGTGTTCCTTCGCCCAAGCGGGCGCGGTGGCGGCCCTGACCGGTCCCCAGGACTGTGTGACCGATATGGTGAGGGCCTTTGAAGCCCGCGCCCGTGCGATCCTGGAGGGAGTCAATCGCATTCCGGGGCTCTCCTGCCCCACGGCACCCGAGGGCGCGTTCTACGCCTTTGTGAAGCACCTCACCCCGGGCTTGGATTCCTGGACGTTCGCAGACCGACTCCTCGAGGAGGAGCAGGTGGCGCTGGTTCCTGGGCCCGTTTTCGGGAATGCGGGAAACGGCTTCGTTCGGATTTCCTATGCCACGGACATGGAGCAGTGCCGGGAGGGGATCCATCGGATCGCACGCTTTATGGAAAAGGTGGTGCAGGATCCCTGATGCTGTCACCCGGCGGGGCGATGAGCAGATGAAGAGGGCCTTTTTGACATCGCGGCATGGGAACATCCACTTTGAGATTCCCCACGCATGGAATCTGATGACGTTGGCGGATCTCCGGGAGGATCCGCCCCTTCAGGACGCAGAAACGCTGACCCGAAGAGCCCTTCTGAACCCAAGCCGATCCGCCCCTCTCGCGCAGCGAATCAACCCCTCGGACAAGGTGGCCGTCCTGGTGGAGGACTCGACCCGGGCCTCTCCCAAGGGCGTGATCCTCAAGCTGGTGCTCAGGGAGCTGGAGCGCGCCGGCGTGGCGAGCCAGCAGGTGTCCGTGGTCATCGCCCTCGGGACCCATCGGCCCCTCAGCCGGAAAGAGCTGGAAGCCGCGTTCGGGGCGGACATCGTCCACCGTTACCACGTGGTGAACCACGATTGCCGGGCCGACGACCTGGTCCCGGTCGCAAGACTGAGCACGGGAACCACGGTGAGGCTCAACCCGTTCGTGAATGACGCCACCTTCAGAATCGGGCTGGGATCCGTTTTCCCACACCCCTTGAACGGCTTCGGCGGAGGCGGAAAGATCCTGTTTCCCGGTGTGGCGGATTCGGGGTCGATTCTCGCACACCACTTGAAACACAGCCTGGCAGAAGGCACCCGACTGGGACGGTTGGAAGGAAACCCGTTTTACGAGGAGATCACGGGCATCGCAAAATCGGTCGGGCTGGATTTCATCGTCAACAGCGTCCTCGATCATCGGGACAGGCTCCGTGAGGTCGTGGCCGGGGACCCGATGGAGGCCCATCGTCTCGGAGTCCAACAGTCGCGACGTCTCCTGTCTGTACCGTTTCAAAAGAAGTCCGACGTCACCGTCATATCCTCCTTCCCCTATTCCGACGGACTGCAGATCATGAAATCGTTGGCGGTCGCCACCTCGGTCACGAGGAAAGGAGGAATCATCGCACTCTTTGCCGACGGAACGGTGGGCGTACCCGCGGCTTATGCCGAGGCCTGCGAGGCCATTCGGCACGAACACGGGGGTGGGCTGGAATCATGGGTGAATGACTGTTTCTCCGCAAATCGGACCCTCTTTCCCGGGGCGCCTCCCGAGATCAACATGTCCCTGGCGCGAGCGCTCAGGACCCAAGAACGGTGCAAGGTCATTCTTGTGAACAATCGGATCCCGAAAACGCAGGTCCGGAAGCTGGGGTTTCAGCGGGCCCGGGACTTGCGCGAGGCGTTCGAGTCGGTCCAAGCTGCGTTCTCTTCTCCCGATGTCAATGTCATCCCTTCGGGTGGGATGATCATCCCGCTCTTAAACTCCTTTTCACCTTAACGACGTCATTGAGTATCAGAGCGTATCGCGCCGGCCTGAACCGCTCCGGTGCCTTCTGAAGTGCCCCGATGTACGGGGCGCTCCCCAAGACCTGTGTCGGTCAACATTGCTTTTCCGAGGAAGGCGAACCCACAGGAGATCCAGCCCGCACTTGACATTCGGCCGTTCTTGGGCATACAACACCTGGAAAGCGTTCCAGGTGCCCCTCTGGGGCAAAATAGGGAACCCCGTGAAAGTCGGGGACGGGCCCGCCGCTGTAACCCTGCCCGCCTGCGTGAAAGCGCAGGGGGAACCCTTTCGGCCATCGCGCGCCACTGCTCCGATCCAGGAGCGGGAAGGCCGCTGAAAGGGCGGGGAAGTCAGAAGACCTGCCTGGAACGTCGTGGGATCGCCTCCGCGGACAGGGTGCGCATTCCGAGATCGTTCGAGGATGAAAACGGGACATCCCCGGATCGAGCCGTCGATCCGGGGATTTTTTTGTGCGCCGGCTGCGAAGACGAGGACCCGAAACCGATGACCCGATGAAACGGAGGAAGGCATCATGAGAGTAGGACTAATCGGAGTCGCAGCCGTACTGGCTTGGGCCGGGATCGCCTGGGCCGGTGGCGCGGAGACCGCGGAAGGGAAGGACCCTCAAAGGCTCCCGGAGGTGGTGGTGACCTCGGGCCGGGTGGGCGAGATCAAGCAGGAGGTGACGGCGAACGTCACGGTCGTGGACGAGGAGGCGATCCGCCGCTCCCCGGCCGACACCCTCGGCGGGATCCTTTCGGAGCAGGCCACCGGGCCCATGCGTCGATACCCCGGGGCCCTCACCTCCGTCGGCTTGCGCGGGATGCGGACCGAGACCCACGGAAACGACCTTCGAGGGCACGTCCTCGTCCTGCTGGACGGACGCCGCGTTGGGACCGGGAACGCCGCAAAGATCCCGGCCCGCAACATCGAGCGGATCGAGATCGTGCGGGGGCCGGCCGCTGTCCAGTACGGATCCGCGGCCATGGGTGGTGTGGTGAACGTGATCAGCAGGCAGGGGGAGGGGAAGCCCGGCCTGGCCGTGGAAGCCCTCTACGGGAGCGATTCCGCGTGGGAAGGCGCCCTGTCCCTCTCGGGTGAGGCTCACGGGATCGACGCGGCGGGCACCGTATCAGGCAGGACCGCAGACGACTACACCACCGGCGAAGGTGAAGCTTACGCCAACACGGGTCTCGACCGCGAGGATGCCGTCAGCCTGAACCTCGGCTACACCCCGGTGCCGGGTCACCGCATCGGGCTCGTGACCACCCGCACGGAGATCGACCACGCGGGGAGCCCCTCCTATCTGTCGCAGAACGACCTGGACGACTACACGGACGGGTACAACCGGTCCACGGACCTCTCCTACGAGGGGGGGGGCTTGGCGGGCCTCTTGAGCTGGAAGCTCCGGTACTTCCAGGGGCGGGACCGCTCAACCTGGGTGGATCCGTCGGAGAGCAACCCGGACTTCTGGGACGACGGCATCCCCTCAGAGCGGAACACCGAGTTCCAGGGAGCCCAGGCTCAGGTGTCTCTGGATGAGGATCTCTTCCTTCTGACGGCCGGGTTCGACTGGGTCGACTACGAGATCGAGAACAGCTGGCTCCCCCGGAAGACCCGCTACGAGAACCCGTCCGGGTTTCTCCTCGGCAAGCTGCGTCTCCTGGAGCACCGCCTGATCCTGAACGGCGGGCTCCGCTATGACGGGTACGAGGTGGAGGTGGCGGAGCCTGCCGGACGGACCGAGACAAACGACCAGCTGACGCCGAGGGTGGGGGCCGCCTTGGTGATCGGGAAGGGCCTCAAGCTCCGGGCCAACTACGGCGAGGCCTTCGTCATGCCCGGTGCGGATCAGCTGGCCGCCGACTACGTGGCCTTCGGCCGGCGACAGATCGGCAACCCGGACCTGGAGCCGGAGACGAGCTGGACCCTGGACGCGGGGATCGATTTCACCCGCGGAGCAATAGGGGCTTCGCTGACGGGGTTCACGACCCGGTACAAGGACATGATTCAGGCCGTGGCCACGGCCGCGGGGGACAGCACCTGGGAGAACGTCGGCAGGGCCTCGGTGGAAGGGTTCGAAGGTGCGTTTTCCCATGATCTGGGAGCGTGGTTCGACTGGTCGTGGGAGGTCCGCCCCGAGGTCCATGCGGCCTGGCTGACCCGCTACGAGGACGAGGTCACGGGCGAGGAGCTCCTCTACGTCTCCGACCTGCATCTGGCGGCGGCCTTGACCGTTTCGAACCCAGGGGACTTCTTTGTCCGGGTACAGGCCTCCTACTGGGGCCCGCAGCGCGTGGAGGACTGGGA
>Ga0207797_1002276_pt1 | contig 13370 bp, 14 predicted proteins | sample PRCRCaboRojoPR_6_FD_187275 | JGI IMG/M metagenome (GOLD analysis project Ga0207797, IMG submission 187275) | Marine sediment microbial community from Cabo Rojo, Puerto Rico - PR CR 10% Liquid 1 (SPAdes) | ecosystem: Environmental > Aquatic > Marine > Coastal > Sediment | place: Cabo Rojo, Puerto... | reverse complement strand
CGAAGACCTGGCCGCGAAGACGGCCAGCGCGGAACTGTGGGCCGACCAGACCGACGAGGACGAACTGGGCATCGACTACGACACGCTGGATTCGATCCTGGCGCTGCACGTCGACGGCCCCCTTTCGCCGGCGGCGACGGCCGAGCACGTCGGGATCGACGAGCCGGTCGTCGAGCGCGTCCGGGCGATGTACGAACGGTCTGCACACAAGCGCGAGTTCCCGCCAGGCCCCGGCTCGCTGTTCTGATCACCCGTCAGCTTCGACGACGATCCTGATGAAGTCGCCCGCCTGCGGGTTCTCGTCGCTGGCGCCGGCGAGTTCGTAGGTCGCCGGGTCGACCGGCTGGCCGTTGACGGTGACGGTCACGTTCGTGCCGGCGTCGCTCTCGCGGTAGGTCGTCCCGTCGATGGTGACTGTGTCTTCGGAGACGCCGATTCCGAGCGTCGCCATCGCGTACTCCAGGGTGACGCCACTTGCGTGTTTGTGCCAGACGCGGCCGTTGCCGCCCTCGAAGTGGAACGCGCGGAACTCCCGTGGACGTTGATACTGCGGCTGGCTGAAGTCGAGTTCCTCGCCGGCGATGGTGACGTTGATGAGGCCGTGGGCGTGCGCGCCCGGCGACACCTGGCCCGGACTCTGGGCCACGGTGAGTCCATTGACCGTGGTGCCGCCGCTTGCACCGTTGAGCCCGAAGAGCACGTAGCCGACGACGGCCGCGGCAAAGAGCAGGACGCCGCCGAGGACGAGCGGCCCGGTCGGCAGCCCTTCGCCGTCGCCGGTGTCGACGTTCGCTTCGACCCGTCGGCGGTCGATCGCTCCCAGTTCCCCCTCGTGTGCGGCTGCGAGGTGTTCGAAGTACGTCTGCTCGTCCTCGAAGGCGTCCCCACAGTAGTCACAGTCCGGCATCTGCGCTCGTTTTGTGGCTGAGATATTCAGCCGTTTCGGTTCGCTGAGTCGACGTCTGCGATCCGTTCCGCGAAGGCGTCGGCTTCCCGCCGTTCCTGTCGCTCACGGTCGGCGTCGTCGCGCATCCGCTCCTTGATCGTCCGCAGCGTCGCGGCGTCGTTGTCGGCGATGGTTCGCGCGACCGCTCGCGGGTCGTCGACGACGCGGCTGACCAGCCCCATCCGCAGGGCCTCGTCGGCGTCGACGGTGCGCCCCGAGAGCGCGATGTCCATCGCCTCGCCCTCGCCGACGATCCGGGGCAGGCGTGCCGTCCCGCCCCACGCGCCGAACAGCCCGAGTTGCACGCCGGTCTCGGCGAAGGACGCGGCGGGCGTCGCCAGTCGGATGTCACACGCCAGCGCGAACTCGACGCCACCGCCGCGTGCCGCCCCGTCGACGCCCGCGACGACGGCGCCGTCGTAGTCCGACAGCGCCCTGGCGACCCGCTGCCCGTGTCGAGCGAAGTCGGCAGCCTCGTTCTCGTCGAGACCGCGAACCACGTCGAGGTCGGCACCGGCACAGAAGGCGTCGCCGGCGCCGGTGAGATAGAGCACCGGTTCCTCGGCGTCCTCGATCGCCGCTTCGAGCGCGTCGAGACCGTCTCGTGTGAGCGCGTTGCGCCGCGCTGGGCGGTCGAGCGTGACCACGCGACAGTCGCCGTCAACGGCCGTCCGTATCATAGGATCTCGTAGCCAGACGTTTCCAAAGGTCTTTGCCCTTGCCGCCGCTATGCAGTAGTAATGGAGGACGACGCGGCGGTTCGAGGAGCCGCGCTGGACGCCATCGACGACATCGATCCCGAGCCACTCCGCGACCGGATCGCGACACAGCTCACCGAGGGGTCGATGGCACCTGGCGTCCTGACGATACGTACGGTTCGCGCCCTCGACGACGGGACGAGTACGTTGGTGACCAGCGACGGCATACTGCGAGACCCGGTCGCAGAGCGTGCGGCCGGCGTCCAACTCATCTACGACGGGTTACGACTCACCCGACAGCTCGCCCACGACGAGCCGTGGGTCGACGGCGACAGCGAGACGGCGGATCTGGCCGTGCTGGCCGCCGACGTCCTCGTCTCGCGTGGCTTTTATCTGCTCGCACGCACGGAGGCCGCAGAGGCAGCGGTTGGCGTCGTGCGCGCCTTTGGCAGCGACCAGACGGTGCGGCGCGAGACCGACGATCACTCGCTCGACCGGAATCTGGAAGCGGATGTCCTCGAACTCGCCGTCGTCGCCGGTGCGACTATCGGCGAGGGCACCGCGTCGCCGCGGCTGCGGGAGTTTGCGGCCGGGATGGTCAACGGCGAGCCCTTCGGTGACGCCGAAGCCTTCTTCCCCGAGACGCTCACGGAGACGCTCGGGACGCTGGTCACGGAGACGGGCAGCAGCCAGGGTGTGACAACCTCGGCCGATCAGTGACGCGAATCGAAACGCCTAAAGACAGTACGACGCAACAGACTCATGCGCGCCTGGGTAGCTTAGCGGTAAAGCGCGTCCTTGGTAAGGACGAGACCCCGGATTCAAATTCCGGCCTAGGCTTTCTTACCTGTTCTTTCCGGTAGTTATCGGCTTCTCCGTCGGTGAAACAATGTCCACCGCGCAAGAACGAGTACCCGGGTGTGTGACGGGTACACCGACGCAGTCATGCGGTTATCGAAAAATATCGTGGATATTACTGTACAACGTTAAAAATTGGGCTCCACTACCCGGTCGTGTTTATTTTGGAGTATCGTGCCACCGAGCGAAACTCTGCAACTAATTTTCAGCTGTACTCGGTTCGACGTGGTTGAAGCAGTTCGAGAAAGACCACCTTCGGTGCTTTAGCTATTGAAAGCATCCGTTCGAGAGCGTTCCGATTTCCGTGGCGACGCGTCTGAAATCGGGAGGCCAGCTCGGGAACGCCCAGTTCGGGGTGTATCGCGCTCTCGACCGGAAACACGGCAGTTTCGATATCGTGTTTTTGCCGTAGTTCGCGTAGGAACATCTCGGTGAGGGCGGTCGTCGTTGTCGAAAACAACCGGACGTGAAGCAATTCGTTCGTCTGTGGATCGGCAGCGTTGACAAGAGCGAAGCTCTTGTTCGCCAACCAGAAGTCTACGACTTCTGGAGGCGGCGGACAGCCAGAATTGCTGATCGTCGATGCGAATCACCACTTCATCGAGCGCGATCTGATTCGGTGATTTCTCAGACTCGAGCTGTCGATATGCTTTCTGCACCCAGTCGGGGATCGCTTTTCGACTCTGTTGGACACCCAGATAATCGATCAATTCGACGGTATCTCTTTGTCCGTGGTACCAGCATCTATATTGAAAATCAACATGGATGGCACATCATGGTCGAACCATCAGATATCGTTGAAATAGTCATCGCAGTATTCCTCGGTTCAATAGTTGTTCTAACATTTTGGAGTGCTGTCTTCGACCGTGAGATCTCTGGGCTGATCAATTCACTCGTCGATTCATTCGTCATTGCTCTCTTGATCGCTGTTGGGGCAGCGATTTTCTTTTCGATACTCCAGATATTCCTTGATTAGCCACTGGTCGAGTCTGAGCTAAGAGCTTCTTACCGGTATTGTTTCACAGCCCGGGCGCCAGACATCAACGTTCCAGGATCGGAGACTCGTCGTACAGAACTACATTCCTTCGACGCAAACAGGCCCGTATGAGGCCAGAAAACGAGTGGTTCAAACCCGAGAAGCTGAAAGTGTACTTCTATCTCTACGAGGCGTTGGTCTTCCTCATTCTCGTCGCTGTGGGTGGTTTCCTCGCCTCACTTGGCGTGTTAGCGGATGCACCGCTGTGGGTGGTGGGGCTGGTGGTCGTGCCGCCACTGGTCGTGTTCGCGTTCTTGACGTGGTGGATTCCGGCGTTCTACCGAACGGCCGACTACCGATTGACCGACGAGGAAATCGAGTATCGCCGCGGTGTCTTCTTCCAGCAGAAGACGACCGTCCCGTACAACCGAATCACCAACGTCAATGCCTCGCAGGGGCCCATTCAGCGACTCGTTGACGCTGGATCTGTCGGCATTCACACCGCCGGGTACGGTGGACAGATGGGTGCGGAACTTTCCATCAGTGGCGTCAGCGACTACGAGGAAATCAAAGACCAAGTGTTGACGAGAGTGCGGCGACGTCGTCCGGCGGCTACAGAGAGTGGCGACGAAGAGCGTGGCCTCCCAGAGAGCCAGCCGGCTTCAACGAGCGAGGAACTGACTGAACTCCGTCGTATTCGAGAGCTCCTCGAACGAGAATTCGCTGGGTAATACCGAATTGATATGAGGGGGAGCGCACACCGTAGTGTAGTCGGATCCGACAATGGCAATATCTATACAAATATAGAGAGATACACTTTAGTGGCTGTCCTAGGTACTGCGCGATGATAATATAAAGATTCTGGCAGAGTTCACGTCCAGAGGTTCCGCGAGGGGGGTTTATTCACGGTGCCGTTACCGAGCGGTGGCGCATGGTACTTTCCCTATCGAACAGAACCCGGCGGCGCACGCTACTGGGCGTCGTCGGCCTCGTATTCGTTACCGCTGGCTGTCTCGGGGCACCCGGGACGGAAGTTGACGACCCGTCGGCCGTCGCAGACCAGGTAGAATCGCGCTACGAGCAACTTGACGGATTCCAAGCGACGATGATCCAGCGGGTTCAAGTCGGTACCGAGACCAGGACTGCGCGCGCGACCGTCGCCTTCGACAAGGGCGATTCCCTCGCGATCGCCTACCAAACCGGTCCGAACGCTGGCGAGGTCGTCGTGATAGAGAACCCGTCAGCGAAGCTTCTCACTGGTGAGCGAACCGAATCCGAGTCCGAAGTGGGCGCATTCTACGGCACGGTCGCATCCGACCTCGTGCGCGCTAACGAGGTCGTGTTCGAGGAACGCGACCGGATTGAGGGTCGCCCCGTAGCTGTCTTCTCGATCACATCGCCGGAAGGCGCCGCTGACACTCGTCCAGAGCGGCGGGTTTGGATCGATGTCGAACGCGTGGTTCCGCTTCGAATCGAGTCGACTTGGGGCGAAGACGGCCAGCGGGTACACGAGACGATCCGGTTCGAGAACGTCTTGTTAGAGGAGCCGGAACAGATGCCCGACGTCGACACAGTCGCCACTGCAAGAGGTGCGACGTCATGAGTAGCGAATCCGGCTTGATCGACCGTCTCGGCGGCCCCCTCGTTGTGTTCGGTATCATCGGCCTGATCGTCGGTGGTGCCTTGGTTCCCTATGCCTGGGGTATATCTACGGATGCGGATGGGAGGGTCGCCGTCATTGAGGTTCACGGGGCGATCACTGCTGACACCGCGGCGGCAGCGATGGAAGATCTGCGCGAGGCCCGGCAGAATGGCTCGATCCAGGCCGTCGTCCTCGACGTGAACAGCCGCGGCGGGCTAGCATCAGTCAGCGAACAACTCTATTTAGCGGTGAAACGAACCAGCCAGCAGATGCCGGTGACGGTAGCCGTCACCGGCTCGGCGCTGTCCGGCGGTTACTACACGAGTATTCCGGCCGATTCCATCTACGTGACGCCGGCCAGCACCGTCGGCAGCGTCGGCGTGCGAGCGACCCTCCCTCCCGAAGGTGCGCCCGACAATCAGATCACTACTGGCCCCGACAAGGCAACCACCGGAACTCGATCTGACGTGCGTCGCCGCGTGGAGGCGCTCCGTCGCGCGTTCGTCGGCAGCGTCATGGCCGAACGCGACCTCAACCTCTCGGCCGAGGAACTCTCGTATGCAAAGGTGTACTCCGGGCGCCGGGGCGTCGAACTCGGACTGGCCGACGGAATCGGGGGCCTCGGTGCTGCCATCGACAGGGCCACCGACCAGGCCGACCTCTCAGACTACGAGACTGTGCGGATGGAGTCACCAACCCCGAGCACGCTGAGCCAGATCGGGCTGAACGGTTCGGAGGCAGCGAGCGAACACGGTACCGATATCGACATGACTCGGTATTTCATGCTACACGGACGCATTGATGCACTGACCACTGCGGATCCAATCGAGGTGAAAGCCAATGGCACGCAGTGATCTGTTAAAAGGGCTGAGCGTGTTCGCACTCGTCGTCCTGGTCGTCGTGTCCGCCACGGTCGCCACTGGGACAGTCCTCTTGGAGTCTCCGGAGCCCGTGAGTGTCGACGCCTCTGCCTATGACGATGAATTGCTCCCGACACCTGTCGAAGACGACGGTAGCGTCGAACCGGCCGTCGACACGGGCACAAAGACAGTCATCGTCGACAAAAGCCACGGAAATGACATCACGGAAAGTGAGTTACAGCCCCTGGTCGATGCGCTCGTCAGTGCTGGCCACGACGTGCGGTTCTATGCCGGCGGGAGTTCAAGCGGCTTGGGAACCGGCGGCTTCTCGAGTGACTCGTCGGGGCTTAACGCAACGTTGCAGTCAGCCGATGCCTTTGTCGTCGCGAACCCAGCCAACACGTACACCACCGGTGAGATCAACGGAGTCAAAGCCTTCGCCGACGCCGGCGGTCGCGTGCTCATGATGGCCGATCCAGTTGGTCCAGGCTCATCCGGGACATCCATCAGTCTCCCCGTGGGCACATCGACTGGCAGCACCGTGAATCCAGGCCAGCCGACAAATCTCGCTGCGAGCTTCGGCGTCTCTTTCGGCGCTGGCTACCTCTTTGATATGACCGATAACGCAAACAACTTCCAGCGCATCCATACGCAGCCGGCCGGCAACGGGTCGCTCACGGCCGGTGTCGACCGACTTATCGTCGACGACCCGACGCCGTTGTCGGTGGATGGGAGTAATCAGGTCGTCGCCGAGAGCACCGACGTGCAACTGTCCTCGACGCGACAAACCGGAACCTACCCGGTCGCCGCTCGAAACGGCAACGTCGCCAGCGTCGGTGACACAGGGTTCCTCCAGCCGGCAAGTGCGACTCTTGCTGACAACGAGGCCTTCGTGAGCAACCTCGCGGATTTCCTCGCATCGGGCGATAAGGAACCCGGCGTCCCGGAACCGGCAACACCATCTGGAGGCGGTACTGGTGGATTCACCCAACCGTCGCAACCCGGCACGACGCCAACCCTCCCGAGTAACGGCACGTCCACACCGAGAAACGGAACCAGTCCGTAACGAAGAAACAGAGTCACTCCGGCAGTTCCGCATCGAAGTCGACGATCCAGTCGGCCGTCGCTGGAACCTCCCAGTCCGTCGTGAGTTCCAGCACCGACGCGACGAGCTGGCCGGTCAACCCCCAGACGACGTGGTCGTCGACACGGAAGATGTGGAGTCGAAACGAACCGAACTGTGGGTGAGTTCGGTGTTCGGATTCGTAGTATTCGGGTCGCGTGAAGGCAGCGACTGGGAGCGTAACGACCGATTCGACCTCGGCGGTCTGTGGTGTGAACTCGCGGTCGGGCAGCAGCACGACGAACGGGCGGACGACGATGCCCAGGATCGCTGGGAGGTCGTCCAACTGACCGACGACGCCGACGTCGTCCGGGTCGACGCCGAGCTCTTCGCTGGCTTCTCGAAGCGCCGTGTCCCGCGGCGTCGCGTCCCCGGCCTCGCGGCGGCCACCGGGAAAACCCTTCTCTCCGGGATGGTGGTCGAGTTCGACCGCCCGCTCGGTAAACAGGAAGTAGCTCGCGTCGGGACGCTCGACGAGTGAGACACAGACCGCTGCCCCCGGCTGTCAATCGTCGGTCTGTGACGGTCGATAGTGCTGGACACGTTCGTGGTCTATGGCCACACCTACGACTGGGCCGAGCGCGAACTTAGCTATTCGTCTCTCCGTGGGAGGGCAGGTCACAGTCCGTGGGATCGACCGTGTGGAACAGGCGACTGCTCGCGATGCACTCCCAGAACCTGTAGGACGATATCTGTGTGGCCCCATCGAGACGGACACGAACGTCGGACTCATCGGCACGGAACCGGCACGGGTAGCGTCGGGCGTGCACTCGCGGGCGGACTGACGGCCGTCGGGTCACGGACTCCGGAGACGACCCGGGTCGAAGAGGTCGACGCCGTCAGCCAGCGAACGGCTGCCGACCGCGGTGCAGTCGTCGTCCTGGCACCGCCGGCCTAGGTCGACTTCGACAGCGAGCACGTCCTCGCGAACACGGTGCGGGCCAACCGGAAAGACAGGACGTCAGGAACGATCCGCGCATCAGGCTGGCAAGTGCCCACCCGGAGAACCCGTCCCGGTACCTCTCGATCCGGGGCGAGGTCGCCGAGCGGAGAGCGGAGGGGCCAGGAGCATCTAGCTGGCCTGGCAGGGCGATATACCGGGCAGCCAAAATACCCCGGCCTGAGCGGCCGGGCACGCGTCGTGCTCGTCATCCGCGTCGACGATGTCGGCGGACGGTCACCACCGCCACGAAACCGTTATCGTAGCCGTTGAAAATCACCGTCTACACGTCCGTACGCTGTCGTGCGGTCGGTGTGTGAATCGGTGCAACTGTCACTACAATCTTCGTGGGAGAGCCGCGAAAGCGACGGCGACGACTGCTCTACGCGAGAGACCGTCGCAAGCCGCCCGCCGTACCAAGCGATTACGGGGGGCGTAGGCGGGTCTTACGCGAGTTGGGCGTCTATAACAAAACCGGTATCACCTCTAGACCGTGACATCGACGGCGAGCAGTGCAATGACGTCACGAGATTCCACGAGCAGTGCCGGTGCAGTGATCGATAGCGGCGGGCTCGTCGGTCGCCTCTACTGTCCGAACTGCGACCGGACGGTTCGTGGCGAAGCGGCCTTCTGTCCGAACTGCGGGACGGCACAGACGGAGCCCGTGCCGTCGGGAACGGCTACGACGTCGCCGTACTGGGCGGACGTCCTCGTGCTCGGTATGTTGACGTGGATCGGTGTCCTGCTGGTCGTTACTGTCGTGCCGCGGGGCCCGTCCGTCGAGGCGCTCGTCCATCCGGTGACAGTCGTCGGTTCACTCGGGGTTCCGCTTGCGGGCTACCTGGACATGGCGTACGTCCGTGGGCAGACGGAGTGGAACCCGGAGCCGTTCCCGTGGCTTGCCGGGCTCTCGGTGTGGTTTCTGAACATCGTCGTCGCGGCGGTCTACCTCCGCCGGCGCGGGCGGGCACTCCGACGGTCTGGCAAGCGGTGATCAGACGCCGCCGACGCCGCTTTCGGCGTCCGGGAGGTCGTACGGCTCCGCGTCCAGTCCCAGCTCTTCGAGCGCGGCGGCGAGGTGTTCGTCCTCGGCGTAGTCGGCGCCGTCTTCCTCGCGGATCCGCTGTGCGGTCGCCAGCACCTCGCCGCGGCGGTCGTCGGGGATGTCGTACTTGTCGGCGGAGAGTTCGATGACCAGGCCGTTGTTGTCTTTCGTGTACAGCGAGTGGAAGATGCCGCGGTCGAAGACGTTGTAGCGTTTGCCGGCGTCGTCCAGCGCGGCCATCACGTCCTCGTACTCCGCGGGGTCGAGACTGAAACAGAGGTGGTGTACCGCACCGGTGCCGCCGCGGGGTCCCTGCGGATTGGACGGGCGGTCGCCGACGAAGACGGTGAGGATGCGGCCGTCGCCGGTGTCGAAAAAGAGGTGGGTCTGCGAGGGGTCGTCGAGGTTGGGCTGGCGGAGCACCAGCGGCATGCCCAGCAGGTCGCGGTAGAAGGCGATCGTGTCCTCGGCGTTGCTTCCCCAGATGGTGATGTGGTCCGTCCCGGTCGTGTGAAACGGGCTGTCCGGTCGCTCGTCGCTGACGGGAATGTCTGACATACACAGCATAGGGGCGGCGGAGACATGTATCCCCTGTTCCCGTGCCGGATCGTTTAGTCCGTCCAGCCCCCAGTACCGGTATGCCTCTCGCCGGTCGACCGACGGTACAGACACTCCTCGCCCTCGCGGTGGTGTTCCTGATACAGCAGTTCGCGGGGCTGTTCGGGGCGCTGGAGGCCGTTCTGTTCGTTCTGTACGGCCCCGTCGGCGCGCGGCCGTGGGCGCTCGTGACGAGCGTGTACGCCCACGCGAGTCTCCCCCATCTGCTCGGCAACGCCGTCGCGCTGGCGGTCGTCGGCCCGCTCGTGGCGCGGCGGACGACGACGCTCCGGTTCCACTCGTTTTTCGTCGTGACGGGCGCGCTCGCGGGCGTCGGCGAAGTCGTCGTCGGGGGCCTCCTCGGCCCGCCGCGTGGCGTCCTCGGCGCCAGCGGCGCGGTGCTGGCGCTGTTTGGCTACCTGCTCGCGGGCAACGTCGTCTCGACGCGCCTCCTCGACCGGCTGACCCTCTCGCCGCGCCTCCAGCTCGTGCTATTCGGCGTGGTCGTGGTCGGCCTCACGCTGCTGGCCAGCGGCCCTGGGTCGGCGGTCGTCGGTCACGCGACCGGGCTGGCGCTCGGCCTCGTCGCCGGGCGACTCCGACTGCTCGACACGCAGGGTGGCCGACAGCAGCGGCGCGGCTCGGATCGGTCAGGATTCGCGTGAGTGACTGTCGGTGAGCCGCGCGTGCCACTGCTGGACGCGTGTGCGAACCGCCGCAACGACGCGACCCGCCGTCCGTTCGAGCCATCGCTGTCTGCCCCCGTCGTCGGTCAGATAGTCGGCGAGATAGAGGCTGCCGATGCCGAGAACCACGCCGCCGACCACGTCGACCCCCCAGTGAATCCCCAGGTACATCGTCGAGACGACGACGCTGGCGGCGAGGGGCACCGACAGGGCCAGCCAGGCCGGGTAGGTACGCCGGGTGCGATAGGCCAGTAACACCACGGTCACCGACAGCGAGGTGTGTAGCGAGGGGAAGACGTTGGTGTTGGAGTTGACGGCGCTGGTCAGCAGTTGCGAGCGGGGCCAGTTCGCGTACAGCAGTGAATCGACCAGTTCCGGCATGAGATTGCGGGGGCCGTAGGCGATGAAGAGGACGTAGCAGGCGACGCCGATGGCGTAGTTGAATGCGTACGCCAGAAACAGGTGTCGCAAGGGTTCGAGGTCGTCCAGCGCGAGATAGGCGAGGATCGGAAAGACGAGCAGGAAGACGTAGCCGTAGACGTAGATAGCGGACAGGAAGGTGGTGACCGCCGGTGACCCCGCTGCCTGGAGCGTCGCGACGAACTCCCCCTCGATAGCGTAGATGGCGCCGGTGATATTCCAGTCTAAGACCCACGACAGCGCCGTCCCCATGTCTCTGGCGACGGAGTTCACCCCCAGGACGAGTACGAGCATGCCGACGTACGGAGAGAGCGTTCGCGCTCTGCCGCGGAGGCGGCCGCGCAGTCGTCGGAGTCGCTGCCGTCCGACGATGGTGACCGCCGACAGCGCGAGCAAGGCGCCGACGATGAAGGTGAGCCGGAGGAGGAGGTCGGTCGGGATCACCGGTCGAGCAACCTCCCTTCGTCGCCGTACTCCAGGCCGGCGTCGCGGAACAGTTCCCGGGCCAGTTCTTCGTCGAGGACGCCGTCGTCGCCGACGAACGGTACCTCGGGGTCGCTGCCGTCCCAGCGGAGGGCTGTCGGCACCCAGTCCGTGCCCGCAAGCGGGGTCGACGCCGGCTGTGCGTAACCATCGAAGATGGTCTTGGCCATGTGTCGTTTGTCGAGCAGGCGGACGATAGCGCGCCTGACGTGTGGGTTTCCGAGGGGTGGCCGCTGCGTGTTGAAGCCGACGTGGTAGAGTTCGCGGCCGTCTGCGACGTGTAACTCCAGACCGTCGTCCTGACCGACGCGAGGCACGCTGTCTGGTGCGATACGCATCGCGGTGGCGTCGGCCTGATCCGCCGAGAGCAGTTGCACCGCTGCGTGGTCGGAGGGGACGACGCGAACGGAGAGCTGTTCGAAGGCGAGACCGTCGGCGACGACGTCAGGGACGGCCGGCGTCGTGGCGCGATGGAGGAAGTGGTCGTCGAAGCGGGTGAGGACGAGCGACTCCCCGTCGGCCCGCCCCTCGAACTGGACGGCACCGCTGCCGACCGGTTTCGGGTTCGGCCAGGTGAGCGCCGCCGACGTCGTCTCCGACCCGTCGGTCCAGGCCGGGGACGCCGGCACCGTCTGCTGGCTCCAGACGTGCTCCGGCAGAACCGGCACGGTGAGCGTCCGCGTCGCCACCTCGACGCTCGTGTCGGGACAGCGGAACCGCACCGTCCGGTCACCGGTTTCGGTCACCTCGTCGACGAGCGAGGAGCGCCCTCTGAACCGGGGTGACGGCGCCGCCGTCTCGCCGCTGCCCAGCAGGGTGTCGTCCAGGAAGCGGTGGGTGAACGCCACGTCGCTCGCAGTCAGGTCGCGTCCGTCGTGCCAGGTCAGGGACGGTCGCAGTTGCACGGTGGCGACTGCGTCGGCGCCCGCCTGTTGCCACGACCAGTCCTGGGCGAGCCACGGCGTCAGTTCGCCGTCGATGCGGCGCGCCAGCGGGTCGTAGAGCAGGCTCGTGAAGCTGTCCTGCATCCGATGCTGAACCGCGAGCGGGTTCAGATTGCGCGTCGGTGCCACGTTCGTCGTCGTCACGCGCAGGCGTGGTTCGGCCGTGCCGTCGGTTCCCCTGGTTTCGAGTGCGAAGTAACTCCGCGGATCCGTCGGTGAGTACCGGTTCCACCCGGTGAATCGGTCGGTTCGCGTCGCCCAGATCTCGTTCGGCACGACGAGCGTCCCGAAGGGCTGTTTGCTCGCGACCTCGCGCTGGAGGTCGGCGACCACCTGCTCCCGGTGGACGCCGGTCGTTCGTCGCTGTGCGGTGAGGTGGTCGTCGACGGCGATGTCGGTGAACGAAAAGGGGTTCTGCCAGCCGACTTCCCCCTCGAAGACGGAGTGGAGCAGCGGCCGAAGCATGTCCGGATCCGCCCGGGTCGGGAGCCGTCCGACGTAGAGGTCGTACTCGCCGTCGAGGAGGACGTCCTTTCGGAGTTCCCGAGGTGGCTGCAACTCGATCTGCGCGTCGACGCCGACGCGTTCGAGGTGTTTCACGAGCTGGCGAGCCATCCGCGTGGCGACGGCGTCGGCGTCTGCCGGTACCGACTTGACTGTCAGGGAGAGTTGCCCGGGCGCGCTTGCCCCCACCAGCCGACCGATCTGCTGGATGCACCCCGCGGTGCTCGCGGCTGCCAGGCCCGCACTTGCCCCGAGTAGCGCCCGTCTGGACACTCCCGCGGGTGAAACGTCTCTCCCCTGTGTCACACGTGTCTTGTTTCACTCAGTAGTTACTTCGTACATAATGGTATTGATCGGTACGTTTGTCTCCATATCTCACCCAGAGAACGGCCGCGTGTGGCGTGTGTCGTCATCTCACGGCATACTGAACCGTCCGAAGGTAACGGACACCCTGTTTGTATAGGCAGTCTCAGACCGAGAGCGCGAGGTCGAGCGGAACCGACCCACGTGTATAGCCCTCGACAGTCCCGTCGGGGCGCATCCGGTAGACGACGGCGGGTTCGTGGCCGGCGTCTGGCCGTTCGGCAGCGACACTTCGCCACTCGTCGTCGCGGAACGACGAACAGTCGACGAAGACGACTGCGTCGT
>Ga0207797_1002275_pt1 | contig 13380 bp, 16 predicted proteins | sample PRCRCaboRojoPR_6_FD_187275 | JGI IMG/M metagenome (GOLD analysis project Ga0207797, IMG submission 187275) | Marine sediment microbial community from Cabo Rojo, Puerto Rico - PR CR 10% Liquid 1 (SPAdes) | ecosystem: Environmental > Aquatic > Marine > Coastal > Sediment | place: Cabo Rojo, Puerto... | reverse complement strand
CGTTCGACGGCACACCGCTCGTCCCAGTTGGGACTGTCAGAGCGAATCCCTGCCCTGAGGAGGAGTGAATTCGACGACGAGGTGGAGAGACGGGAACCATTCAGGCAGGGTCATCCGGTTCGACAGCCGAAACCGCCGCCTCGATTGCGCTCACATCCTCGCCGTTGGCGCCCGTCGTCTCCTCGCCGGACGGGGCGTCACCGGACTCGAATGCCTCAAGGCACTCGCGGGTCTGGCTGGCTGTCTCGGCGACTCGCGCGTCTCGTGTCGCCTCGTCGACATCAGTGATCGACTCCGGTTCGATGGGCCACGTTCGTGCACACTCAGCACGTCTAAGAGTTAAGAACAGCTCTATTCTCGTCGGAGGAGAATCGTAGTTGATCTGAGAACCGGCCGATATCCTATTCATACTCGGAGGATGTCATGAGTGACGGTGAAACGCAGAAGTGGTACAATTGGAGAGCTCAGCAAGGATGGGGGCTCTTAATCGGTTTCTCTATCGGAGCGGCTGTTGGGTTCGCAGTAGCTGATTTTGCGCTCTGGGTCGCTATCGGGATGGCGCTTGGTGTCGCTTTTGAAGCGTCGATGAATCGGAAGTGACGTGAGCCCTCTTGTAGAAGACTTTCTTCGGATCCGGCAACGGTACCACAATTTAAAATCCTCACATTCCAATATTCGAACGTTATGGAGCGCCAAGAAGCCAAATCCCGTCTGGAATCCAGGTTACAATCTGCCGTCAAAGACAACGCAGACCTCCACTCCGCGTACTTGCTGATCCATTCCGACAGTCGTGATCTTCACTGGAACCTAGCCACCGGTCAGACGGAGGGTGTCGAAGCCGCTCCAGAGCAGCCATACTACGCAGCCAGTATTGGGAAGACCTTCACCTCGACAATCGTGGCTATGCTCGCCGACGACGGGCAACTGAGCTTCGATGACCCGATCTCGGAGTATCTATCAGAGTCACTTCTCGACGGTCTTCACACGATCAATGGCACAGACTACACAGACGATATCCGCATCCGTCATCTCCTCGGTCACACCTCTGGGCTCCCTCATTCCCTTCCCGAAGGCGGGAAGATGTTCTTGAACACGCGATTGGAAGAGTCCCCCGAGGGGAAAACACTGTTCGACGAGATGTTAGAAGAACCGAACCGGATATGGGAACCGGAAGAGACGATCGAGTGGGCAAAACGAAATCTGGAACCGCACTTTCCGCCCGGGGAGGACTGCTACTATTCGGAGTTCGGGTACAACCTGCTCGGATTGATCATCGAACGCGTAACTGAGCAGCCGTATCACGAGGCTCTCGAGGAGTTCCTCTTTGATCCGTTGGAGATGGAGCACTCGTACTTACCGCCGTTCTCGGAGCCTGCTGTCGAAAGTGAGCTTCCCACGGCCCCGTTTTACATCGACGAGACGAGAATCGACGTGGACGACGTGCCCTCGTTGAGCGCGTTCTACGCCGGAGGCCAGACGGTAAACACCGCAGAAGAGCTATTCCGGTTCCATCGGGCCCTGGTCGAGGGGGAGCTCGTAACCGCGGAGACGCTCCAGGAGATGCAGCAGTGGAACAAACTGTGGCAGGGAATCGACTACGGCTACGGCATCGTCCGCATCCGCCCGTTGCCGTTTCTCAAACGCTTCCACTCGTGGGGGGGATTGGGTGCCAGTAGTGCGTTCATGGTGTACAATCCCACGATTGGCGTCTATCTAATCGGGACATTCAACCAGTGGTCGTATATGCGGAAGACCATAATGTTCCTCCTCCGAACACTGCGTTCGATTTCCAAGGTGGACCGATCCGGAAGATAGCCATGCAGGCGCTGAAAACCCACTTTCCGAGTTCGCCGTCAAGAGCCATAGTACCAATCTTGGGTATATCGGTGGATATTCGATTCGGCGGCGGTACTACCAACTCGAATAGACCGACATATATCGCACCGATGCTGGGTTCGCGCCCTCTCTTCAGCACCGAGTTTAGGGCGGTTGGTTAGCCGATTTCAGAGTCCCTGATGCAACTCTCTCGATGCATCACGGCAGGAAGCTTATTTCGATGGTCGGGAAAGGGGCAGTATGATCAGAATGGTACTGTCGGCCATCGGGTTCGTGATGGTGGTCCTTCCACGTGGAGTCGTCGAACGCGCGGAGACCGTGGCGTTCGAGAACCCCGAGGATGCCACACTGCGCAGGTCGACGATCCCGATGGCCCGCGTCGAAGGGGCCGGGTACCTCCTCCTCGGACGACGGTCTGGATACCTCCAGGGTTTCTTAGGTACGGTGGTTGGCCTGATTGGGTCAGCCGCGGCGATCGCCCCACGTCAGTACCTGACGTTCGGGTTGTCGCTCGCGTACGAGAACCCGGACGATATCACCGTGAAACCGTGGGTGATCCCGGGGACGCGAGCGCTCGGAGTCCTCGCGGTGGTCCTGACGGTCCCGTCGCTTCGCGATAGGGATACCGAGTGATACGGGTTGGACGGCCAAGAATAGAAACGAGAGGAGGAGGAGGAGCATGAGTCCGAGCTGATGCAAATCGACCCGAGATCGACCACCGAAAAACCCTACGGTGTGATCCCAGGGCGGACCAACGAGTAACGGTGCTTGATAGCAACCATCATGTTCGCCTCAATTTGTAAATCAGGTCGAAGTCGCCTGTCCTTGGAAATAACCGCCGAAGGCCAACACCCACAGGAGAAGGGGATAGGCCACCCAGCGCTCGATGCCCCCCGAACCCAGCGGCTCCAGTGGGCTCGGCCCGCCGACGACCAGTCCATAGAAGAAGACGCTCACCAAGACGACGAGCGAGATGCCGCCGAGAAGCAGACACAGGTAGGAGAACGGGCGGCTCACGACTCGCGAGGAGAGGACGGCGGTGATCCCGCCGCTCGCGAACGTGAGGATCGCGGCCAGCCCGTGCCACGGCTGGATGTTCCCGGGGAACACGCCGACAGCGAAGATCGCCAACCCGAACACCGGGAGCGCGATCGTGAAGCCCCGGCGGCCCAGGGCCCGGGACACGTAATACGCAGCGACCAGGAGGAGCGCCCCGGTCAGCAGCATCGTGCTGTTGAAGATTGTTGCCGATGGCTGGTGGATGACCGGATCCGGTGGCAAGGTCGACCCGAGATCACTGATGTCCTGGCGCGTCGAGTAGTCGGGATAGAGGACTTCCGCGGTGATGATCCCCATGAACGCGACGAACCCGGCGAGGACCATGCTCACCCCGGCGATTGACCTGTCGTCGAGACCGAGCCTGTGTAAGCTACTCATCTCGTTACGCTCGTTCATTCTGTTGGGAAGTCAACGTCCGATATCATAATGCTTGCAGGAATCTCCACGAAACGGGAATGGACGTCGATGCTTCGGGCGAAGAACCCCGATGTCCCCGAGAGGCCACTGCTACTCTCGACCGCGCCAGCGCCGACAACATCCGGTCGGTTCACTCGTCGCCTTCACCGCCGCCGGTTTACTCGCCCGAAGAGTAGCGTGAGACTTCCGAGCCAGCTAATCGACGGCCAGCGGTGAGTAGAACAGCGATGGCGATCAACCACATGAGCACCGCGTGAGAGACGTTCATCGGGGCGAGGGCCACGAAGTCGGGGACGCCCTCGACGATAGCCCGATCCAACGCCAATGGCACCAGACTGCCCGAGGCATTCTCGGCGCCGTGCATGATCATCACCAGCAGGATGCTTCCTCCGGAGCCGTTGTAGACCCACGCGAGCAGTATCGAGAACGCGATGATACCGACGAAGTAGGCCAGCTGGGAGCTCAGCGGCCATTGGGCGTGGACCGCGGTCGGATCGAAAAAGAGGGGGAGATGCCAGACCCCCCACAGGATGCCGACGATAACTGCCGCCCAGAGGCCACCGAATTGCTCCTGCAACTCGGGTTGTGCGAAGCCTCGCCAGCCCAGTTCTTCCTGACCGCCACCAATCGTGGTTCCCAGGAGGATCCCGATGCCGAGCGAAATAGGGTCGAACGAGAACGCGCCGAAGTCAACCGGGCCCCCGAGCGCCTGGAGGATCCCACCGGACCCCACGGCAACGACGGCTGGAATCCCGATCGCCGCCGCGTACCACTTGGGGTGCACCCGCCACCTGAGGACGCCCGCGAGCCAGCTCCGAATACTGTCACCGCTGGCGGAAATGACGACGCCCGCAGCGATCGCTGGTCCCAGCGCACTGAGGAACCCGCTGATGATCCATCGCGTCCACGAGGGCTCCATCCCGAGGTGGAGAACAAGCGCATCCAGGCTCCACGAGATCGCGAACGCGAGGAGGAAGAACGACGCCAGGCGATGCCGTCGGATCCAATGGCCGACATGGGCGCTCATTGGACAAGTATTTGCGACCACCGAAAAAATGATTCTAGGGTACTCCCGTTATCCGACATCGGGGGACTTTGATTAAGGGTTCGGCTCGTAGATTGACACATGGCCGGAGAGGGAGTGCATCTCTTCCGTTTCGGAGGGGGTCTTGGAAAGGGACCTGAAACGACAGTAATCGCTACCGCCACCGTCGGGGGAGACAATCGGGGAGTAATACCGTGAACCAAACACGCGCCAGAAGTGACCATGCACCTGGAGACGTGAGTAGTCCGCGGCGTGGGCTTGCCATCTTCCTGGTGCTCGTCCTCCTCGGTTCCGCGCCGTTACTTTACGTGATCATTCAGTCCGGGAGTTCGATCAGGGATCTGCCCCAGTACATCCTCCCGCTCATGTGGATGCCCGCGATCGCCTCGATCATCACCAGACTCGTCACTGGTGAGGGGTTCCAGGACCTATCGTTCCGACTTCGAGAACGGCGGATTCTACACCTGGTCGGGCTCGCGATCATCTTCCCTGCCGCGGTTGGATTGATTGCCTACGGGACCGCGTGGGGACTCGGTCTCGTTACGTTCTCGCCGCCACCCGGCTCCGGCCCGCCGCTGCTGGCGCTCGCCAGTGAGTTGCTCTTCGCCGGCTCGATCGGAGCCGCGGTCGGCGTGATTTCGGCCGCGGGTGAGGAGATCGGCTGGCGAGGATACATGATTCCCCGGATGGTCGATGGTCACATTCCCGCTCCGTTCCTCGTCGGCGGGATTCTGTGGGGGCTCTGGCACGCGCCGGCCATCCTGACTGGCCAGTACGCCGCCGGGACGAACCGGCTACTCTCGGCAGTCCTGTTCGTCGTCCTCGCCGTCGCCTTGACCGTCCTCTGGTCGACGTGGACGCTCGAGACGGGGAGCGTTTGGCCGGCGATCCTGGGCCACTCGGCCTGGAACGCGATCATTCAAGGTCCGTTCGACATGTTCTCGAGCGGCGAGCTATCGACGACCCTGGTCGGGGAGTCCGGGTTTTTGGTCATCGCGACGTCGATCATCCTCGTGCTGCTCCTCGTTTCAGGTCGGCTTCCCAACGGCATCGAGTCATCGACCGTGTTTTCCTATCGGCCCGAATAACGAACGATGGTGGCGACAATCATCGAACGGGGTAGCACAGCACAATCGTTGAATACCGCTCTGTTCCGGAGCCTGCTCGAGCATGCCCCACCGTGATCACTCGCCCGACCCGTCCTCGACGTCCACAGTGAGCCAGAAGGGACGAGCGTTCGGGGTCGTGCTCGGACTCCTCGTCATAGGGGTCCTTCTCGGACTTGTCCCGGCGGCCCTCGGGGCCATCGCGATCGGCCGGATGGGGTACGCGCTCGACTCAGGGGCGTTCGTCGTCGTTAGCCTCGGAGCGAGCGCCCTCGGCTTCGGGATCTCCGGGGTGGTCTTCATCCGCCGATGGCTCGACGGGCTCCACGTCGCGGGTCCGGACCGGAGAGACGTGGAATGGATACTCGGAGGAGCTGTCGGATCCGTCGCCATCGCCCTCGGGTTGCAGGTTTTCTATGAGGTGATCGGCGGCCCATCCGGGTCGGCTCTCGTCTCGGACGCACTCGCGTCCGATCCGACCTTCGCTGCGACGTACGCCCTCGTGTCGCTGCTCGTCGTCGCCCCCGGCGAGGAGCTGCTCTTCAGAGGTGCCATACAGGAACGGCTGGAGAAGGCATACAGCCCCAGTGTTGCAATCGTGGGGGCGAGCCTGCTCTTTGCGGCCCCACACGCCCTCAACATTGCCGGTGTCGGGGTGACCGGGCTCTTCGCCGCCCTCACCATCTTCGTCGTCTCGCTTATCTGGGGGGAGGCGTACCACCGGACCGGGAACCTCGTGGTTCCGGCAATGATCCATGGACTCTACAATACCGGGCTCGCCGTCGTCGCTTACCTGTCGGTCGTTGGAATGCTCTGAACACTAATCGACATCTAGCATAGAGCGCAGCTCAGGGGTGACCACCGACGGGTCTAACCGAATTTGCCCCTCTCGCCATCGAATCCAGACGAGGATCAATCCGATTCCGACGACGGTGGCAATGACCCCGAGGAGCCCTGCCTCGGGACCGAAGCCCCCGCCAGTGTACGCAGCCGGGCCCGCCTGGTCGATCGCGACCACCGAGAGGCCAAAGTTCAGACCACTCACTGGAAACCCGTAGACGGGCCCCTGAAAGAGGTTCCAGGTGACGTGAAGCCCGATTGGGATGGCAAGTTCGCCCGACAGGATATACGCAGACCCGAGCATGATGGCCGCGAAGAAGATACCGGCGGTACTCGCGACCCCGGCGTTCGGGTTGAGCAGGTGACTGACGCCGAAAACGAGCGACGAACCGACGAGCGCGACCAATACCGCGCCGCGGGTCCCGATTCGGTCGAACCACGTGAATCCCTCGGCGAGGTTCGTGATGAGATAGCCGCGAAGAAGCAGTTCCTCGGTCACGCCGATGCCGACCATCGTCAGAAGCGCCCAGCCGAACCACGGCCAAAACGAGAAGTCCGACCGGACGATTCGAAACGTTCCAGTGATCTCGATCCAGCCGGCGACGTATTGAACGAGGAATATCAGGGTCATCAGCGCGGCACCGAGGACCAGACCGAAGAGCAGATCGATGACCCAGCCCCGGTCGATGTGCAATCCGTAGTCTCGGAGCCGCCGCCGGTCGACGAATCGAGCAGCCAGATAGACCGTACCGAGGTAGATGACCGCCTGGGAGGCGAGGAAGACGAGATTGCCGGCCGCAGCAGTCGCCTGTGAGGTCGGTGCTAAGAGCCCGAATAGCCCGGCAAGAGAGGATTGGAGGAACGGGAGGGCGACCGAAAACCCCAATGAGATAATCAAGAGGATCAAAATGACCCCGAGGATTCGCCACGGGAGCCGCGGTCGACGGGATTGCCCGTTCCAGAGAAACCTCGTAATCCGTTGACGCATAGGTCAATATTCGAGGAAGCGCCACAAATATTCCCACCGACGTTCCCGAATCGTGGGAGCGTCCCGTCCCGACCAATTACCGATCCCTCGTTGACGCAAGCTGTGAGTGACTTTTTTACCGAGCGCATGACATCAATCGGCCCACGTGACCACGGAAAACCACGGTTCGGACTGGGGAGCGGTCGACCTGGATACGATCCCCTCGGTCTCGCTCGGGGTGCTCGGTCTCGGCGTACTCTTCCACCTCCTTCTCTCGATTTTCGCCGTCGTCGTCGTGTTTGCCCACCCGCCACCGGAGCAACCCATCGTTGGCGATATCTGGATCGCCACTGGTGGGATCATCTCGGCACAGTTACTCGTCAACCTCTTCATGCTCGTATCGATCGTCGGCGGTCTCCTCTGGGTTGACGACCATCTCGAACCGGGTCACGTCGGGCTCGTCGTCGAGGCGATCCCGATGGGTGTGGTCGTGACGGTGGGGCTCTGGTTGGGGATCCAGGCCATCGGAATCGGCCTCGACGTCGTTGGTGGAGGCGTAGGGGTATCGACCGCCTGGACGGGGATTGGAGCAGGGGGCTGGATAACCCGGCTCATTCCGGAGCTCTTCGGCAGCGCATTGCAGGAGGAGGTGTTTTTTCGCGGCTTGCTGCTCACGCAGGCCTATCTCATCTCGAGGCGATATCTCGGGGGGACCCGTGTCCCACTCGCGGTGGCCGTCGTCGGTACTCAAGCGTGGTTCGGCCTGGTCCACCTGCCGATCGGCCTCGTCCAGGGGACGACGCTTCCCCTCCCCGCTGACCTCGTTGGAACGGCCCTCCTCGGCATCATCTACGCCCTCGTCTACCTCCGAACCGGGAACCTCTTCGTCGCCGTCGGCGTCCACGCTCTGGCGAACGATCCGGCACCGATCTTCGTCGATCCGGTCACCGCGCGGTTCGTCCTGCTGGGATTGACTGTCCTGCTGCTGCTCGGTTGGCCAATCATCCGACGGGGTGGTCGCGACGGACGAGGCGAAGTGTGAGGTTTATGACGGGGCCGGCCAGATTCCGCTTGGCGTCACCCTCAGCACCCACGTTCGATCCTCGACCAGAAGTTCCACTAGAAGGTTCTCAGATTCGAGGAAGTCGCCCGATCAGTTCGTCCGTTCCCGAACGGAAGCCGGGGCCACGCGAGCACGATAATCGTGCCCGGAATCGCCCAGACGAGCGAGAAATCCACCGGCGTGGTCTCGACAACGGCGAAGAGGGGGACCGGGAAGTTCGCCAGTCCATGAAAGCCCATGGCGAGAAAGATGTTCCGCGTCCGCACGTACACGAGACAGAGGAGGACGGCATAGAGCAAGATGAACGCCAGCATGTCGAGGCCGATACCGCCCAGGAGGAGCGCGGGGACGTGAAAAAGCGTGAAGAGCAGGCTGCTTCCCCCGACGGCGGCAGCCATTCTCGCCAGGTCGTTGGCCTGCCACCACTGCCCATCTAACAGGAGGTAGACCTGGACCATCAGGAAGCCCCGAAACGCCAGTTCTTCGAAGATGACGTTCCCGAAGAAGTACCCGATCGTCTCGCCGAGCGTCACCGTCACCCCCGGATCGATCCAGGCGCTGTAGAGCGAGAGGTCGCCGACGGCGAGTCCAACAACCACCTGGGCGACCGTGAAGATCAGCCAGCAACCCACGGTGACGGCGACCGCCACCGGAATTTTCGACGGCACGACCCCGATGTCCTCGAGCTCGAGGGAGCCGTACCAGAGGGCGACAATGCCGACGGTGAGGAGGATGCCGACCCACGTGTTGGCCAGCGTGTAGGTGACGAGCCCATCGGTGAGGGCGACGATTCGGTCGAACCCGATCGCTTGGAGACCGGCCGGAACGAGGAACACGAGGAGGAACGCGGGCACGAAGACCCCGACCGGTTTCCACCCGGCTCGCTTGACCCCCCGGGCAACTTCCATGGCGGACGAGTCGAACGGGGGATGGAAAAAATCGGACGGGGATTCTCACCTGCTGGAAACCGGTATCTCACTCGGGCGGGAGAATTGTGGGTACCCGGACCCTCCTCGTAACCGGCTCGGGATTCATCGCATTCAGAGAAACGCCGGCAGGACGAGCACCATGAGGACGTTGACGATGCCGTGGGTGAGCATGCAGACGACGACGTTCCTGCTCCGGACGTACACGCCGACGAGGACGAGGGTGAACACGGCCTGTGGAATCGCGCCGACCACCCCCCAGGCCGGGAAGTGGACGAGGACGAACACGACGAAACTAACGCCGGCACCCACCCAGAGTCGGCCCGAGAGCTCCGTCAGCCGTTCGATGGGGTAGCCTCGCCAGAGCACCTCTTCGGTGACGACGGCCGTTCCGACGAGCGCCAGCTTGACCGGCAGCGAGAGTCGGGCGATGACCGAAAGCGTCTCGGGTTGGTCGAGGTCGAACGCGACTACCGCGATACCAGTCACGAACAGTCCGAGGGCGACGGCGACGAAGCCGGCGACGATCCCAACGAGTGCGGCCCGCCGACCGGGCACCCTGAGGCCGATCGATTCCAGCGAGCGACTCTCCCAGTAGACAACGAGGAGTACGAGGAAGCCGACGACGAGCCAGTTGGTTAGCGAGCCGACAAGCATCGAGCCAGCGACCGAGATGTCGAACCGGGCTGCTATGTCCAGCGGCCAGAGAAGAGGGACGCCGAACAGCGCAACAACGAGCCCCACGATCACGGGGGGCGAGATTGACGCAACTCGGTGACTCGCCATCTTCCTGAGTGCCAGGATTCAGTCTGCGGACTTTTCAACCTGATCCCCAAACGACGGCCATGGCCTACGTGGCGTCCGTATCGACGGACCAACCGACACTCGAATCCGGATTGGCGGTCGAGATCGAAGGTCTTACGAAATGGTTCTGCGCCCACGTAGCCGTCGATCACCCCTCTCAAGGAATGGCGTCAATCTCGGACAATCGGCATTCCGACCGGGTTGGCGTCTCCAGAGATGTCTTCGAATTTCAGGACGGACCACCCGTCAACGGGATTAATTGGACCGTACGGAGAGATTATCACCGAGGAGAAAAATGACGTCCACCTTCACCCTCGCTCAGAAAGTCAGGGGACTCGTCCTCCTCGGGGTCTTCGTCGTCCTCCGGGCGGTCGTGGCACGGGCGTGGGACCGGTACTTCCCCGGTGGCTACAGCACGGACCCGCTCTTCCTCGGCTTCCTCGGCGGCATCTTCCTCTTGCTGTCCGTCGGCCTGGTCTACCTCGGTTTCACGCGCTGGGTCGGTGTCGACCTCGAGGCGTGGTGGTTCGACCGGAGCCAGCTTCGGGGCGACCTCCTGTGGGGGGTCGTCGGGATCGTCGGCGTATTCGTGGTCACCGTCGGTGGCGTTCTCGCCCTCACCGCGCTCGTTCCCGGGCTCGCTCCTGTCGCGGGTGCCGGTGCCGCCCCTGCTCCGACTGTCTCCCAGGGAGAGGCCGGGGGGTTCGCCGTGAACCTGCTGCTCGGGTGGTTCTTCGGGTTCGCGATCGCTGCGTTCCAGGAGGAGACACTGTTCCGGGGATTCCTTCAGAGCCTCCTCCAGGATCGCTACGGGCGCCTCGTCGCCATCGTCGGCCAAGCGGTCGTGTTCACGCTCGCCCACCTCGGGTACTATCCCGTCTCCGCGTGGCCGCTGCTCCTCGTGGTGTTCCTCGTCGGGTTGATCACCGGCTGGCTCGTCGACCGGCGAGGAACGCTGCTCTCGGCTGGCATCGCCCACGGGTTCGTCGGATGACGCGAACCGAATTCCTTGCCGATCGAGATCCGTCCACCTATCACCGACAATGACCAGCACCCACACTTTCGTCCGATCGGCAGACGACGAATCCCCCCTTTTGGCAGCTGGACCGGACGATCGTAACCAGTTCCTCAGACCAACGCGACCTGCACGAGCGAGAGAACCACGAGGGGGACGTGGAACGTGACGTGGGCCACCATCGCCGACTCGAGGCTGCGTCGCCAGTAGAGCCAGCCAAAGAGGACGCCAGCGACAGCGTTCAGGAGGACCGTCCGCGCGACCAGTGCCGGAGTGAGATCGACCGATTGGGCGAGTGCGGGGAGGTGACCCAGGCCGAAGAGCACGGCGGAAACCACGATCGCAGCCCACATGAGCGCCGGTCGTGGGCCGTCCGCTCGTCGTCCGGTGACGCGCCACCCGACGAAGGCGAGCACGGACATGAGCCCGAAGCGGAGCATGAGTTCCTCGGTGATGCCGCCGTAGAGAAATCGGACGGGTGCGTAAGCGAGGACATCCACGACGGTCGGTCTCGTGGTGCCGATCACGGACTGTGGCAAGTCCTGGGCGACGAACGGCATCAGCACCGCGTCCAGGACGACGATCAGGACGCTCCCCAGGACACCGACTCCGACGGCCGGGCCGACCTCCTCACGGAGGCGCCGAAAGACCCCGTCATCAGTTCCGACTCCCTCGATGACGTACGACTGCAGCCCCACGCGCGGCGCTGCGTAGGCCCCGAGCAGACACGAGACGCCGAGGAGCAACAATGGGTTGAATGCCGAGAGGAGGGCGAGAAGCGGGAGCGACAGCCCAGATGGGACGGTGGTCGGCGGCGTCATCAGGTAGATGTAGCCGACGAGGGCCACGATTCCGGGTATACCCAACAGCAAAGCCACACCGAGGCGCTTGCCGAAGGAGGGGCCGTTCGGTGTCGAGGACACGGGATCGTCCACGCCCGACGTCGAGAAAGTGGTTGTGGGTGTGCCGTCCTTCGCCGTCACGGTTTCTCCAAACTGTGGACTGGAGGCGTCATCGTAGTCACAATTGGCTCGGTCTTGTACCCAGGCCGATCCCCGTGGCGATGAGCAGCAGGGTACCCTCCACCCGAATAGCGACCCTCATGACCAGAAGGATAGCCGTCCAGGTCAGCCACCAACGTCAGTCGCTGTCGGGATAGACCCCTCTGCAAGGGCTTCCCCTCCATAATATGCCACCACGGCGAGCACTATCAGGACGTAGACGGCGAGGTGAACCACGACGACGACCCCGACGGCCCGTTCGTCGACGACGCCGTCGATGATAATCTCGTCAGCGGCCAGCGGGATGATCATGTCGGCCGTGTTGGCCATCGAGTGGAGAACCATCGCGAGCAGGACGCTCCCCGTGCTGTTGTACACCCAAGCCAGCAGCACCGAGAGCGTCAGGATGCCCCCGAACCAGCCGAGCTGGGTTACGAGCGTGAAGTTCGATTGGGGCGTCACCGGCGCGAGGAAGTACGGGAGGTGCCAGCCGGCCCAAACGACGCCGATCAACAAGCTCGCCTGGAGGGCCCCGTAACGCTCGTTGAGACGTGCCTGTGCGAATCCTCGCCAGCCGGGTTCCTCGTTGAGGCCGCCGGAAACCACCATCGCGAGGATGAACACACCTCCGAACAGCAGCGGGGACGGGAGCGCCTGGCCTAGGTCGACTGGTCCGCGGACGGCAAACACCACCAGCGTGATGATAACGGCCGCGGCGAGCGGGAGGCCGAGGGCGACGAGCCACCACCGCCAACCGACCCGCCACCGGACGATCTGACGAGCCCATTCGCGGACGTCGTCGCCGCGCAGCCACATGACCGTCGCCGCACTCAGCGGTGGGCCGAAGCTCCCCACGTACACCAGGATCGCGGCGGGCCAGCTCGGGGTCATCGCAACCGCCGGCGCTGTGATCAGCCAGGTGTAGGCGTAGGCTCCGACGAAGAACACGGCCACCGGACGATCGTCAATCCAATCGCGAAGGAGGTCAGCCACGCAAGAAACTATTTGCTAAACCGAATTAATGATTGGCCCCCTCCCCCCCTGATCGAGAACTAATTTGATATCGATTCAGATGGTGCGGGAGTATCCGCGTCTCAGCTCCAGATTGACCTTTTCAAATCGATTTTCAAATGTCAATTCACTCCCTTCTGACTCCGGTTCATTCTTTCTTCTCGGAATGCGGTATTAACGTGGATGTGGACCGCTGTCGAGATTCAAGAACGCCGATCTGGTCCGACATCGTGGTCGATATTGGGCGATCACGGACGATACCGAGCGGCTTCGGTCGGCGTACGACCTCC
>Ga0207797_1002274_pt1 | contig 13385 bp, 15 predicted proteins | sample PRCRCaboRojoPR_6_FD_187275 | JGI IMG/M metagenome (GOLD analysis project Ga0207797, IMG submission 187275) | Marine sediment microbial community from Cabo Rojo, Puerto Rico - PR CR 10% Liquid 1 (SPAdes) | ecosystem: Environmental > Aquatic > Marine > Coastal > Sediment | place: Cabo Rojo, Puerto... | reverse complement strand
CCTGGGAGAGCACTCGACTGAAGATCGGGCTGTCCCCGGTTCAAATCCGGGAGGCGGCATTAGACTCAGAGTTCAAATGCCTGCGGCGCTGCGCGGGCGGGAATTCCGGTATATTCTCACGGCCAACTTGTCGAATTTGACCTGCGACTCTCCACGTCCCGTGCGCGTCATCATCAGCGTGTCAGTTGAAAAGAGACTGTTCACAAGTTCGGTGGGACAGAGAGTGGCGTAGTTAATAGAACGACCCAGTTACTGCTGTGACCATCAGAGGATCATCTCTTACCCGAGGGTACGTCGACTAGAGGTTTCAATATCGCCGCTGAACTGGAAGTAGATACGAAAGACAATGACGGAGAACCGTTCGGCGACGGATATTTTTCGTCTTCTCGCTGACGACACACGAGTCAATATTCTTCGCGCTGTCGCTGTTGCACAGTATGAGCTCGAAGGGGTCGGGTCAGGGGCTGCTGAACTCGCGTTTTCCGAGATCTATGATCACGTCGATGTAGAGAATACGTCGAAGCTGTCGTACCACCTCGGAGAACTCACAGGAACCTATCTCCGGAAAAGCGACGCTGGGTACTCGCTTTCACACGCTGGTGAGCGCATTGTCCGATTTATCCTGTCGGGGAATTACGAGCAACCCGAGTCGTTTGGGCCTGAACCGGTCGATGGAGTGTGCGTCTTCTGCGGTGAGGAGGCGCTGGAAGCGACGCTCTCGCATCAGTTTTTCCGGATCGACTGTACGGCTTGTGAGCAACAGGTTACCGGACAGCCGATCACGCCCGCACAGGTCAGGACACGGGACGGCGAGTCACTCGTACAGAGCGTCAAGTTACGCGGTGCGGAGGACGCCAGGCAGATTCGGCGGGGGATGTGTCCAGAGTGCGGGGCACACCTGTCTGCCGACGTGATTGCGGTGCCCGAAAGTCCGTTGCCTGATGCTGATTCGTTCGTGGTGACGAGTACGTGTGAGGAGTGTCTCCGGGAGTATAACAGCCCGTTGACCTACAGCGTCGTCTACCACCCGGCGTCGATTGCGTTCTATTGGGAGCGTGGGGTCGATGTGACGGCGCGGGGGATGTGGGAGTTTCACGAATACGTCTACGATGGGCAGTGGACGTCCGAGCAGACGGCGTCTGATCCCGAAGAGTACGAAGTCGTATTGCGTCATGGGGGCGATGCGCTTCGACTCTATCTCGATTCGACTGCGACGGTGGTACGGACGGAGCGCGTGCGAGGCGAGAGCGGTGAGTTTCGCCATTCTTGACAGGATTATTACGAAAGCGGTGTTGAGTAGACGGTGAGGCTAGCCCGGCAGGTCTCTGATTATCGGTGTTGAGGTCGTGATATCGACGTTTTTCGCTCAACTCAGGTTTTGAAGCAGATCCGATAAATTATCAAATATCCAATAATTTTATTGGTGTTGCTGGCCCGACCCATAATCGCAGTCAACGGAGATCCAACACGTGCAACCGAGCAATTCCCACGACACGGCAGGCCAGCAGCATCGAACACACAACGAGACTACCGACCAACAGCAATCAACACGAAGGCGCTCGAAATCGGCCGACGAGATTGCCGACGCGTATGCAGATGTCGCTGACAAACTCGCACGGTGGCAACAGCTCGACCGGCTTTTCGCTGGTCGGTACCGCCGTCGCCAGTTTGAGCACACGAACGGCCGAGTGCTAGATGTCGCCTGTGGCACCGGACGGAACTTCCGCTATCTTCCGTCGTCCAGCGACGTCGTCGGTATCGACATCAGCGACGAAATGCTCGGCCATGCTCGCAATGAGCTCGACAGGCTCGAACTGGACGGGGCTGTCCATCAGATGGATGCTCAGGCACTCGACTTCTCCGACGACAGCTTCGACACCGTCATCTCGTCGTTCTCCACGTGCACGTTCCCCGATCCGATTGCCGCGCTCCACGAAATGGAGCGAGTCTGCACCCCTGACGGCGAGATCCTGCTCCTCGAACACAGACGCAGCGACGCCGCTCCACTTGCCTGGCTCCAAGACTGGCGGGCCGCGTCCCATTACGAGAAGAACGGCTGCCGGTTGAACCACGACCCGCTGGAGACCGTCCAGCAGGCCGGACTCCCAGTCGAGAACGCATCGACCGCGTTCTTCGGTCTCGTCACCACCATCGACGCCACCCCGAGGTAAACCATGGACGCGCACACGACCCACGACTCACTCACACATCGCCACACCACCCACCACGTCACAACCCACGAAACTACCATGTCAGTCCCACACTTGATGCATCGCCAATCCGACTCAGACGAGAGGCTACAGTCGAGTTCGGCCGCAGCACCGGAGGTGGCGTATGTTTAGTGTACGCTCCCTCCTACGGACGGTTGTTTGGGGCCAGCAACACGGCCGCGTCCGCGCCATCTGGCGCATACTCGTCCCGGTCCTCGCTGGCTTTCTCGCATTGCGATTCACAGGTGTAGCCGCGCTCACGTTCGACCTGAATCGCGGGGAAATGATGGTGGTCGCCTTCGGCGGAACCACCCTCGTCATGCTCGGCGTCATCGGAATCTCCGCTCGATATCTCGACCACCGACCACTCCGCCAATACGGTTACCGGCTGTCCCGCGAATGGTGGCAAAACCTCATCATCGGCACCGGATTCGGGGCCCTAATCGTAGCGATGACCGTCGTCATCGCGCTCTCTACCGATTCCCTGCGAGTGACCAGCGCGACACTCGTCCCGGACGTGGCACTACTCGGTTGGCTGCTCGTCTTCTTCGCTGCGTTCGTCGGCGTGGCGTTCTACGAGGAGTTCATCTACCGCGGCGCGTTCATTACAAACGCAGTCGAAGGACTCACCGCCCGTAACATCAGTCGCCCTGTCGCAACCGGCAGTGCCTTGATCGCAAGCACATTCGCGTTCGCACTCATCCACCTTCCCGGGGCTGTTCTCGCGGACGCCAATGTTGGACTCGTCTTCGTGAAGTCCGGGTTACTCGGTGGCCTGTTCGGCGTGGCATATCTCCGCACTGAGGATCTTGCGCTCCCGATGGGGCTGCACCTCGGTGTGAATTACGCGCTGATGAACATCTTCGGCATCGGTGCCGCAGGTACCCCCGGCGTCCCAAGTCTACTGACTGTCGAACACACTGCGACAGGTCTGTGGAGCCCATCCCGCGGGATTCCGCTCTTCGTAGCGATCCTCGCCGGCTACGTCATCGTGCTCCTGTGGACAAACTGGCGAAACCGTGACCGTACCGCTCAGCAACACAACCACCTCACCCACAGCCGTTCCGACTGATGCCACGACCACGACTCTCCACAACAGACGATAGCACGGATAGTGCGACAAGACGGTCGTTCCTCGCCGGTCTCGGCAGTCTTGGAACCGTCGCTATCGGAACCGCAGTTGGTCGAACGAGCGCCGCGACGGACTCTCAGAGCACCGACTCACAGCCAGGCGAGGGGCCGTTCACGAACGCAGACGAACTCGAAGCGTTCGTCGACGATGTGATGGCTGAACGGATCGGAACGACGACGCCCGGAGCTACTGTCGCCATCGTCAACGGAGATGCACCCATCCTCACCAAAGGATACGGCACTGCCGACGTTGATGCTGATGTTCCGGTTCGAGCTGATGAGACGGTGTTTAGAGTCGGGTCAGTCGGCAAACTTGTGACCTACACTGCCGTCATGCAAGGCGTCGAACAGGGCGTCCTCGACCTCGACACCGACGTCAACACGTATCTCGACGACTCCCGAGTGACGGTTCCGGACACGTACGACGATCCCGTGACGCTCCGGCATCTCGGCACGCACACCGCCGGATTCGAATCCACGCTCGATCCCGGCATCGTCGCAGACCCAGACGCTCTCGACTCGCTAGAGGCGTTACTCACCGCTCAGCAGCCTTCGCGCATCCGTCCGCCCGGAGAACTCGTCGGCTACTCGAACTACGGCGCGGCGCTCACCGGCTACATCGTTGCCGAAGCCCACGACACGACGTTCGAGGAGTACGTTCAGGCGGAGATTTTCGACCCGCTCGGGATGACGCATAGCACGTTCGCCCAGCCCGTCCCGGCCGACCAGCCTGGCGACCTCGCTGCACCACACGTCCGCGATGGTAACTCGTTCCTCGCAGCTGATGACGTGTACCTCAATATGCGTCCAGCAGGCTCGCTGAGCGCGACAGCGACAGACATGGCCGCGTTCATGCGTGCACACCTCGGCGACGGCGCAGTCGGTGAAACTCGGATTCTCGACGCGGAGACCGTCGAGACGATGCACAGTCGCCACCACGTCCGTCACCCCGCAGTCACGAATTGGCGGTACGGGTTCCACGAGTACGGACATCCCGACGCCAACCTCATCGGCCACTCGGGCGCAACGGTCAACTTCACGAGCTACCTGCTGCTCGCCCCGGACTCCGACATCGGGATCTTCGTCGCCTACAACAGCAATCCGAGTGAACTACCGAAAGCCATCGTTGACGAGATCGTCGCGGAATACGAACTTCAACCAGCACCGACTACGCCGACACCGACGTCGAGACCAGGCGGCCAGGAACGCGCTGAAACTGTCGCCGGCGAGTACAGCCTCACGCATCTCCCGCAGAGCGGCCCCCTCCAGGTCGTCGATTTGCTCGAACACCTGACGGTCGAGCCCGCAGCCAACGGCCGCCTACGCACAACGACTCTCGACGGTGATGCCCAGCAGTGGGTGGAGGGCGACCCGTACGTGTACGAGGAGATCGGCGGTCACGGCGTCTTGGCCTTCGAGGTCACAGATGGCGACGTGGACGTACTGAATATGAACCGCGAACCCACTGGCGTCTACCAGCCCGTCCCGTTCCACGAACGTCAGCTCGTCACCGGCGGTGTGCTCGGAACCGCAGTATCAGGGTTCGGGCTCTCGCTCGCCGGCTGGGGCGGACACAGTGCCTGGCAGCAGTGGAAACAGTACCGCGCCACAGACGACTCTGACATGGAGGATTCCGAATGACGGACCAGCACATCTCTCAACAACGAACCGAACAGCAGCACGAGTACGACGACCGAAGCGGATTCATTCACGGCGTCAAACACCGCCTGACGAGCGCGCCGTGGCTTGCCCGTGCCGCAAGTGTCGGGTTGAGCAGTATCTCAATCGGGTTCGTGGTACTCTTCATGTTCGTCTTAGAGACCGGCGGCGATGTCACGCTCTTCACGCAACCGCTACCGATGCAGCTCGCACTCGCGCTTCCGCATCTCATCGCAGTCTTGACGCTCGTGACGACTGCTGGTGACCTGCTGGCATGGTGGTATCGTTACTGGTCACTGCCTGCACGCATCCATCAGACAGCACTGGCGCTCCTGGGCCTCGCGTTCTGCTGGCAACTCTCAACCCTTGGATTTCTGGCGGTGTAGTCCCCGTGAACCGCTTCGCATTACCCAACTCTTTCGACGTCGCCAATAGTAGGGACCGCTACCATCGAATATGAGAGTCGTCGCTGAATTCGAGATCTACTGCGACGCGCTCCCGCTCGTCGAGGTCGCAGCCACAGTACCCGAGGCAACGATACTCCTCGAACTGCAGTTCAACCATGGAGACCGACCGCTTTTTCTCGTGACCGTAACAGACGGGGTGCACCAACCGGTTGCGAACGCGCTAACTGACGCCTACGACGTCGGTGAGTGGACGCTCATCGGGCAGGCAGGTGAGACGTGTCGGTATCAGGTGGTTCCGGCGCTCAGTTTCGAGGAACAGCTCGGCGATCATATCGACGACCTGGCGGGTCTTGAATCGCTTGCCAGGGCAGACGCGATTATCGAACGCATCGAGGTGTTACCGGACGGCTGGCGACAGACGGGCTGGTTTGCCACCCGAGACGATTTCGACGAATTCTCGACATTTTGGCTACAGAACGCCGACTTTCAGCTCTCACGACTCACTCGTGATGGGGAGTCCGAACCGCCTGGCGATGGGCTGACCAGCCAGCAGCAAGAGGCACTCCGGACTGCGTACGAACTGGGCTATTTCGATATCCCCCGAGGGGCATCGCTGGAAGAGGTCGCAAGCGAGTTGGAGATATCCGCTTCATCAGTCTCCGAACGGTTGCGTCGTGCCCAGACCCAACTCATTGAGGAGACAGTAGCGACAACGTGGCCACCGCTTCCAGAGTGAACCGCATATGGAGACGGATTCTCCGTTTATTCACCAGTGACGGATTGGCAGTCTGCTTCGAGTCGAATGTCCGGTTCTCCGTCCTGCGCATTCTCTACATATATCTCGACACCTGCCTCATTCGGGCCATCGCACGGAAGCGCCGGTTGCTCGAAGCCCGGCCAGTCGCGTTCAAATCGGGTTCCGTTAACAGTCACAACAATTGTTTCAGGATCAGTCGACGCTGGAAACGTCGCATCCTCGTCAGCCTCGTTACTATCTGATAGTAGGTATTCTTTCTCAAAAAGGACATCCCCACCCTCGTTCATAATCGTGACCGTAACTTGGTGAGTCTCATCACGGTCACCAAGATACATCTTCACCCAATGCGGATCGGATTCTCCACTACTTGAATTCCTGAACGAACTCAGGGCACTACAGCCGCTGACGGCAGTAAGTAACATACCCGTCCCGGTAAGGAGCGTGCGTCGGCTAATGGAGGGCATTGCATCCGACTTTTATATCCGGGTTCCGCAAAATGGTTACTACTAATTCGGCTCTGTTGAAATCCTCAGCCGCTGATAGTTTGCCGAGGCGGTGCTGAATTCAGCGCGCGAGTCTTGCATAGGGATTTCTTTCGAAATCACCTCAGAAAAATAATCGATCGATCGTTTTCATCACCCATTCGTGGAGTCGAATCCTACCGGATACGGAAGCTCGCGCGACCGAGTTGGTTTAGGAACGGAATGCCTCGAACACCCGAGACTCGATTTTCTGGAGGTGTTCGCCTACCGTTCCAGCAGAAAGCTCCAATCGGTCGGCGATATCCCGATGGGTCGTTTGGCGTGGTACGTCATAATACCCGAGATCGAGGGCGACATCGAGCACCTCCCGTTGACGGTCCGTCAACTGGACAGGCAGCGGCGCCCCTGCCTCCAAATAGGGTCCGATCCGTTCAATGGACACGTCGAGTGTTGGTGGTAGATCGGCGAGGGCCTCCTGTATCACCTGGTTCGTTTCCCCGATCAGAACCACTCGGAGTCGCCCGTCCTGCGTGCTCCCGATGGGGAAGTCGAAGAACACCTCGTGCGTACGTGGTAACTTGAGGAACTCCTTGAGTTCGGGTGGTGGGTGGGCATGGACGTACACAAGCGCGCTCTCGCCCTGCTCGCTGGAGATGCTGTGACCGAGGACGTCCGCGTTTTCGCTCAACAACCTCGCCGCGTCGTCCATATCACCGCGCAGCCTGCCGAGCAGGACAACGGTTTCGTCCGCCAGGATGTTCAGGTGATGAATTCGATCCCGTTCGAACTCCGAGTCCGGGCCGAACATCCGAGAGGAGATATGCGAACCGGAAGGCTGTCCGAGGGTGAACGTGACCGCCCTCATACGACGTACGTTTCTCGCTTCGGTCCTCGCTGCGGACACCAATCAACGCCTCTCTCACCGGCTCTCATATATACTACCGATAGTGCTAGGCAGTGGCCTAACTCTTCCCCCCACCGTACCCAACTGCTATGAGTGCCATGGAAACGCCCGAAACAGCCCGCAGAGATGTCACAGACACGTACAACTACCGGCATTTCGGGCCGGAGTACTACGATTTCAAGAGGTTCGACGGTCCCAGACCGGGTGACGAGGCCCCCGATTTCGAGGCGACCACGCTCGATGGGAATGCCGTCAGCCTCTCGGACTTCGGGGGATCCTGGGTAGTCCTAGAGACGGGAAGCCTCACGTGTCCGATTACCGATTCGAAGGTCCAGGCTATGGATAAACTCTCTCAAAAGTTCGAAGACGTCGTATTCATCCTCTTGTACACGCGGGAGGCCCACCCAGGAGAGAACTGCGAGGCGCACCACTCGTTCCAGGACAAACTGGAACGCGCGAGGAAGTTCGAGGCCGACTACGATGTCGAGCGCACGGTCCTCGTGGACGATATCGAAGGAACGGGCCACCGGAAGTACGGCGGTATGCCGAATTCGGTGCATGTCATCAACTCGGACGGAGTCGTTGTGATGCGGGGCGACTGGAACCACGTGAGCAAGGTCAGGGAGGTACTTGAGCGACGGGAGGACGATCGGATATACAAACGGGATATCTACCGGGGGCGGCCGCTTTTTTTCACCCGAAAGAAGGGTGCCATCCGAGTGCTAGTTGAGGCGGGCCCGAGGGCTGTCTGGGACTTCCTGAAGAACATGCCGGTGCTCGGCTGGATGCATCTGAAAAAAGAGTTCAGAAGCAAGTCGCCGAACAAGTAGTTAAGATACGATCCGCCGCAAAAAGGCCCGGTATTCCGCTCAATCGTGGTGATCGGTTACCGGTCACGCCGGGCCCGTTAATCCGATGCCGTGATAGATACACCCTCTGTATTCAGCACGCCACATCTATCAGGTCCTGAGTGTTTGAACAGAGCCACTAATTCCAATAAGAGGTTTGAGCTGAGAGACGATCTTCTATCCGGAGAGTGAGCAAACAACTCCCCACAAGAGTACAAGAATCCAACAGAGAAACACAATACTGGGTGGTTGTTCGGAAATCGAGTGGTAGTCTTCCTCTATTCACCGGGGCTGCTGGAAAATCTGTCACGGCGCGAGTGCCTCGAAAAGACGCCCTCACTTAAACTGCCGTATCACTGAGAGACAGGTCTTCGCCATTCACGTCTAAATCAAGAGATGTACGATGCAGACGGTCACGTCAGCAGATGGAACCAGTATTGCGTTCGAACGACACGGAGAAGGACCACCATTAATTCTCCTCCATGGTGGATCCGCCCCACAGTATTGGAAGCCGGTGATTCCTCGATTCGCCGATGACTATACTGTCATCGTTCCCCATCGACGGGGCGTCGGGGAAAGCGGCGACTCTGAGGAGTACAGCCTGTCCCGCGGCGTCGAGGACGTTCGTGCGGTCATCGATGCAGTCGATGGGACCCCGATTCTGTTCGGGCACTCGTTCGGTGGTCTGTTGGCGATTGAGACCGCCCGAACTGCACCAGTCGAGAAACTCATCGCGTACGAACCAGCCGTTCTCGTCGGTGAGTACAGACAACAGGCCGACCTCGCGTCACAGATGCAGGCACGAATCGACGACGGCGAGCGCCGACAGGCGATGAAATTCTATATCCGCGAAGTTATGCACGGTGGCGAGATCGATGATCTCGACGGCTGGCTCGCCGAGTGGCCACCGTGGCCGGATATCGTCGCGCTAACCGAAAACATCGCCCGGATCAACCGCGCCATTGAGCAGTACCGCCTTCCCGACGCGTTAGACATCAACGCACCAACGCTCCTACTGACCGGAACTGAAGGGCCGCCGCATCTTCGAGATGGTATCCGTGCGGTTGACGACGCCCTCTCGGATAACCAGTTCGTTGAGTTCGAGGGTGTCGGCCACGGCGGCCCAACAGAAGCTCCAGACCGCGTTACCTCTGAGGTGCGCGCGTTCATCGACGGGAGGAAAACGACCATACCGGAGAGTAGCGACTAAATCGACTCTGTCGAAGTCGTACTGAATCACATAATCACGGCTCCAAAGACACTTTGCAGTAATTTTGGTAATACATCATAGTATGAAGCGGCGTTCGGCCCTCCAACTCGGCGGATTAGTGCTTCTGGCAACTGTAAGTGGTTGTTCAGTCCCACAAGTGACCTCCTCACAAGGGATTGTAGTTTCTAAGATCACTCTCCGAAATCGTCTAGAGCGCGACGTGCAGGCGAGTGTATTGTTGACTGATGGTGACGAAATTGTCCTTTGGCGAACGGTGACAGTCTCGACACCCCCTAACCAGTTCGTAACTTTTGACGAATTACCCGCTACATCCGGTGATTACACCTTGTACGCGCAGCTTCCACACACAGAAGAAAGTGAGTCTGTTCAGGTCGATCTTGTCGAAGATGCAGGTGACCAATCCTGCATCGAGGTCACACTGGAAATAGTGACGGCAGAGCAGGACGGAACAGAGAACCCGACGATAATCTATGGCTCATTAGGCAGGTGCGATAGTCAGAGCTGATTAGGCTTAGGCTGAGAAGCTCATTTAGTTGAATCTGAAACCTCTGTATCCAACTTGCAATTCCTATCAGGTGATGTTGGTTTTATTCTAGTCTCTTATTGCCGTCTCATCTTGTGCCAGAACGGCCGTCGTAGAGGCTTACAAGCTTGTATTCTGCTTTTCGGAGATGGTTTGCGGCGGTACTTTTCGAGCAGCCCAATTCGTCGGCGATTTCTCGAACGCTTGTACGACGGGGGATCTCGTAGTACCCTCGCTCTCGTGCAATCTCAAGCACCTCTTGTTGTCGGTCGGTCAGCGCCGTGACCTTTGATTCCCGGTGGGCGTCGTATTCCCCGAGGCGGTTGACCGACACAGAGAGGTGATCCGGGAGATCCTCGACCAAGGCTTGAAGGGCATCTTGCTCGCCAGCGACCTCGAAGAGCATCTCACCACCAGGGCTGTATTCGATTGGCGGGACAATGAGCAATTCAGTATCGGTGAGGAGAGCACGGAGACGACTGGCGAACCCGTGAGCCGATTCTTGAATGTAGACATAGAAACTGCGGTCATCAACCGGTGTCACGTCGTACTCTTGGATAGTTTCGACATCATCAAGCGCTGCGAGATATTCTTCTTGTCCCGTTTCGACGTTTCCGATAACGTGGAGCAAGGTAGTGACATACTCTGGGTTCGAAAAGTTCCAATGCCGCACGCGCGCTCGTTGGATCGAGTCTTGTTCGGCGAGGAACTGATGCATTGGATGTCGCACTTCGGACGGGAAGTGAATCTTTAGCTGGAGGTATCGCATTGTCGGAGAAAGTCACCTGATGATAATAAAAAGAGGTGGACGTGTCCGACAGAAAGCCGGAGTCCGAGTGTCGAAAATGAGTTCATATGAGCTCCGATGTGAGCTACCCGCCCGGTCCGCGTGGACTCCCGGTTATCGGTGACACCGTCGATCTGAGCAGAGACATCTTCGCGTTCTTCGAGGAGCTACGCGACGAGTACGGTCACGTCGCAAGCTACGAAGTGTTCGGGACGGATGCGTGTATGGTCGCCCATCCGGACGCCATCCAGCAGGTTCTTCTTGATGATCACGAGGCTTTCGAGAAGGGTGAGGTGTTGACGCGGAACCTCGCTGACGCAATGGGTGAGGGACTGTTCGTGACCGGTGGCGATCAGTGGCAGAACCAACGGACGCAGGTTCAACCAGCATTCTACCGGAACCGGTTGAACACCTACGTTCCCGAGATGCGTGCTACTGCCGCAGAGACGGTTGAACAGTGGCGTGACGGGATGGTCATCGACGTGAACGACCAGATGACCAAGACGACGATGGACGTGCTCGGCCGGACGCTATTCGGTGTGGACGTGACCGAAAACCCGGTCGTCTCCGAGGCATCGGACGCAATCCTCGCCCGGTTCGATACGAGCCGGTTCTGGTCGTTCCTTCCCGACCGTCTTCCGACGCCGACGAATCGGCGATACCGACGCAAGCTCAATGAGCTTCAGACCTTTGTTGATGAGCTGGCTCAACAGTGTCGTCAGCAACCGCCCGAGAATCGTGGCGACGATCTGCTATCGATTCTCGTAGGTTTCCTCGAAGCGAGCGATCTGACACAGGAAGAACTCCGTGACAACATGGTCACGTTCCTCTTTGCCGGACACGAGACGACGGCGCTCGGACTGACGTACACGTTACTCTGTCTCGCCCAGCACCCCGAGGAGCAGGCGAAACTCCACGAGGAAATCGACACCGTCTGCGATGGGGCAGTGGCCGCCGAGGATCTCCCGGAACTCGAACAGACTGAGAGAGTCATCGACGAGGCACTGCGCCTCTACCCGCCAGTATATATGTTCTTCCGTGAAGCAACGAGAGACGTGGAACTAAAGGGATACCACATCCCAGAGGGTACGACCCTTGTCTTGTCGCAATGGGCCGTCCACCGCGACCCAGCGTGGTGGGACGACCCTAAGGCGTTCCGTCCAAATCGGTTCGCTGGCGACGCCGATCACCCTGAGTACGCGTATTTCCCATTCGGTGGCGGCCCTCGACACTGCATCGGGATGCGATTCGCACGTATGGAGATGAAGACTGTTCTGGCAACGATTATTAGCGAGTACACATTCGAACTCGCGTCGAATCCGAATCCGGACCTGATCGCCAGCACGAACCTGAAGCCTGGCGAGCCAATCGAGATTGAACTGCATAAACGCGACGACGCCGAGAAGATGACCTAATGACCGAGAACAGAACCATATATAAGGTTCCTGACGGACTGCAGTCGGATTCACCGTAGCGGTCGCAGCCGTAACTGGATCAATATCCGACTGAATCCGGCGACTGTTAATCTGCCTGTCTAGGAAAAGTTGGAGTGTCAGTTCGACAAATTCGCTCTGATCTCCGGATCGGATACTCGTCCAACTCGCCGAGAGCGCTCCGACGTAGACCAGTTAAACAACCGTCGACCAAAGTGTGGCCACTCTCTTGAGATCCTGCTCTGTCCGAAGTACGTTCCCCTGTACGTACTCACGAATGTATCCGCGTACATCAAACAAAATCTGGGTTCTGAATGCGTCAGAACGGCTGGCAGTAACACACTATTCAACGAAGGACACAGAGGTATCAAGGCCGACGGGTCGTCCCTGTTCCCACTCGACAGCGAGGACTGCGTCTCGAAGCGAGTCGAGTCTGTGCTCGACGACATCCAGTGGATGTGAGTCGATGAATTCCGCTGGTTCATGCGCGACGGGTGTCGCGCCGTCATTGACCTGCAGGTGAACTGGTCCGAGGTCATTGTGCGTGTCGTCTTGATGCCAGCCGACCAGCAGACTTCGGTCTGGCTCGATCCAGTTGAACCAGTAGTACTCGTGTGGCTCGCCAGTCTGTAGTTGAAACCCGATCTCGATCCGCGCGGTCGTCACCGGGTACTCGTCGTCACCAAAGAACTGGCGTGGGTCTACCTCAGCGACGACCCGGTACGGGCCAGCTTCACGCGGCTCAGCACGTCGCCGCCGAACGTTCTCGAACGCACCGCTGAGTCGGTTCTGGATGCGGTCGTGGAGCCGCTTGCTCTGCAGGTTCGCCCGGTTAGCGACGAAAACGACCATTAGGCGAGTGTCGAGGGGGAGTCAGTCCGCGGTGACGAGAGTTCCACGACGTCATCATATAGTTGGAGGGCGTGTTTCACGAGCCCGAGTTCCGTGTTGATCGCCTCCCACGTGGCGATCACGTTGCGACGCTCACGGAGCTCCTCAGCGGAGAACTCCTC
>Ga0207797_1002273_pt1 | contig 13387 bp, 7 predicted proteins | sample PRCRCaboRojoPR_6_FD_187275 | JGI IMG/M metagenome (GOLD analysis project Ga0207797, IMG submission 187275) | Marine sediment microbial community from Cabo Rojo, Puerto Rico - PR CR 10% Liquid 1 (SPAdes) | ecosystem: Environmental > Aquatic > Marine > Coastal > Sediment | place: Cabo Rojo, Puerto... | reverse complement strand
ACCTCCCCGCCTGCAAACCGGGCCGCCGGACCGTAGGAGACGAAGCAGGGCTCCGGGATGAGCACTTCATCGCCCGGCTCCACCAGCGTCTGCATCGCCAGCTGCATGGCCTCGCTGCAACCCACCGTCGCGATAATCTCCTCCTCCGGATCGTAGTCGACCCCGTATCGATCCGCATAGTCGGCCGCGATCAGGTCGCGCAGTTCGCGGATGCCCGCGTTCGACGTGTAGCTGGTCGCCCCGTCCTTGAGCGACTGGATGCCGGCCTGGATAACGGGCTCGGGCGACACGAAATCCGGCTCCCCGATGCCGAGGGAGATCACGTTGTCCATGTTCGCCGCGATGTCAAAAAACCGGCGAATGCCGCTGGGGGGCGTCGAGCGGACACGGGATGAAATGTACGCCGTGAGGTCGCGAGTCTCGGGAGAGGGCTGCATAACCGGAAGGGGTTGAGAAGAAGCGGCCGATGGACGGGCTCTCTGTACTTCGTGGCGCACCCAAGGTTCACAATCGGAGCGGCCGAGGACGGATGCCGGCTCCCTCCATCACTTCCGCCCCCACAGGGCCGATGGCTGGCGGAGGAACGCCGGTCGGTGTACGAAAGCCGCGCAAACCGTTGACCTTGAACAGCCCCCCTTGATATGTTGGAGAGATGCACGGGGCCCGCAAGCGCTTTTCCGCCCCGGTTGCTTCGCCGCTTCTTCTGCCTACTTCCTTGGACGAACTGCTGCCTTTCTATGAGTTCTGTACGCGACCAAAATTACATCGCCGGCCAGTGGCAAGATGCCGTGGCGGGCCAGTCGTTCGATGACTTTAGCCCGGCGGACTTCAGCGACAAGATCGGTTCCTTCCCGTCCAGCGGGCCGGCCGACATCGACGCTGCCGTGAATGCCGCCCGAACGGCGTTTGCGTCATGGTCCTCCCGCCCGGCCCCGGACCGCGGCAAAGTCATGCGCTCTCTGGGCGATGTCTTGACCGAGCGCAAGACCGACATCGCTCGTGCCATGACGCACGAGATGGGCAAGCCGCTGGAAGAAACCAAGGGCGACGTGCAGGAGGCCATCGACACCGCCTACTATGCCGCCAGCGAAACGCGCCGGCTCTTCGGAAAGACCGTGCCGAGCGAGCTGCCCGACAAAATGAACATGACGATTCGGCGCCCGGTCGGCGTGTGCGGAATGATTACCGCCTGGAACTTTCCGGTCGCGGTCCCGAGCTGGAAGCTGATTCCGGCCCTCGCTGCCGGCAACACGGCCGTGTTTAAGCCCAGCGAGCTGGCGCCCCATTCCGGCGCTCTTCTTGTGGAGGCCTTCCTCGACGCCGGCCTTCCCGAAGGCGTTTTGAACTTGGTCCAGGGCGACGGCACAGCCGGCGAAGCGCTGGTGAAGCACCCTGACGTCGACGCCATCGGCTTTACGGGCTCCTCGGAGGTGGGCAAGGCCATTGCCGAAACCTGCGGCCGTCTCAACAAGAAGTGCTCCCTGGAGATGGGCGGCAAGAATCCGATGATTGTGATGGAGGATGCCGACCTCGACCTCGCCCTCGAAGGCGTGCTGTGGGGGGCCTTCGGCACGACGGGCCAGCGCTGCACCGCGACGAGTCGACTCATCTGCCATGAAGCGGTCGTCGACACGTTTGTCGATATGATCGAAGCAGCAGCCGATGACCTCGTTCTGGGCGACGGGCTGAACGAAGGCGTCGATGTTGGGCCCCTCATCAACGAAGCCGCCCTGGAAAAAGTCACGCACTATGTGAACGTGGGTCGCGAAGAGGACGGAGCCACGCTGGCGTTCGGCGGCCACCGCGCCACGGGCGACGGGCTCGATACGGGCTACTTCTTCGAACCGACCGTGTTTACCGGCGTAACGCCTGACATGACAATCGCCCAGGAGGAGATCTTCGGGCCGGTCCTCTCCGTCCTCCCCATCCAGTCCTATGACGAGGCCGTCGAGGTCGCCAACAACACCGACTACGGCCTCTCCTCCTCCATCTACACGCAGGACGTCAATCACTCCTTCCGCGCGATGCAGGATTTGGAGGCCGGCATTACCTACGTCAACGGTCCGACCATCGGCGCGGAGGCGCACATGCCGTTCGGCGGCGTGAAGGACACCGGAAATGGGCACCGCGACGGCGGCTGGGAGGTGTTCGACTTTTACACCGAAACGAAGACGTGTTACATCGACTTCAGCGGCCAGCTCCAGAAGGCACAGATGGACAGCGTGGAGGCGTAGCGCCACCTGCCTGGCCCCATCGAGTCAGGTCGTGATCTGCTGCAGGTGCTTGCTGACCTCAATCCTGACCATGCGCCGGCCTTTGATCGTCGCGGTGCGGACGACGAAGTAGCGGCCCTCCAGTCGCTGGCGGACGCGCTCGACCACGGCCGTGCGGCCGTTCCAGTTGTACTCGACCGTCGCGTTGATCCGACCGTCCTCGGCCGCCTCGACGAGGGCATCCAAAAGCCGCTGCTCGAGGTCGTCCGCCTCCGCGTCAAGCTCCTCGACGCTCGGCCGCTGTTCGAACGCCACGTTGAGAACGTCGAGGCCGGTCATTGTCTCGGGGTCCAGGCTCATAACGGGATCGGGGGTTGGAAGACGGGCTGGCAATTCGGCGTATCGGGTACCCGTGCAAGCATTCACTTACAGATTCATTCGTGCGGGGCCGGCACCTGCATTTCTACCCGTTTTCGAGATCGAGAATATCGGGCCTCTTGTCTTTCGCCGCCTGACGAGGTAGCTTGCGTGTATTAATATTTCCCCGTCCACCCACCTCGTTCCCCGACATGATGATGAAGCGTCTTTCCGCTGTCCTCGTCCTACTCGCCCTGTTCGCCGCGACGCCGCTGCTGGCGCAGGACGACGGCTCCCTCGTTTCCGAAACGAAGTACGACGCGCTCGAACTCCGCAACATCGGTCCGGCCATCAACGGCGGACGCATCGCGGACCTTGCCTTCCATCCCGAGAACGAGCACGTCTGGTACGTAGCCGTCGGCTCGGGCGGCGTCTGGAAGACGGTCAACTCGGGCACTACCTGGCAGCCGATCTTCGACGGTCAGTCGTCCTATTCGATCGGCTCGGTGGCCGTCGACCCCAACCGGCCCAATATCGTGTGGGTGGGCACCGGCGAGAACGTCGGCGGCCGCCACGTGGGCTACGGCGACGGCGTCTACAAGAGCACGGACGGCGGCGAAACGTGGACGAACATGGGACTCGAAAACTCCGAGCACATTTCCACGATGATCGTCCACCCCGAAAACTCGGACGTCGTTTGGGTCTCGGCGCAGGGCCCGCTCTGGACGCCGGGCGGCGACCGCGGCCTCTACAAGACGACCGACGGCGGCCAGACGTGGACCAAGACGCTCGGCGATGACGAGTGGACGGGCGTGACCGACCTCGTCATGGATCCGCGCGACCCCGACGTGCTGTATGCGGCCACGTGGCAGCGCCATCGTACCGTGGCGGCCTACATGGGCGGGGGCCCCGGCTCGGGCCTCCACAAAAGCACCGACGGCGGCGACACCTGGAAGGAACTGACCAGCGGCATCCCGGGCTCCAACCTCGGCAAGATCGGCCTCGCCCTCTCGCCGCAGCGGCCCGACACCGTGTACGCCGCCATCGAACTGGACCGGCGCACCGGCGGCGTCTTCATGTCGGCCGACCGTGGCGAGTCGTGGACGAAGATGTCGGACGCTGTATCGGGCGGTACGGGGCCGCACTACTACCAGGAGCTCTACGCCTCGCCGCACCACCACGGCCACCTGTTTCTGGTCAGCAACTATACACTCTTCTCCAGTGACCACGGGGCGACGTTCAACACGATCAACGTGGAGAACAAGCACGTCGATGACCACGCCATCGCCTTCCGCAAGGACGACCCGAACTACATCCTGTTTGGCAACGACGGCGGCCTGTACGAAACGTACGATTACATGGAGAGCTGGCGGTTTATCGACAACCTGCCCGTCATGCAGTACTACAAGATTTCGGTGGATGACGCCCGGCCCTTCTACAACGTATACGGCGGCACGCAGGACAATGGCTCGAACGGCGGCCCCTCGCGCACCGACATGGAGCACGGCATCCGCAACGCCGACTGGTTCAAAACGCTCTTCGCCGACGGCCATGACTCGGCCACCGACCCTGAGATCCCGAACATTATCTACGCCGAAACGCAGCAGGGCGGGCTGCACCGCGTGGATCGCGCCTCTGGGGAGCAGGTGTTCATCCAGCCGCAGGCCGGCGAGGACGAGGACTACGAGCGCTTCAACTGGGACGCCCCCATCGAGATCAGCCCGCACAGCCCGTCGCGCATCTACTTTGCCTCCCAGCGCGTGTGGCGCACCGACGACCGCGGCGACAGCTGGACCCCCATCTCGGACGACCTGACGCGCGACCAGGAGCGCATCGCGCTTCCCATCATGGGCCGGCAGCAGAGCTGGGACAATCCGTGGGACGTAAGCGCGATGTCGAACTACAACACGATCACCTCGCTGGCAGAATCTCCCCTCGAAGAAGGACTCATCTACGCCGGCACCGACGATGGCCTCCTGCAGGTGACCGAGGACGGTGGTGACACGTGGCGCCGTATCGAGCTGGCCGACATCGACGACGTGCCGGACATGGCGTTCATCAACGACATCAAGGCCGACCTTCACGACCCGAACACAGTGTACGTGGCGCTCGACGACCACAAGAACGGCGACTTCAGTCCGTACCTGATCAAGAGCACGGACCGCGGGCAGTCCTGGACCTCCATCGCGGGCAACCTGCCGGATCGGCACCTCGTGTGGCGGCTGGTGCAGGACGACGTGAACGAGAACCTGCTGTTCGCGGCCACTGAGTTCGGCGTCTTCTTTACCGTCGACGGCGGCACCGAGTGGGTCGAGCTGGAGGGCGGTGCGCCCACGATCGCCTTCCGCGACATCACGATTCAGCGGCGTCACGATGACGTCGTGGCCGGCTCCTTCGGGCGCGGCATCTTCATCCTCGACGACTACACACCGCTCCGCTCGGTGACGCCCGCGCTGCTGGATCAGGAGGCGCACCTCTTCGGCACGCGCGACGCCTTCTGGTACGTGCCCCGCGACGTGACCGACTCGCAGGGCGACAACATGTACACGGCCGAAAACCCGCCCTTCGGCGCCGTCTTTACGTACTACCTGAAGGACGGCTACCAGTCCCAGGAAGCCGAGCGGCGCGAGCGCGAATCCGAATTGGATCAGGGCGAGGACGTGCCCTTCCCCGGCTGGGATGCCCTCGAATCCGAGATGCGCGAGCAGGGCCCCGTCGTCCTGGTCGTCGTGAAGGACGCGGACGGCACCGTCGTGAACCGCGTGAAAGGGCCGACAGGCCCGGGGTTCCACCGGATCAACTGGGACTTGCGTCACCCGTCGAAAGACGTCGTGGACCTCGGCAGTGAAGAATTCGGCAGCTCGGAAGACGGCGGCTTTATGGCCATGCCGGGCACCTACACGGCCACGCTTACCAAGGTGGAAGACGGCGCCGTGACCCCGCTGTCCGATCCGATCACGTTCGACGTCGTCCCGCTGCGGGAAGGGACGCTCGAGGGCGCACCGCCCGCCGAGATTGCCGCGTTCCGCGAGGAGGTGGAAGCGCTGCAGCAGGATCTGACGACGGCGTCGAACACGCTGGAGCACCAGCTCGACAAGCTCCACGCGATGCAGACGGCACTCGCTCGCGCCGAGCAGGAGACGCCCGACCTGCAGCAACGGCTGTACGACACACGCATGCGCCTGCTCGAGCTGAACGAAGCGATGAACGGCAGCGAGGCGAAGGACGAGATCGGCGAGCGGGACCCGCCCTCGCCGCGCTCGCGTCTGTTCGTGGGCTATCGGGCCCTCCGCACCACCTACGGCCCGACGCCCCTGCACCGCGAGACAATCGAAACCGGTCGTAGCGAACTCGCGGACATCGAGTCGCAACTCACGGAGATCACCGATACGGTTATGCCGGAGCTCCAGCGCGCGCTTGAAGCCGCCGGTGCGCCGCCCCTCGAAAACAGCGGCGGCTGACGAACCGAGCCCCCGGGCCGATGCCCTCCCTCACGGCTGGAGCTCCAGCACGAGGGGGGTCTTGGCCGGGACGGTGAGGGTATCACCCAGAGCATACGTGTTCCCGCTGATGACGTCCTGCCCGGCCGAGGCGCCCTGGATTCGTTCCTCGAAGCGGGCGAGGTCCACTTTGCGGGAGGCCTCAGCATTGTTGAGGACCACCATCACCGTTTCGGTCGGGTCGTGCCGGAAGTAAACGTACACGTTGTCCGTCGGGACGAAATGAGTGAGTGCCCCGTGATGGATCACCGCTTTCGTTTCCCGCCAGCGTGTGAGCCGTGACACGAAGTCATGCGCTGCATTCTCTCGAGCAGTGCGCCCCTCCTCGGTGAAAACGCTGCGCGTGTCGCCGGGCCATCCGCCCACCATGTCCGGCCGCTTCGCGCCGTCGCCCTCCACGTCGAGCAGGGGCTGCATGAGCTCCGTCGCGTAGTAGACCTGCGGGATGCCGCGCGTGGTCATGAGGAAGGCGTAGGCCATCTTGAAGTCGGCCCGGTCGCGGTTGACCTGCGAGAAGAACCGGTCGATGTCGTGGTTGTCAAGGAACGTTACGAGCTGGTTCGGCGCCGGGTAGATGTGATCCTGCGCAAGCGTGTAATAGAGCCGGCTTAGGCCCGACGTCCAGCCAAACTCCTGCGTGAAGGCGTCGCGAATCGCAAAGTTCATGGGGAAATCGGTCACGCTCGGGAGGTTCGAATCGTACCCGTCTGGATGCGCCTGGAAGCCATCCTGCCAGTAGGCCTCGTGCGGAACGGTGTTCACCCAGCTTTCGCCCACGATGTTGAACGACGGATACTCCGCCAGCACGCGCGCCGACCAGCGGGCCATGTACGCCTTGTCGGGGTAGAGATACGTGTCCATGCGGATGCCGTCGATGCCGCTGTACTCGATCCACCAGAGTGTATTCTGGATGAGATAGGTTGCCAGAAGCTCGTTGTTCTGGTTGAGGTCGGGCATGTCCGGCACGAACCAGCCGTTCGTGAGCTGGTCGCGGTCGTGCGTGGACGCGTACGGATCGGCAGCCACGGCACCGCGGTAGTTCGTCTGTCCGTAGGTGTCGAAGTCATGGACCCAGTCGTCTGTCGGAGGATCGTCCATCCACCAATGATGGTCCCCAATGTGGTTATGGATCATGTCCATGATGACCTTCATCTCCCGGTCATGCGCCGCCGCCACAAGTTCCCGAAACTGCGCGTTGCTTCCAAAGCGCGGATCGACCCGGTACAGGTCTGTCGCCGCGTACCCGTGATACGCCCCGTACTCCGGGGGCATGTCGTTCTCGAAAATCGGCGTCATCCAGATGGCCGTCATTCCGAGGCTGTCGATGTAGCCCAGATGCTCGCGGATGCCGGCAAAGTCGCCCCCATGGCGCGCGTTCGGATCCGAGCGGTCGACGCCTTCAAGCATGCCCGGAAGGCTGTCGTTCGCCGGGGTTCCGTTCGCGAAGCGATCCGGCATCATGAGGTAAATGACGTCCTCACTGGAGAAGCCCTGCGCGTATGTACCCGGTTCGCGTCGGGACCGCAACTCGAAGTCGCGCGTGATCGTCCTATCCGCGTGCTCGAAGCGTAGGGAGAGCGTGCCCGGCTCCGCCGCGTCGTCGATGCGCAGGCGGACGAACGCGTAACTCGGATTCTCAACCTCGGTTACGCGCTCCAGAGACACGCCGGGATACGGGGCCAGCGCGACGCGGCTTTCGGCAATGCCCTCGCCGTAGACCATCAGTTCGACCGTCGGATGCTCCATGCCGACCCACCAGAACGGCGGATCGACGCGCTCGACATCGGGCGACTGGGCCCATAACAGGCCCGGAAGGGTCAGAAGAAGGAGGGCAATGGCGACGGTCCGGGTCATGTCGGGCATCGGTGGTGGGTCGACGTAGGGCGGATCGGAGGCAGTATAACGTAGCGGCCACGCGGAGGCAACGGCCGAGCAAACCGCTTCAACCGGCAAGGGGATCGGCAAGGCGGCCTCGAAGGCCCCGGATGCCTCCCGGGCCTTCTCTGCGTGTGGACATTGCCTGAAATCATGTACGGATCCCTGCCGTTTCACCCTTCTCCTTGTACCCTAAAAGGGGGCGGCCCGTCCGTCTCCCGGCTCACGATTTGCTCCAACGACCTCACCACCATCCATGGACCTTGTCTCCGCATCCGAAGCTGTTTCCGTCATCAACTCCGGGGACCGCGTGTACGTCCACACGGCGGCCGCCGCGCCGCAGCTCCTCGTGCAGGCGATGACGGATCGTTCCGATGAACTGCGCAACGTCGAAGTCTGCCACCTCCATACCGAGGGCGATGCGCCGTACGTCCAAGAACAGCACGCCGATACGTTCCACACGAATGCCATGTTCGTAGGCGCGAACGTGCGCTCGGCCGTTAATGACGGACCGGCCGACTACATCCCGGTCTTCCTCAGCGAAGTGCCCTCTCTCTTCCGCAACGGGGTGCTCCCCCTCAACGTGGCGCTGCTGCAAGTGTCGCCCCCCGACAAGCACGGCTTCTGCTCGCTGGGCGTGTCCGTCGATGCCTCCAACGCGGCCCTGGAAGTCGCCAACCACGTCGTCGTGCAGATTAATCCGCACATGCCCCGCACGCACGGGGACGGACTGATTCACGTCAGCGAAATCGACTACGGCGTGGAAGTGAACACGCCCATTCCCGAGGCGCCGCGGCCCGACCTTTCGGAGGTCGAGCAAGCAATCGGTGAGAACTGCGCCCAGCTCATCGACAACGGCGCGACGTTGCAGATGGGCATTGGGGCCATTCCCGATGCGGTGCTTTCGGCCCTGGGCAACCACGAGGATCTAGGCGTTCACACCGAGATGTTTTCTGACGGCATCATCGATCTCGTGGAGAACGGGGTAATCAACAACGAAAACAAGGCCGTGCACCCGGGCAAGGTCGTGGGTAGCTTTGCGATGGGCACCCGCGCACTCTACGACTTCATGGACGACAACCCGCAGGTCGCCATGCTCGACGTGGCCTACGTGAACGACACCGCCGTCATTCGGCGCAACCCAAAGGTGACCGCCATCAACAGCGCCATCGAAGTGGACCTGACCGGGCAGGTCTGCGCCGATTCAATCGGAACCTATCAGTACAGCGGCGTGGGCGGACAGATGGACTTCATCCGTGGCGCCTCCCTTTCGGAGGACGGCAAGCCCATCATCGCGCTGACGTCAACGACCCGCAAGGGCATTCCCCGGATCGTTCCGCACCTCAAGGAAGGAGCCGATGTGGTGACGACCCGGGCCCACGTGCACTACATCGTGACGGAGTACGGCGCCGTCAACCTCTACGGCAAGAACCTCCGCGAGCGCGCTCAGGCGCTGATCGACATTGCCCACCCCGATCATCGCGAAGACCTGGAGCAGGCCGCGCACGAACGCTTCAATACGCTGGTCGCCGCTGCGTAACGGACGAAGAAGTCGCCGGCCTAGAGGCTCTCTCGCCCCCGGTTCTGGGCTCGCTGCCCCGGGCCGGGGTTCTCTATGTTGGTTCCCAGCGCTGTATCCCCGTCGGAAATCGGGAATGCCGGGGCCATCTGACATCGATCCGGCGGATGCTGCGTGACGGAGCCTTGCTACCGAGCATCGAGCCGGCGATCTGCGGTTCTTTGCAATAACGGATACATTCAGGCCGGCAAAAAAACAGGGCGACGGGAAACCGCCGCCCTGCAGGGTACACTGAATCCAATGCGGGACGTGTCGACTAGGCGTCGGCCTTCTCCTCCTCGTCGGACTCGTCCTGGTCGGCGGCGTCTTCCTCCGATGCCGCCTCGGCGTCTTCCTCCGCCGCAGCATCTGCCGCGGCGCCTTCATCAGCCTCATCAGCATCTTCGGCGTCGTCCTTAGCCTCGGAGGTCTCCGCCTCTGCCGTATCCGCCTCTGCCGTATCCGCCTCCCCTTCTGGCTGATCGTCGGCGTCGGCCTGGTCGGTACTTTCGGCCGCGCCTTCGTCCGGCTGGTCGGCCGGGGCCTCGGCTTCTTCCTCCGCAGCTTGGGCTTCTTCCTCGGCCTGGCGACGCCGCTCTTCGGCTTCGCGGCGTTCGGCGGCCTCCATCTCGGCACGGAGATTGGCCAGTCCCGAGAGCTCGCCGAGCGTAGTCGGACCCGAGGTATCTTCCTCCTCTTCCTCTTCGCCCGACGGCTGCCGGCTCTGGTAGTCCTGCACGGCCTGCTTGCGCTCGCGCTCTTCGCGACGCTTCTCGCGCTTCTCTTCGCGGCGCTGCTGGGCTTCTTCCTGCCGCTCCTTCGCGGTCTCGCTCAGGACGATGTCCTTGCGTCCCTTGTCGAACCGGATGACGCGGAGTTCCAGCTCGTCGCCGCCGTGGTAGTGGTTCTGGAAGTTGCGCGGGCCATTCTTCAACTCACTGCCGGGCACGAAGGCCTCCACACCGAGCGGAAGCTCCACAACGAGCCCCTTATCCTCAACACGAACGACTTCGCCCTTCGTGTCGGAGCCTTCGCTGTAGGCGTCGGCGAACTGATCCCACGGATTCGTCTTGACCTGCTTGTGGCCGAGCGAGATCCGCTTGCGTTCCTCATCAATGTTGAGAATCACCACGTCGAGGTCCTGGCCTTTATCGACCATGTCGCCGGGATGGCGCACCTTCTTCGTCCACGACAGATCCGAGATGTGCACGAGCCCGTCGATGCCCGGCTCGATCTCGACAAATACGCCGAAGTTCGTGATGTTGCGCACGGTGCCGGTGAGCACAGTGCCCGCCGGATACCGGTCCGTGATGCCATCCCAGGGATCCGGCTCCAGCTGCTTCATGCCGAGGGAGATCTTCTTCTCCTCCTCGTCGATGTTGAGAATCTTGACGTCCACAAGCTGACCGAGCGACACCATCTGGCTCGGGTGCTTGATGTGGCGCGTCCACGACATCTCACTGATGTGGACGAGCCCCTCGATGCCCTTCTCAATTTCGACGAAGGCGCCATAGTTGGTGATCGATACCACTTTGCCTTCGACAACATCGTCTTCTTCGTACTTCTCGCCGATGTTGTCCCAGGGATGCGGCTGCAGTTGCTTGAGGCCCAGCGAAATGCGCTGGCGCTCTTCCTCGTAGTCGAGAACGACGACTTCGAGTTCCTGATCGAGCTCCACCACCTCGCTCGGGTGCGAAACGCGGCCCCACGACAGATCCGTGATGTGGAGCAGGCCGTCGACACCACCGAGGTCGATGAAGACGCCGAAGTCGACGATGTTCTTGACCGTTCCCTGAAGCACCTGTCCAACCTCGAGCTGCTCCAGAATCTCCTGGCGCTGCTCTTCGAGCTCTTCCTCGATGAGCTCCCGGTGCGAAACGACAATGTTCTCGTTCGACGGGTTGAGCTTGACGATCTTGAACTCCATGCGCTTGTCGATGTACGCGTCGAAGTCGCGTACCGGTCGCGCATCGACCTGCGAGCCCGGGAGGAAGGCCTCCATGCCATCGAAGAGCTCGACGATCATGCCACCCTTGATGCGGCGGTCGATCCGTCCTTCGATGACTTCTTCGTTCTCGTAGATGTCCTCGACACGCTGCCAGCGACGGACCTGCTCGGCCTTCTCCTTCGACAGAACGAGTTGGCCGTCGCGGTCTTCCTTGCGGTCGAGATAGACTTCGACGGTGTCGCCGGGGCGAATGCTTTCCCCGAACTCGTCCCGCGAGACGATGCCATCGCTCTTGTAACCGATGTCAATGACCACGTCGTCATCGTCGACGCGCAGCACGCGGCCTTCCACGATGTCCTCCTCGCGGATGTCGATCGACGTCTCTTCGATCAACTGGCGGAACTGCGTGTAGACCGGATCTTCCTGGTGGGAGCGCTCCTTGGCCTCCAGATCGTCGAGGCTCACGGTGCGCCCAAACGTCTCGCCCGTAAAGCCCTGCGACTCCTTGGTGCGCTGGAGCTCTTCGGAGGACACGGTTGGCGCCGGCTCGCTGATGTCGGTCAGATCGACATCCACGTCATCGCCCGACGGGATCTCGATGTCCCTCGACGCCGCTTCGACGGCTTCTTCGAGGATGCGGTTGACGAACCCGGGATGCTCCTCGGCCATCTCTTCTTCCGGGGCCGCACCGTCTCCGCCCGCCGGCTCCTCGTCCGACGTCTCGGACGCAGCGGGCTCGTCGGCGGTGGGGTCGCTGGCGGTGTCGGACGACGAACCGGTACCGCCGGGGTCGTCTTTGATGGCTTCGGTCGCTTTGGGCGCTTCCATCGTGCCCGGACCCTGGACCATCTCCGGCCCCTGGTCTTCTTCGGAAGGTGCATCCACGGCGTCCTGCGTGTCCGCCGTTGCTTCCGTTTCTTCTTCGGTGGTTGTTTTCTCTTGGGTATCTGCCATATAGGTGGTTGATGAGGTTGGTCACACGAGACCGTGCAACGGCCCTCGACGTTTGCGTGCGCTTGTACCCATCAGCCCCTGACCGCACTGATGAGGACGAGTGAGTAATGTCGGCACGTGGGATCGGCCAGGTTAGATCGGACCGTCAGAAGACCGCCGCGATGTATTCGGAGCCCACGCGATTCGGAAACATGTCTAATCGCGAAGGGGCCGCTACGTTCCCCCGGGCGCCCCTTGTTTAACGCAGTCTACAACGAAATCGACTTGCTCTTCGAAGGTGCATGCGGTGGTATCGACCACCTGTGCATCGTCGGCCTGGCGCAGCGGCGCGATGTCGCGCTCCCGATCCAGCCGGTCGCGCTCCTGGATCTCTTGATGCACCGCTTCGAGCGATACATCCTCACTGTATTCACTGCGGCGCCGACGTGCACGTTCCAACGAATCGGCCGTCATGAAGATTTTGACGTCCGCGTCCGGAAAGACGACGGTGCCGGTGTCCCGACCGTCGAGCACGACGCCGCCCTCCTGAGCGTTTCGCTTGCGCCCGATGCGGCGCTGCTCGTCCACCATTTTCTCGCGCACAGCCCGGAGCGTACTCACCCGGCTCGCCATGTCACCCACTTCCGCGGTCCGGATGCGATCCGAAACGTCTTCGCCGTTCAGGTACACGTGCATCGCGTCGTTTTCGTAGGCCACATCGACGGTCATCGCCGGAAGGACCGTGGCGGCCGCTTCGTCGGTCGGTTCGGCCTCGGCGCGCAAAAACGCGAGGGCCACGGCTCGGTACATGGCCCCGGTATCGAGGTACAGGTAGCCGAGACGCTCGGCCACGGCACGGGCCGTTGTGCTTTTGCCCGATCCGGCCGGGCCGTCGATGGTGACGATCATGCAGCAGGGACGTGAAGAAAAGAAGGATGGCGAACAATCGAGGCGAGACGGCGCTACTCGGCAGTCGAGCGGCCCACCTCTCGGTCTACGACGG
>Ga0207797_1002272_pt1 | contig 13391 bp, 13 predicted proteins | sample PRCRCaboRojoPR_6_FD_187275 | JGI IMG/M metagenome (GOLD analysis project Ga0207797, IMG submission 187275) | Marine sediment microbial community from Cabo Rojo, Puerto Rico - PR CR 10% Liquid 1 (SPAdes) | ecosystem: Environmental > Aquatic > Marine > Coastal > Sediment | place: Cabo Rojo, Puerto... | reverse complement strand
CCCGGCCCCGCCGGTGGCGCCGACGAGTGCCGTCGTGGTTGCGTTCACAGCTCCTCTGATATAATTTTATGACAAAAAAGCTTCGGAACCAGGTGGCTACTGCTACCGGGCGTCGCGGATGGCCGCCTGCACGTCGTCGAGCGCGTCGTCGTCGAGTTCGGGCCGGGGCCACCGCAGCGAGTGGATGGCGCCGACGCCGTCGCCCTCGGACCGGGGGACGAGGTGCCCGTGGACGTGCGGGACCTCCTGCCCGGCCGCGGTGCCGTCGTTCATCCCGACGGTCACGCCGTCGGCGTCCACCGCCCGTTCGACGACCGGGGCGAGTCGCCCCAGCGTCGAGAACACCGCGTCACGGGTGTCGGCCGGCAGGTCGCTCACCCGCTCGTGGTGGTCCTTCGGGACGACGAGCGTGTGGCCACGCGTGAGGGGGTTCACGTCGAGGAACGCGAACGTGTCCTCGTCCTCGTGGACGGTTCGACTCGGGATCTCCCCGTCGAGTATCGCACAGAAGACGCAATCGACCATACCCGAGAGGTCTCCCGCACGATACATCAACCTTCCCCGGCGAGCGTCGGCGCAGCCGGCGGCCCCAATCCCACGTCGCGTCTCGGTGAGCGGACGTCGACGGGGATGGTTTAAGTACCGAACCGGTCACGTCGGGGAAATGATAAAGTGTGGTGGAATCTACAGGGCTACCGGATATCATGTCAAATGATGACATTGGCCGAGGCCGGCGGTCCTTCCTCCGGCGAGCGGCTGGCGCGACGGCCGGTGCGGCACTGCTCTCGGGCTGTACCAACATCGGCGGCAACGGCAACGGTGGCGGCGGTGGCGGCGACGACATCCGGGTCCCGGGCCTGTACGACCTGAGCGGCGGGACCTCTGACGTGGGGCGGCCCACGTCCATCGGGTCGCGCGACGCCATCACGTGGATCAACGAGAACGGCGACTTCGGGCGGACCATCGACCACCCCTGGAACGACTACGCCTACGAGGTCTCGCAAGCCTCGCAGTACTACGACGAGTACACCTCCGACGGGGACCCGCCGCTGATAATCGGCTGGGGGACGGCGGACACGGAGGCGCTCGCCCAGCAGGTCGCCGAGGACGAGATCGTCTACGTCTCGGCCTCCTACTCCGCGAACCTGCTCACCGAGGAGGCACCGTACAACTTCTTCGGCAACCTCGACTACACGAGTCAGGCGCGGGCCCACCTGAAGTGGATCGCAGACAACGACAGCGGCGCGAAGATCGCGTTCATCTTCTCGAACAACCCGTTCGGGCAGGCGCCGGTCGAGGGCGGCAAGCAGTACGCCGAGGAACTGGGTCTCGAGGTCGGCCCCGACATCGACCTCCCACTGACGGCGAACTCCGCGACCAGCCAGCTCCGTCGCGCCCGCGACGAGGAGATCGACTACCTCATCCACCAGAACACGGCCGCGCCGATGCAGGTCCTGCTGAGCGACCGGGAGGACGTCTACCCCGACGTGACGGTCTGTGGCCTGACCTACACCGTCGACGAGTTCCGCGTCCAGCAGTCCCCCCAGGTGTTCGAGGGGGCCCGCTACGTCAACGCCTTCCGGAACTTCCAGGGGGCGCTCGACAGTGGCGGGCTGGGCGCGACCATCATCGAGGACTCCTTCGAGCGCGAGGGTCGGTCCATGGACAACTTCGAGGTGGCCAACCTCAACTACGTCCGCGGCGTCATCCACGCGCTGCTCGCGCTGAACGGGCTCCAGAACACCGTCGACGCTGGCGGTGACCCGACTAGCGGTGCCGATGTCCGCGACGGGATGTTCGACATCGAGGACAACGACATGGGCGGGCTGAGTCAGCCGTTCAACTACATGGAGGGCGACCGGCGGCCGACGATGACCGGCCGCCTGTTCGAGGTGAGCGACGGGAGCCTCTCGTTCGACACGACGGTCGAACTCCCCCGCCGGGAGGACTGGATCGGACTGTGACCGCGAGTGAGTCTCCACCCGGTGCGGCCGACGCCGAGACGGCCGAGCAGGGGCCACCACCGGTCGTCGAACTCGACAACGTCGAGATCGTCTACGACAGACACTTCCTCGCGGTCCAGGGCGTCTCGATGGCCGCCGAGGAGGGGGACATCGTCGCGCTGCTCGGCCCGAACGGGGCCGGGAAGTCGACCATCCTCAAGATGATCAGCGGCATCGGCCTGACCGAACGTGGCGAGGTGTCCCGCGGTCGTATCTACTACGACGGCGAGGACGTGACCAACCGCGGGGCCAACGAGATGGTCTCGAAGGGTATCACCCACATCCTCGAGGGGCGGCGCACCTTCGAGGACCTCACCGTCGAGGAGAACCTCCGCTGTGGGCTCTACCGCGAGGGCCGGCGGTTCAACTTCTCCGAGGAGGACTACGAACTCGCGTTCGAGTACTTCCCGCAACTGGAGGACATCCTGAACCTCCGGGCCGGCTACGCCAGCGGCGGCGAACAGCAGATGCTGGTCATCGCGCGGGCGCTCATCCACCGCCCCCGACTCCTCCTGCTCGACGAGCCGTCGCTCGGGCTGGCCCCGAAGCTCGTCCGCGACATCTTCGAGACGCTCGTCGAGATCAACGCACAGGAGGACATCACGATGGTCATCGCCGACCAGAACGCCCAGCGGACCCTCGAGATAGCCGACTACGGCTACGTGATGGAGAACGGGCAGATAGAGCTCCACGACCCCGCGGACGTCCTCGCAGAGCGCGAGGAGATCAAGGAGTTCTACCTCGGCACCTCCGGCGAGGGGTCGCGCTACACCGACATCCGTCACTACAAGATACGCAAGAGGTGGACCTGATGGCGGCCGGCACCGAGGAGGAGGCGGCCGCCCGCCTCCGCACCGGGCCACGCGTCCCGCCCGAGGAGGCGATCCTCGGCTGTCGGGACGTCACCAAGACGTTCGGTGCGGTCACGGCCGTCGACGACGTGACGATGGGTGTCGAGGCCGGCGAGTGGGTCGCCATCGTCGGGCCGAACGGCGCGGGCAAGACCTCGCTGTTGAACGCGCTCAACGGCTTCTACGAACCCGACCCCGGCGGCCAGGTGTTCCTCAAGGGCGAGGACGTGACCGGCCTCCCCGAACACGAGCGCGCCCGACGCGGCCTCGGTCGGACGTTCCAGGGCCTCGAACTGTTCGAGAGCGAGGACGTCCTCGAGAACATCAAGACGACGCGCGCGGTCCACGAGCGGCCGAGCCTGCTGGAGGCGATGCTCTACTTCGGCCCCGGCCGGCGCAAGGAGGCCGAGTCCACCCGTCGGGTCGAGGAGATAATCGACTACCTCGAGCTGTGGGAGCACCGCCACTCGCGCATCGCGTCGCTCCCGCTCGGCATCCGCCGGCGGGTCGACCTTGCGCGCTCGCTCGCGCTCGAACCGGACGTGCTCCTGCTCGACGAGGCGATGTCCGGACTGACGTTCGACGAGAAGTACGACATGGTCCGCTTCCTGACCGACCTGCACGAACAGGAGTCCCTGACGCTCGTCATGATCGAACACGACCTCGAGGTGGTGACGGAGGTCTCCGACCGGATGATCGTCCTGCAGGAGGGCGGCGTCATCGCCCGCGGCCCGCCGGACGCGGTGACGGCCGACCCCGAGGTCGCCCGCGTCTACACGGGGGTGGAGTGACGTGGCGACCGACGAGGCTGCCACCGACCGGATCGACTCGGCCACCGAGGGCGAAGGGACGCTGCGCGTCGACCGCGTGCTCACGGCCCCGGAGGAGGAGTCGGTCCCCATCGTCTCGGACAAGGCGCTCCCGGAGATACTGCTGGACCACGTCGGCGAGCACGGCGACGACGTCGCGCTCCGGTGGAAGCGCTACGGTGTCTGGCAGGAGTACACCTGGGAGGAGTACTACGACGAGGTCGAGCGGTTCGCGCTCGGGCTGGAGACGCTCGGGTTCCGCGAGGGGGACGTGCTGTTCACCATCGGCTACAACCGGCCCCACCAGCTCTGGGCGTGGCTGGCCGCCCAGTCGCTCGGCGGGATGGCCGCCCCCAACTACGAGGACATGCTCCCCGAGGACATCCGCGACCAGCTCCAGCTACTTGAGCCGAACGTCGTCTACGCCGAGGACCAGGAGATGGTCGACAAGATACTGCTCGTGGCCGACGAGGTCCCCTCGCTGGAGACGGTCGTCTACCGCGACGAGAAGGGGATGTTCCGGTACGAGGACGGTCTGCCGCCGCGGTTCGACCTCGACGACCCGCCGGAGATACGCTCGTACGACGAGATACGGGCGACCGGGACGGAGCGGCGCGAGTCGGGCGAGGTCGGCGGCGACTACCTCCCCGGCCGGGTCGAGGCCATCGACCCGCAGTCGCCCGCGATGCTCCCGCCCACGTCGGGGACGACCGGGATGCCCAAGCGGGTCCAGCTCTCGCACTTCAACTTCGTCAACCTCGCGAACGCCGCCATCGAGATCGACCCGCTCCCGAAGGAGTCGGACTACTTCTCGTACCTCCCGATGGCGTGGGTCGGCGAGCAGATGATACTTATCGCCGCGGCGTTCGTCGGGGGCTGGACCGCCAACTTCCCCGAACAGCCGGAGACGGAGATGGAGGACCTCCGGGAGATCGGTCCGGAGATCATCTTCTCCTCGCCGCGCACCTACGAGGCGTGGGTCGCGGACATCAAGGCGAAGATCGAGAACACCTCGTTCCTGAAGCGGGTCGTCTACGAGCAGTCGATGAAGGTGGGCCGGCGGCTGGCCGCCCACGTCTCCGGCGACGAGCGGGATTCGGACCCGCCCGCGTGGCTCCGGTTCGTCCACTGGCTGTTCTACTGGGTCTCCTACCGGCCCATCCTCGACAAGATCGGGCTGAAGCGGGCGAAGAACGTCTACACCGGCGGCGGCCCACTCGGCGAGGAGCACTTCAGCTACTACCACGCGCTGGGGGTCCCTCTCAAGCAAATCTGGGGCCAGAGCGAGGTCTGCGGGTTCGTCACGATGCACCGCGACGGCGACATCCAGGCCGACACGGTCGGCGAGGTGTTCCCTAACGTGGAGGTCGGCATCACCCCCGAGGGCGAACTGCTCGTCCGCGGGCCGGTCGTCACCAGCGGCTACTACAACATGCCCGAGAAGACCGAGTCGGCCATCGAGGACGGCTGGCTGCACACCGACGACTTCGGCGCGCTGACCGACGAGGGGCACGTCAAGATCTTCGACCGGATGGACGATGTCCTCGAACTGAACGACGGGACGGCGGTCGCACCCATCTCGGTCGAGACGAAACTGAAGTTCAACCCCTACGTGAAGGACGCGCTCGTGGTCGGCGACGGCCGTGACTACCTCGCCGCGGTGCTCAACATCCGGTTCGACAACGTCGCGGAGTGGGCCGACCAGCGCGACATCCAGTACGCGGGCTACCGCGACCTGACCCAGAAGGAGCCGGTGCTGGAGCTGATGCGGGAGGTGGTCGCCGAGACGAACGCCGACCTCGACGACCCAATCCGGCGGTTCGTCGTCCTGTTCAAGGAGTTCGACGCGGACGACGGCGAACTCACCCGGACCGGGAAGATCCGCCGCGAGGTGGTGGTCGACCGCTACGACGAACTGCTCGCGGGGCTGTACGGGGGGGCGGACGAGATAGAGATGGACGTGACGATAACCTACCAGGACGGCCGCGAATCGGTCGAACACGGACGGATGCGCGTACTGGAGATGGACGTGGACGAGGTGACCGACTGATGGTCGACGTCGGGACGTTCCTCGACGTGGTCGTCTCGGGGGTCGGCCTCGGGGCGCTCTACGCCCTCGTCGCGATGGGCTTCTCGCTCATCTACAAGGTGACGGGCGTGCTCAACTTCGCGCAGGGCCAGCTCGCGCTCGTGGGTGCGTACGGAGTCGTGCTGTTCGCCACCCCGTCCATCCTGGGACTCGGGCTACCGGCGCTGGCCGCGCTGGCCGCCACCATCGTCCTCGGCATCGTCCTCGGTATCGCGCTCGAACGCGTGGTGTTCCGGCAGTTCATCGGCGAACCGGTGCTGTCGGTCATCATCGTCACGCTCGCGCTCGGCGGCATCTTCACCGGCACGCTGCGGTTCCTCGTCGGGCCGAACTTCCGGGCGTACCCGCAGGCGCTCCAGCCCGGCTGGAGCATCCCGCTCCCGTTCGGCGCGTCGGTGAGCGCCGCGTTCGCCATCGGCGTCGTCCTCTCGCTGGTCGTCGTCGTGGCACTGATGCTGTTCTTCCGCTACACCGTCTCGGGGAGCATCCTCCGGGCGGCCGCGAGCGACCAGCAGGCGGCGATGGTGCTCGGCGTCTCCATCGAGCGGACCATCGTCGTCGCGTGGACGCTCTCCATCGCCATCACCGCCATCGGCGGCATCCTGCTGGCGATGGCCCGCGGCGGCGCGGGGTTCAGCATCGAGGCGGTCGGCATCATCATCTTCGCGGCGGTGGTGTTCGGCGGGCTGGACTCGGTCCCCGGCGCGTTCATCGGGGCCATCGTCGTCGGCCTGCTGGAGGAACTCGGGCGGTCGTACGCCGAACCTGTCGTCGGGCCGGGGTTCGGCCAGATCCTCCCGCTCATCTTCCTGCTGATAGTCATCGTCGTCCTGCCGTACGGACTGTTCGGGACCGAACGCATCGAGAGGCTCTGACATGATGGGATCGACACGACACGAGACGGTGGACCGTCACCCGCGGGGTGGGCGCTGATGCCCTGCGGCGAGTACTTCACGGACTACGAGCACCGAGAGGGGTTGTTCCGCTGGCGCATCCAGCGTGTCGCCCTCGTCGTCGGGCTCCCCGTCCCGTTCCTGCTCCCGTTCGTCCTCGGCGGTGGCGACATCAACCTCCTCTCGCGGGTGTACGTCTTCGCTATCGCGGTGCTGGGGCTGAACGTCATCCTCGGCTACGCTGGCGAGATCGTCCTCGCGCAGGGGGCGTTCATGGCAATCGGCGCGTACACCACCAGCCGGCTCATTGCCGTCGAGGTGGCGGGACTCCCGCTCGGGCTGGTCCCGTCGGTGCTGATCGGCGGGCTGATGGCCGCGGCCGTCGCGGTGCTGTTCGGGCTCCCCTCGTTCCGCGTCAAGGGGTTCTACATCGCCATCTCGACGCTCGCACTCCAGTTCATCTCGGAGTGGTTCTTCAACAACGGGAACGCGGCGTTCATCCACGGCGGCTCCCAGCAGTCGCTCCCCGGCTCCATCCCCCTGTTCGGGCCGCTACTGGTCGTCACCGACGACGATATCTACTTCATCGCGCTGGTCGGGATGCTGCTGTTCGCGCTGCTGTCGCTGAACCTCTCGCGGACCGGCATCGGGCGGACGTTCCGCGCGGTCCACGAGAACGACCTCGCGGCCGCCGTGCTGGGGGTCGACGTGTTCAAGAACAAGCTGTACGCGTTCGCCATCGGCGGGTTCATGATCGGCGTCGCGGGCGGCCTGTTCGCGTTCAACACGCGGTTCATCAGCCCGGACCTGTTCACGCTCCGGCTCACGCTCGACCACTACGTGATGCTGCTGTTCGGCGGCCTCGGCCGCGTCTGGGGTGCCCTGCTCGGCACCGGCATCGTCGAACTGCTCCGGGACCTCCTCCGGGACTTCTTCTCGGCGGTGGCCCCGAACGCCACGTCGCTCATCCCCGTCGTGTTCGGCACCATCATCGTCGTGGTGCTGGCCGTCGAGCCGAAGGGGGTCCTCGCGGCGCTCGGCCAGCTCAAGGAGTACCTCAGGAAGTGGCCGTACGCCTACTGAGATGGACGACTCGCACCCCCACTCCGATGCGGACGCGGAGGACCTGACGGCGACGGTGGCCGACCTCTACGAGCGCCTCCCGTTCCACCGCGCGCAGGGCATCGAGGTGGTCTCCGCGTCGGCAGAGCACGCCCACACCCGGTGGCCGTTCGACGAGTCGCTGCTCGGGAACCCGGAGGTACCGGCCGTCCACGGCGGTGTCGTGAGTGCGCTGGCGGACCTGACCGGCGCGGCCGTCTTCGTCGGGCCGCTCGAACGGTACACGCCGACCGTGGACCTGCGTGTCGACTACCTCTCGCACGCGGGCGAGGCCGACCTCGAGGGACACGCGACGGTGCTCAGGAAGGGAGCGACGGTGGGCGTCGCCGACGTGACCGTCGAGTCCGGTGGCGAGCGCTGTGCGACCGCCCGCGGGGTCTACAAACTCGGTCGGTAGGGCCTCAGTCGTACCGCTCGTCGACGACACCCGACCCGTCCAGCGACTCGACCACGCTGACCTCGTCGGGCGTGACGAGGAGTCGGTCCCTGACCGCGTCGCGCAACGCCTCGACGTCGGCCTCGCCCTCGCAGACCAGCTCCACCCGGTCGGTCGACTCGGGCCGACTGACCGTCAGTCGGTACTCGCCGCTGAGGTCCGGGAACCCGGCGAGCACGGCCCCGAGCGCCTCCGGATAGAGCTTCACCCCCTTCACCTTCAGCCGGCCGTCCGTCCGGCCGATGACGCCGTTCGGGAGGACGACCTCTCCGTCTCGCTCCTCCCACTCGGCGAGGTCACCGGTCCGGTAGCGGACGAGCGGGCTCGTCTCCTTCTGCAGGTGCGTGACGACGAGCTCGCCCCGCTCGCCGTAGGGCAGCACCTCACCGGTGTCGGGGTCGACCACCTCGACGAGCGCGTAGTCGTCGAGGACGACCAGGCCGTCCTCGGCGGCCGTCTCCGCGGCCACCGGCAGTATCTGTCGGGTGCCGAAGTAGTCGACCGCGGTGTCGGCGCCGAGCGCCTCCTTGACCGACTCGCGGAGACCCGGGACGGAGGTGAACGGCTCGCCGCCGCCGACGAACACGTCGACCGAGGCCCCGGCGTCACCGAGTTTCCGCGCAAAACTCGGGTTCCCGACCAGCGCGTCCACGTCGTACGTCTCGATGGTGGCCGCCGTCGTCTCCGTGTCGCCCGGACCGGCCGGGATCACCTCCGCGCCCAGTCCCTCCAGCGCCCGGTGGAGGAGCAGGCCGGTCCCGAACGTGTGGTAGCCGAACGTGTTGAGCACCCGGTCGCCCGGTTCGACCCCCGCTCGCTCGAACACGGTCGCGTTCGCCTCGGCCTGCCACGCGAGGTCCTGCTCGGTGTCGAACACCGGCGCGAGGTCGTCGCCCATCGGCGTGAAACACATCATCGCTGCGTCCCCGGTCAGCGACCCCGTGGGGGCGTGGGCGTCGTAGTCCGCCTCCAGCGTCTCGCCGGTGAGGAAGGGGAGGTCGCGGAACGCCTCGGCCGACTCGACCGACAGGTCGGCGTCCGCGAGGTGGTCCGCGTACAGGTCGTACTCCGTGACGCGCTCCAGCTGGGTCCGGACCGCGGCCAGCGTCTCCTGTTCCATGGTAGCTCGTCACACTCTGGTGACATAGTTCCCGCGCCGCGGGGAACGGTTTAGTGACCGCGCCCCCACCTCCGGACGATGACACCGGAGGCCGACCCAGACCCCCACGACGCGGCCCCGGCGCCGGACGCGGTCGACGGGACCCCCACTACCCCCGACACGGTCGACCCACGGTTCCGCGGCGCCACCGACTGCCACGTCCACCTGATGCCCGCACGGCTGATGGCGGCCATCCGCGGGAAACTCAACGAACTCGCCGGCTGGGAGTTCCCGCACCCCGTCGACCGCGAGTCGATGGAGGCGTTCCTCCGTGGTCACGGCGTCGCGCGCTACTGTGCGCTCCCGTACGCCCACAAGCCCGGCATCGCGGCCGACCTGAACGAGTGGGTGCTCGCCCGCGCCGCCGAGTCAGAGATGTGCGTCCCGTTCGCCACCGTCCACGGCGAGGACGCGGTGGGCGACGTCGTCCGCGACGCCTTCGAGGCCGGTGCTCGCGGGCTGAAGTTCCAGTGTCCGGTCCAGCAGTGCGGCCCGGCCGACCCCCGTCTCGACCCGGCGTTCGAACTCGCCGCCGAGTACGACCGCCCCGTCCTCTTCCACGCCGGCACCGCGCCGATGTTCGAGGACTCCCCGCACGTCGGCGTCGACCAGTTCCGCACCTTCTGCGAGTCCTACCCCACGGTCCGGGCCTGCTCGGCCCACATGGGGACCTTCGAGCACGAGCAGTTCTTCGACGTCCTGCGGGACCACGAGAACGCCTACCTCGACACCTGCTTCGCCATGTCAACGGCCGCCCCGGAGTCGATGGACTTCGACCCCACGACGGTACCGGACGACGTGTTCGAGGAGTTCGCCGGTCGCGTGATGTACGGCTCTGACTACCCGAACATCCCCCACGAGTACGTCGACGAGCGGTCCCACCTGCTCTCGCGTGACCTGAGCGACGGGGCGTTCGAGTCGCTGTTCCGGGACGCGGCCGACTCGTTCCTCGCGCTCGACTGACCCGACCCGCTCAGACCGCCCGTTCGACCGCTTCCACCGCTCGCTCCACGTCCGCCTCGCTCACGTCCCAGTGCGTGCAGAACCGCACCTGCCGGTCGTCGAACGGGACGCCGAGTACGCCCTCGTCTTCACACCGCTCGAGGAACGACGCCGCTGGCTCGTCGAGGTCCACCAGCACGATGTTCGTCTCCGGGTCGTGTGCCGAGAGGCCGTCCACGGCCTCCAGTCCCTCGGCGAGACGGGTGGCGTTCTCGTGGTCCTCGTGCAGTCGCTCGCGGTTCTCCAGCGCCAGTAGGCCCGGCGCGGCTATCATCCCCGCCTGCCGCATCCCGCCGCCGAACAGCTTCCGGGTGCGGTGCGCCCGCTCGACGAACGCCTCGCTCCCCGCGAGCACCGACCCGACCGGTGCACCGAGTCCCTTCGAGAGGCAGAACATCACCGAGTCCACCTCACGGGTGAGTCGAGCGGCCGGGACGTCCAGCGCGGCCGCGGCGTTGAAGAGCCGTGCCCCGTCGAGGTGGACCGCCACGTCGCGCGCCTGGGCCGCCTCGGCCACCGCGTCGATGTGGTCGGGCGCGATGGCCGTCCCGCCCTTCGAGTTGTGCGTGTTCTCCAGACAGAGCAGTTCGGTGCCGGGGCGGTGGTCGCTGTGCTCGACGTAGCCCGCGTGGACCTGTTCGGGTTCGATCACGCCACGCTCGCCTCCGTCTATCGTCCGGGCCTGCACGCCCGAGTGCTGGGCGATACCGCCCAGTTCCCACTTGTAGACGTGGCTCTCGCGCTCGCAGAGCAGTTCGGCCCCCCGGTTCGTGTGCGTCCGGACGGCGATCTGGTTCCCCATTGTCCCCGTCGGGACGTAGAGGGCCGCCTCCATCCCGACGAGGTCCGCCGCCCGGCGCTCCAGTTCGTTCACCGTCGGGTCCTCGCCGTAGACGTCGTCGCCGACCGCCGCGTCGCGGGCCGCCTCGCGCATCGCCTCGTCCGGCCGTGTCACCGTGTCCGAGCGCAGGTCTATCATGGGTGGTCGTTCCGTGCCGACCGACAAGAACGGCGTGGTCGGCGTGTTCGACGACGCCACCTCGCTGTCGGGTGCGTGTACCGGTGCCACACAGCCTCCGCACGGTTATGGACCGATGGAACCGACTAAGTGGTATGACACGACTCACCAGACGACACCTGCTCGCCGCGGGGGTGACGGCGGGCGTGGCCGGCCTCGCGGGGTGTTCGGGCGTCCTCGGCCGGGCCGGCCTCGGGAGCGACCCGCCCGCGGAGGCCGGTGACGGGGGCGGCGGGCCTCCACCGACCGCCGACCGGCGTCTCGCCGTGATGTACGGGTTCGACCGGCTCAGAGACGAGGTCCGCTCCGGCGGTCCCCCGAAGGACGGCATCCCCTCCATCGACGACCCGGTGTTCGTGAGCGCGCGCGCCGGCGACGCGTTCCTCGACGACGGCGACGTCGTGTTCGGGTTCGCGGGCGAGGACGACGTCCGGGCCTATCCGCAGTCAATCCTCGTCCAGCACGAGATCGTCAACGACACGCTCGACGGCCTGCCGGTGAGCGTCACCTACTGCCCGCTGACCGGGACGGCGATGGGGTTCGAGCGCGGCGACACCACCTTCGGCACCTCGGGGAACCTCCTCAACAACAACCTCGTGATGTACGATCGGGGGACCGACAGCCGCTGGCCGCAGGTACTCGGGACGGCCATCTCGGGCGATCTGGAGGGCGAGTCGCTCCACGAGTTCCGCCTCGTCTGGACAACGTGGGGTCGGTGGAAGGCGACCCACCCGGACACGGAGGTCCTCTCGCGTGACACCGGCTTCGCCCGGAACTACGACCGCGACCCGTACGGCCAGTACAACCCCATCGGGGGCTACTACCGCAGCGAGCGCCTGCTGTTCCCGCCGCTCAGCCGCGACGACCGCTACGGCAACAAGGAGGTGGTGCTGGGCGCCCGAACCCCGGCCGGCGCCATCGCGTTCCACGCCGGGTCGCTCGCCGACACGGGCGTCCTCGAGGGGTCGCTCGACGGGACCACCTACACGGCCGTCCACGACGCCCGGTTCGGCACGGGCCACGTCTACCGGAACCCGGACGGGACCGACGTGACCCTCGACGGGAATCGGGCGACCGTCGGCGGCGAGTCCTCTGCTCCCGACGCGCTCCCGCTCGACCGGGTCTACGCCTTCGACGCCATGTGGTTCGCGTGGGTCGGCTTCTACCCCGAGACCGAGGTGGTGGCGTGAGCGGCGCGACCGGGGCCGGCACCGGGTCGGGGACGCCCGGCCTCCTCTCCCGGACGGCCGCGGCGGTCGGTGTCGTCCCGCGGCGCCTCGACGCCGGCCTCGTCCTCGTCACCTCTACCCTCGGCTACCTCGTGGTCTACCTGTTCACCGTCGGCGACCTCTCGCTGACGGGCGGTGGCGGCCCCCGACTCGTCGTGACCGACCTCTCGCGAGCCCTCTCGACGACCGGGTTTTTCCGGTTCGAGGCCGTTGCGCTCGTCGACCTCGGCCCGGTCACGTACCTGTTCTCGCCGCTGAACACGCTGGTGGCGCTCTCGCTCGCCGGCCTCGTCGGGGTGAACCTCGCGCTCACCTACCTCGGCTGGGTCCAGCCACGCGCCTGTGGGCTCGAGGCCTCCAGCGGCGTGTTCGCCGGCCTCCCGGCACTGCTCTCCGGGGCCGCCTGCTGCGGGCCGACCGTCCTCCTCGTCTTCGGCATCCAGGCCAGCGGCGTCCTGATAACGGGGTTCCAGTTCCTCGTCCCCGTCGCCGTCCTCCTGCTCGTCGCGAGCCTCCTGCTCGTCGGCCGGCAGGTGGACCCGGCGCTGCTCTGAGTCCGTCCCTCAGTCGCCGTCCGTCCCCGGGACCACGGCCAGCGCCCGCACGTCCGGCACCCCGAGCGTGCGCTCGCGCCACGCGTCCTCCGCGGGGTCGAACGCCCACAGCGTCCCGTCGCGCGTGACGGCGTAGGTCGTCTCGGCGTGGGCGACGCCCACCACCTCGCCGGAGACCTCGACCGGCGACCAGCCGGCGTCCAGCCCCGCGCCCGCTCGTGGCTCC
>Ga0207797_1002271_pt1 | contig 13393 bp, 12 predicted proteins | sample PRCRCaboRojoPR_6_FD_187275 | JGI IMG/M metagenome (GOLD analysis project Ga0207797, IMG submission 187275) | Marine sediment microbial community from Cabo Rojo, Puerto Rico - PR CR 10% Liquid 1 (SPAdes) | ecosystem: Environmental > Aquatic > Marine > Coastal > Sediment | place: Cabo Rojo, Puerto... | reverse complement strand
CTGTCGCTCATGAACGTGTCGCCGGACTCCGACGACCCGGGCACGGCGGTCATGCGGCTCACAGAAATTCTCGGGGCCACCGTTCTGGCGGGTGAGCTGTCCCTGATGAGCGCGCTCAGCTCGCACCACCTGGCGCAGGCGCACCGCGAGATGGGCCGGGCCAGCCTTCCCACACAGAACGGACAGAACGGGATGTCGGACTAGTGCTGTGTCAACTCTGATTATGTCAGTAGGAAACGTGATCTCAAAACCCGTATTAACCGCACGTCATTTCGAGCGTAGTCGAGAAATCTCCCCGAGGGCACCTGCTACTGCTGGGGAGGTTCTTCGACGTTGCTCAGAACGACCTGCCAAGGGTTTTGAGATCACACGCTATATCAAGAATGAGGCTTGACAGACCACTAGAGCCCGTTTTGTCGGAGGGTCGCGCGTCGGTTGCCATGAGGGCTTGCTACTACCTGCCATGAGGACTGTCACCGCCGTTGCGCCCGCCAAGCTAATTGTGATGGGGGAGCACGCGGTCGTCTACCAGCGCCCGGCTCTCACCGCGGCCATCGATCTGTGGCTCCGCGTGACGATCGCACCGCGCAGAAAATCCGGCGTCGGTCTCCATCTCGTTGAACTGGACCACCGGGAGCAGACCGACTGGGCGTCGATTCGTGCCTACACCGATACGGTGCGTGATCGATGGCGTCGCTATGTCGACCATCCAACGCCGGAGGCGTTTGCCCACATGCGGGGCGACGATCCGGCGCATCTCGTGAAGGTGGCGCTGGGGGAGGCGGCACGTCGGCGGCCGGGCGTGGATCTTCCCGCCATGGACGTTACGGTTCGCACCCAGCAGCCCATTGGGGCCGGATTTGGGAGCTCGGCGGCGGTGGCCGTGGCGGTTGTGCAGGCGCTTCTGGCGACGCAGGCCGTAGAGATGGACGACGAGGCGCTTCGGGAGCTGATCCTCGACGTGGAGCGGCGTCAGCACGGCACGCCCTCCGGAGTGGATCCGGCCACGGTCCTCCGGGGCGGTCTCGTCTGGGCGGAGCGGATGAACGATGCGCTTGAATACCGATCGGTAACGCCCCGCTCTCCGATTCTCGATGGCTTCCGCGTGCTCCACACAGGAATGCCCGCCGAATCGACGGGCACGGTGGTGGACGCCGTGCGGGCCCTGCGGGCCGACGATGTAGACTCGTTTCGGGCCTGCCTCGACCGGATCGAGACGGCGACGCGGGCCCTGCGAAGTCTCCTCGCCCAGGACGTGGAAGATTCTGACGAGACGGTGCATCTCGTCCGACAGGTCGAGTCGGAACTGGAGGCCCTAGGGGTTGTGCCCGAGCCCGTTCAGTCGATCATCCGCTCGATCGAGGAGCGGGGCGGCGCAGCCAAAATTTCGGGTGCCGGGTCCCTCAGCGGATCGAACGCCGGTCCCCTTCTCGTGTACCATCCCGACCCGAAGTTCGAGGTCGGGACCGAGTTCGGTTCTTTCACGGAACTGGACGTACAGCTGGGGGCGAAGGGAGCTTACATTGAGCGGGAGGGGGAGACGACAACAGCGGACTGAGAGGACACTGGGGGCCGTCGGCTCGTTGGAGGGCGTACCGAGACGAACGAGAACATACGTCGCCGGACCATGCCGAAGGCCACCGTAGAGGCTCCGTCTAACATCGCCCTCATCAAGTACTGGGGCGCGAAGGATCTGGAACAGGTCATTCCGTATGCGCCCTCTCTCTCGATGACGCTTCGGGAGTGTCGCACCCGAACGACCGTTGAGTTCAAGGACGGCGCGGATCGCCGCGACGAGGTCCGGGTCGCGGATGAGACGGGGACCCTCCGGCCCGCCGACGCGGACTTCCGCAACCCCGTCGTGCGGCACTTGGATCGGCTTCGCGCCTGGGCCGACCGGGAGGGGGCCTTTCGTGTCGCGACGAAGAACAGTTTTCCGAGCGCGGCGGGCATCGCGTCGTCCGCGTCGGGGTTTGCGGCCCTCACGCTGGCGGCGGCGCACGCGCTCGGTCGACATCCAGGCCCGACGGAGGCGTCGGTGCTGGCTCGCCGGAGCGGCTCGGGCTCCGCGGCCCGATCGGTATGGGGCGGGTACGTGCTGTGGCCGGACGGGGACCAAGCGGCGGCCGCGCAGCTTTTCCCTGCCGATCACTGGGACCTGCGGGACATCATTGCTGTTGTCGATACGGAGGCAAAGGCTGTGTCGTCGCGTGAGGGACATCGGCGCGCCCCGACGAGTCCCTTCTTCGAGACGCGTCTCAATCATCTGAGCGAGCGACTGAGCACCGTCCGCACCGCGTTGCGAAATCGTGCCATGACTCAACTCGGTGAAGCCGTGGAGCGGGAGGGCGTTGAGCTCCACCTTATAGCAATGTCGTCGCGGCCACCCATTTTCTACTGGCACCCTGCAACGTTGACTGTCCTGGAGGTCGTACGCGAACTTCGGAACGACGGGATTGCCTCGTACGCGACGATGGACGCAGGGGCCAACGTGCATGTGCTCTGCCCCGCCGACGAGGAGCCTCAGGTTGCAACTCGGCTCGACGAGGTTCCTGACGTTCTCCGCACCATTCGGGACGGCGTCGGCGACGGACCGACGACGGACATCGCTCCTCTCTTCTGAATCGGTTCCTGCATTTTCGGTACCCTCATAGACCCTGACAATCCGTTGTTGTCTGTCGATGTCATCAAGTTGGGGGGCAGCCTCATCACCGACAAGACGCAGCCCTTCACGGTGCGGGAGGAGGTAATTGGTCGTTTGGCCCGCGAGATCGCGGAGAGTTGGGACGCCCACGGGGGCCGCGTCGTGCTCGGGCATGGGAGTGGCTCATTCGGCCACGTGGCGGCCGAGCGGTCTGGATTGCTGGACAACTATTCCGACACGCCGAGGGCAAGGGGGATGAGCCAGACGCAGCAAGCAGCCTTCGCTCTTCATCGGCGCGTGACTGATGCTCTGCGCGATGCAGGCATTCCGGTGTTTTCGTTTTCCCCGTCGAGCGCGTTCGTAGCGTCCGCTGGAGAGCCTGCGCAGGTGCAAGTGGAGCCGGTGCGACGGGCGTTGGAGCTCGGGGCCGTGCCAGTCACCTACGGGGACGTGGTGATGGACCGGGAGCGCGGCGCCACGATCTGTTCTACGGAAACGGTATTGCGGACGCTGATCGATGGGCTGGCAGGAAACATCAAGACGCGCCGCGTGCTCTGGTTTGGGGATACAGAGGGCGTCTACGACGCGGGCGGGCAAACCATCGAGGAGCTTCCTCCCGATGGGATCGATTCACTCCTTGAGGACGTGGGGGCGCCATCGGGCACCGATGTCACTGGCGGTATGCGTCATCGACTTCACGTTGCCCGAGAACTGGCGCACCGGGGGATCCCATCCCTCATCACGAGTGGGCTACAAGCAGGGCACCTCCGGCGGGCCTTGCGCGGCCAAACCGTCTCCGGAACTACTGTGCGAGCAGGGGAGACTTCGGAGAAGTAATACCATCTGCCCCGAATCGTTGTGCAGATTTTCAACGGTCGATGAAATCAGCAAATTCGGTGACGTATGCCTCATACCTACACGAACGTAATAGAGCAGAAATGTACATCAAAAGTTCATACCCGGAATAATCTCACAGACGAAGCAACCGCTTGCAACGCAGTATCGTCCTCGGGTTCGTAACAGATTGAAGGTGGGAGCTACGAATACAGTACAAACAAACGTGGATCCTCTGGTCAGCTTCGATTTCGTCGCGGACGGGCCAGTCTCTCTTCCACACCAGGCAAGGAACCTCGGATGACGTCGCGAACTCTTTCTGCTGGGCTCATCGTTCTTCTCTTGGTGCTCGGGGGCGTCCCGGTGTTGGCACAGGAGAGCGGTCAGCGGGCGGAGACGACCGTGGTCCGGGACACGGCCCGGCACGCTCAGTTTAGTCGTCTCTTGTCCCACTACGTCAACGAGGAGGGGCACGTCGACTATGTGCACCTCAAGCGAGATGCCGACTCCGTGCTCGCGCCCTACCTCCGTCGGTTGGCCGAGATGAACCCTGCGGACTGGTCCCGAGACGCCCGCCTCGCCTTCTGGATCAACGCCTACAACGCCTACACCTTGAAGCTCATCGTTGACCACCATCCCGTCCCAACCATTTGGGCCACCACACCGGGTCCGGCGAAGCCGTCGAAGAAGAACAGCCCCTTCGGAATCAAACTGGGTACGGTGGCCGACACGACTCGGACTCTCGACGAAATCGAGCACGAGATTATCCGCGAGCGATTCGCCGAGCCCCGCATCCACTTCGCCCTCGTCTGTGCGGCGGTAAGTTGCCCTCGGCTGCGACGCGAAGCCTTTACGGGGCCCCGGCTCGACGCACAGCTGGACGACCAGGCCCGCACCTTCCTCCATGACGACAGTAAGAATCGAATTCCAGCGGGCGACGACCGGATTGCCCTGTCGCGCATTCTGAAGTGGTACGGCCAGGACTTCGGCCCCTCCACTGACGCCCTCCAACGATATGTCACCCGCTATTTCGAGGGGCAGGTCCGGGATCGGCTCTCGCAAGCGGACTATACGGTCGACTTTCTCCCGTACGACTGGGCGCTCAACGACCAAAAATAGACCCGGCTTCAGAGTAAGTCTCCGCCGCAGTTTGTCGTCACGACCCCTCCCAGAGTCGAGACATCGGACATCGAAGGACCAGCACCCCCTCCAGCAGGGTGCGGTCGTAGTTGATGAAGCCGTGGGCCGTGTAGACCTCAGTCGGCGAGCAGTCGTAAAGCAGCTTCACCTCGCGGTCGCACTGCCGGTGGTCCGTCGTCAGAATGGCGCCGATGAGTCCCGTGGTCGCCTGGCCGACAAAGACGTCCAGCGGGTCTCCGTCGGTGCCGTGCGTGTCGTTCACGTAGCCGTAGTCGAGGGGATAGACGACGGAGGGGTAGTCTGGATGCGATGTCGTACGGGGGCGCTCGATCGTGATCCCGTGTTGCCCGATGCACCGTTGCCACGCATCCCACTGCAAGTGCTCCTGGACGCAGGGGCGGAGGGCCTGGAGGTCGAGGGGAGTAGGACGTGGTTCGGGCTCGGACACGGGCTAAGGAAACCGTCGATTGGTTTCAAGACGGCTGATTGTCGAGGAGATCGGTCACGCGGTCAATGAGCTCCTCTGCTCTGGAAAGTCACACCTGAACCCGGTCGGGATCCGTGGCAAAGGACGCGTCATAGTCGCTTTCGAGACGTGCCTCCCTGACATCGATGTAATAGGTGCCGAACTCCGGATCGATCGCTCCGGTTCGGATGGAATGCTTGCTCAACAGTGTTTTCACCCCGGAATGTGTCTCGGCAGTGTGTTTATGGGCTTCCAGCACTGCTTTTGTTGCGTAGAAGCAAGCGTAGTAGAGCCGGTTGTAGGCGCCTCGCCAGTGCTTCTGCTTCACATTATCACGGGCTATCTCGATGGATTCGAGAGAGCTCGATGAGCCGCGTCTGAGAGTCGTTTGTTTTGCTCACAGGGCGATGGCGTGTTTGCGGACGTTTCGGGCAAATGAGGACGAGTGCCGGGGTTCGCTCTGCCACTCAGCGTGGGCATGGGCATAGATCCGTGTGCTGATTGCCCCACCGGATTCGAGCTCGGGTTCGAAAAGAGGGTGGCGGAGGGCCTGTTTTCGGTCGGGATCGACTAGCCCATCGAGAAGAACGAGGATGTCCCAGTCGGATTCGGGGCGGACGTCGCCCCGCTCCTCGCCCGTTCGAATTTGTTCGTGTCGGCTTACGTGCTGGGCCTGGATGGCCCGGGCCTCCTCTGAGAGAGAACGGTTGTGCCTAGGTCTTCGGGGCAGACAGCGTATCGTCATCGAGGTCGGGCACGCGAAGCTCCGGCATGGGACACTCTCGGATCGAGACGCAGGAGACAAATGACTCCCGAACGGGAGTACCATTCTTACGGCACCACTCGCGAAACGCTCCGAGCGGACCGATCTACGACGCCAGCCGCTTCCGTCGGGCCACGTGGGCCGGCGGCTCCACGTCGGGCGGGAGGTCGAGGCGGAGGGCGAGTTCCTCCAGCTGCTCGGGGTCCACCCAGTCGGGGGAGTGGACCATCGGCTCCTTGCCGCTCTGCGTCTTGGGGAAGGCGATGACGTCGCGCAGAGAGTCGGCCCCAGCGAGGAGCATGACGAGGCGGTCGAGTCCCAGCGCGATGCCGCCGTGCGGGGGGGCGCCGTAGCGCAGGGCGTCGAGCAGAAAGCCGAACCGGTCCTGGGCTTCCGCCTCGTCGATTCCGAGCACATCGAACACCTTCATCTGCGTCTCGCGGTTGTGGATGCGGATGGAGCCGCCGCCAATCTCGTTGCCGTTGAGGACGAGGTCGTAAGCCCGCGCCTGCACCTGGGTCGGGTCGTCGTCGAGCCGGTTGACGTCGTCGGGGTGGGGGGCGGTGAAGGGATGGTGCATGGAGACGGGCCGCCCGGCCTCGTCGTCGTACTCCATGAGGGGAAAGTCGGTGACCCAGAGGAATGCATCGTCGCCTTCATCGGCGGGAGGACGCAGGCCGAGTTCCTCCCCCATGTGGAGGCGAAGGTCGCCCGCCTGTTCGTAGACAGTGGGCGGATCGCCCGCGAGCGTCAGAATGAGATCGCCTGCCTCGGCGCCCACCTGGTCCGCGGCGGCCCGGCCGTACTCGTGGGGTAGGGCGTCGCTGCTCAGGTTCTGCTCGATGCCGGAGCCGTCGGACGGCAGTTGGAAGTAGATGAGCCCGGCGGCCCCGATCTCGTCGGTTACGTGGTCCTCCAGCCGGTCCATTGCGGCGCGGCCCCGGTCGCCCTCACCCGGCACCCGAATGGCTACGATGCGCCCGCCGTCGTCCACAATGGACTCAAAGACGCGGAAGCCGCTGCCGGCGAAGCAGTCGCTCACGTCGTGTAGTTCCAGCCCGAAGCGGGTGTCCGGCTTGTCGGTGCCGTAGGTGCGCAGCGCCTCGTCGTAGGTCATACGGGGGAACGGGGTCTCCAGCGTCGTGTCCTCCAGGTCCTCCCAGAGATCGACCATCAGGCCCTCCGTCAGCTCGTAGACCTGTTCCTCGGTGGCGAAGGTCATCTCCACGTCGATCTGCGTAAACTCGGGCTGCCGGTCGGCCCGCAGGTCCTCGTCGCGGAAGCACTTCACGATCTGCACGTAGCGGTCCAGTCCGCCTACCATGAGGAGCTGCTTGTAGGTCTGCGGCGACTGCGGCAGCGCGTAGAACCGGCCCGGGTGCAGGCGGCTCGGGACCAAAAAATCGCGCGCCCCCTCCGGCGTCGATTTCATGAGCACCGGGGTCTCGATCTCCAGGAAGTCGTACCGATCGAAGTAGCGGTGCGTCGTCTGGTAGAGGCGGTGGCGCAAGATCATGTTCTCCTGCAGCTCCGGGCGGCGGAGGTCCAGGTAGCGGTGCTTCAGGCGCAGGTCCTCATTCGTGTTCATCTGCCGTTCCTCATGGGCGCTCACTACGAAAGGGGGCGTCTCGGAGGTGTTGAGCACCACGAGTTCGTCGGTGCTCACCTCGATGGCGCCGGTCGCCAGGTCCGGATTCACCATGTCGTCGCCCCGCGGGCGCACCGTTCCCCGCACGCTGATGACGTCCTCGCGGCGCAGTTGGCCGGCCACCTCGTAGGCGTCTTGATTGTCTTGGGGAGAGAAGACGACCTGCGTAAGGCCGTAGCGGTCGCGCAGGTCCACGAACACGAGCCCACCATGGTCGCGCCGGGTGTCCACCCATCCTTTGAGGACGACCGTGTCGCCCTCATTCTCGGTGCGAAGCTCGCCACAGGTGTGCGTGCGGGCAGGGTGGGTATCCTCCGAGATGAGGTCGGCGCGGGAGCGGTGTTCCATGGTCACAACAGGGAATTGGTCGGCGAACGAAGAACGACAGAGCGGGAATTGCTACAGCACCCGCAAGCTACCAGACCGAACGGCAGAGTCAACCCCCGGTTCGTCCTCACCGTGAATTTAGACATAGAATTAGACAGAGCGAACGGCGTCCGCTATATTCCCAGCGTTCATGAGGATTCTGTAACGTCGCCCCGCGCGGCGTGCCCTACGTTGAGCCTTTGCATCGATAAGTAGGTTCCAGATGGCTGCCAGCGATCCGTCGTCCGACGAGTCTCTGAAGAATGGGGGTGCGACTGTACCGGGAGAGGGGGCGGCTACCACCGTGGCCGAGCAGCAGGATTTTTTCGGGCATCCCCGTGGCCTTGCCACACTCTTTTTCACCGAATTGTGGGAGCGATTCAGCTACTACGGTCTGCGGGCGCTGCTCGTCCTGTTTATGACGGCACCCGCTGGCGCCGCGGCGACGAATCCGGGGCTCGGCTTTGGCACCGAGAAGGCGACGGCCATCTACGGCCTGTACACTGCATTCGTCTACTTGCTGGCCCTGCCCGGCGGCTGGGTGGCGGATAACATCTGGGGGCAGCGGCGCTCGGTCTTCGTGGGGGGCTGTATCATTGCGGCCGGACACTTCAGTCTGGCGATGCCGGCGCTCGGGCTCCCGGAGGTGGCCTTCTTTTATCTTGGGCTCTTCCTCATCGTCGTGGGGACCGGGCTCCTGAAGCCCAACATCAGCACGATGGTGGGTGATCTCTACCCGGAAGGCGGGGCCCGGCGCGATGCGGGTTTTTCGGTTTTCTACATGGGGATCAACTTTGGGGCCATCCTCGGGCCCACGCTCTGCGGCTGGCTGGGGGAAGGATACAGCTGGCACTGGGGATTTTCGCTGGCCGGGTTCGGGATGCTCGCGGGGCTCATTTCTTACAAGCTCGGGGCGCCGAACCTTGGGCAGGCGGGGCTCCTCGACGCCGACGATGAGGACGCCGTCCAGCGGAAGAGCCGAAACTTCTACCTCCTCACGGCGGCCGTGGTAGCGGCGATCGTGACGTTTGGGTTTTTGGCCACCTCGGGCGTGATTGCGGTGACGCTCACGCAGGTGGCTGAGGCGCTGGGGGTCGGCATCATCCTCGTGACGCTCCTCTTCTTTGCGTACCTTACGCTCGGCTGGAGCGGGGTGGGGAGCATGACCGCCTTTTTCGTGGTGGCCAGCCTTGTGGTCAGCCAGTTTGTGGACGGCGCCGCGCTGGCATCGCAGATCGGGGTGGGCGCGACGGTGTTCTTCTTCATCCTCGTGAGCATTGGCCGCCTTGTAGCGCCGCAGTATGACGTGTCGCTGAAGAAGAAGCGGCTCCTCGTCATTTTCTGGCTGTTTCTTCTGTCAGCCCTCTTCTGGTCGGGCTTCGAGCAGGCGGGTTCCTCGCTCAACCTCTTTGCCCGCGACCTCACGGCGCGCGACTTCGGGCCGTTCGCCCTCTCGCAAACGTCGGCCCTCATCGGCGCCATCGTGGTCATTGGACTGCCGGCCGCGTACATCGGCTATCGCATGTTCAAGCGGAAGGACCTGTGGTGGGTGGGGCAGGCGGGCGTGAGCCTGCTCGGGGTGCTCGTGGTTGGTTTCCTGGCCTACCTGGCCTACCAGATGGCGGGCGGCTGGACCATGCCCGCGAGCATGCTGCAGAACATCAACCCGACGTTCATCGTCCTGCTCGCGCCGGTCTTCGGCTCCCTGTGGACGTGGCTGGCCAATCGCGACGCCAACCCGTCGATTCCCGTGAAGTTTGGGCTCGGGCTCCTGGGGCTGGCCGCGGGCTTCTTCGTGATCTCGTGGGGTGCCGCACAGGCCACGGCGGAGAATCCCGTGGGGGCCCACTGGCTCGTCGTCACCTACTTCCTCCACACCTGCGGCGAGTTGGCCCTGTCGCCGGTCGGCCTCTCGTCGATGACCAAGCTGGCCCCGGAAAATCGCGTGGGGCAGATGATGGGCGTCTGGTTCGTCTCCACGGCCCTCGGCAACCTGTTTGCCGGTCTGATTGCTGGACAGCTGGAGGCGCTCGATCCGTCGGGCCTTTTCACGACGGTGGCCATTATCATTGGCGGTGGAGGCGTCGTGGCGCTACTCGCGGCCCCGCCGGTGAAGCGCCTGATGGGCGACGTGGAGTGATTTGCTAATTGTAAACTGGAGGCTGCAAATCGGCCGCCGACAGGCCCGAAGCGACGCCATTCATGGTTTCAATCTGAACTCTGGAGTCTTCTATGATCGACGTTGCTATTACGCGTCTGCCCCACGCCGAGGGGCTTGACCTACCCGCCTACGAGACCTCCGCCAGTGCGGGGATGGACCTTCGGGCGGCGGTGCCGGCAAACGGTCCGGTGACGCTCGCTCCGGGCGCTCGGTCCCTCGTGGATACGGGATTGAAAATTGCCCTGCCGGAGGGCTACGAGGGACAGGTCCGACCGCGGAGCGGCTTGGCACATCGCCACGGCGTGACGGTACTCAACAGTCCCGGCACCATCGACGCAGATTATCGGGGGGAGGTGAAGGTGCTTCTCGTCAACCACGGCCAAGAAACATTCACGATCGAGCGCGGCATGCGCATCGCGCAGCTCGTGGTGGCCGAGCACGCTCGGGTCGAGTGGATTCGGCAGGAGGCGCTGGAAGCAACGGTCCGCGGGCCGGGTGGGTTTGGATCGACGGGGACGGAGTGATGCGAATTCCGCATGCTCCGTTCGGGATGGACGTGTGGAAGTATGTCTCTTCTATCCGTCCACTCTTTCTCACGGTAAGGTCTGTTCGGTCCCGGGGCTGGTTGCCGTGAGGGTGTCGATCACGGATGGCACGTGCTCGTCTTCCCAGAGTCGGATCCAGCAGAGAACAGGGAGCAGCTTTAGTCCTCCCGGTCGAAGAATTTTGTCGGTGCGTTGGGCCGTCTCTTGGTCCTTGGTACGGATCCGCACCTCGCGCTCGCCGGAGTCCAGAGGGGCAAGTGTTTGGGCGAAGTCCCACGCATCGTTCCGGGCGTTAGTGAGGCAGAAATTGCTGATGACCTCGTCGGCGGTGCCGCCCAGGCGATCGAGTACGCCGATCCACGGCGAGACCTCTGCCACACGTGTCTGCACGTCCTCGATCATTGCGCCGAGAATCCGGTTGATCTGGTCGAAGTCGGCCTCCAGGTCGCTGATCTCGTTCTGCTTGGCCACCTCTGCGGCGGCGATGCCGAGGTCGAGGTTGATGTGGGCGTTCATGCCCAAGAGGAGGTGCTGCAGGATGAGGGGCCGCCAGCGCTCGGTGGCCTCGAAGGTGCGGGCCCACGCCTGTGGTGGGCCGCTCTCTGTCTCATGTGCCTCCAGTGCATCCAGGTATCGCTGCGCAAAGACCACGTCCAGTCGTTCCATTCGGGGCCCGTCTGCAAACTCTCCCGCCTCAATGGCCGCCTTTACTTGGGCCGTGACGTCTCGATAGAGGGCCGCGAAGTACCCGAGGCGACTCCGCTTCCGGCGCGCATCGACAATGATGCGGTCCAGTTGGGTGAGAACGTCGTCGATCGACTGGGCAGGCATCAGGTGGGGGATCAACAGTATGCTGGAATCGGGGGCGTCTCGCATCTGAGGGGGCATGTCCCTTAGTGTCTCGGTGTAGGGACAGGGTCGCCGAGATACTCGTCGTCGCCTCAGAGAATTCATTCGTTGCGGCGTACGTCACAGCCGATGTCCCCTGCGGAGAACGGACTTGAGAATCTCGGGGCACATCGTCTCCCGTTCGCAGAATCCTCGGAATAGTTGATCTTTAGGAGCACATGATCGTGCGCCAAAACTACACCAAATGCTCGTCGAAAAGCCAATTGTCGGCGCTAACGGATAGATCAAGCATCGAATACCGCACGGAGGTACACTCTGGATGGTTCTCGTTCGGGAAGATTTTGTGGACAAAAGAAAGAGCTGCGAGGACGTGAACCCTTCACTCATCTCTATTCCAGAGGAACCATCTCTCATCATGGCTCAGTCTACAACTCTTGACATTGGTCGGCCGACCACGCAGGAAGACGTTCACCGTGTGTACGCTGTTGCCCGCAATTCACCCTCCCTGGAGGGGCGCTGTACCTTGGAGGACGGGAGCGCTGTGCTCTGCGCTTTCGAAACGGTGAGCATCGCCATCGAGGCTACTTCGAACGATCCGAGTCTTGACCTCGTGCGGCATCGAGAGCTCAGTTCCGAAGAGCAGGAGAGGGTAGAAGCGGCACTTCTTGCGTAGGGCAGATTCGGGGTGAGGGGGCGAGCGTGCGGTTCACGCCGCGAGAACGTGAACGAGGTAGAGTCCCTACTTCGTCTCCGTGGGGCGGGAGGGGGTATTGCCCGGCGGGCTCACCTCCGTAGTCCCGAGTCTCTTGGCGAGGCGAAGTTCCAGTCGGTCTACGGCGCCCTGAATGGGAAGTCGGAGGAGTTCGATGAATAGGTCCTCGCTGGCCCCTTCTTCGGCGCCTAATAGCAGGCGTGCATCCGACGAGTCCGAAACCGCATAGTCAAACTCGATCTGCGGACCGTTGTCTGGGAAGAGGTTTAGTTCGCCGGGGTCCGCATCGAAGGTTCCCTGCACAAAGAGGTCCTCCTTTGTCCCGTCCTCGCGGCCGATAATCGTAAAGTACTCGCCGCCCTCGGCCCCCTCCCGAAGCGTGAGAACCAGCCGGTCGTACTGCGCATCGAGCTGAGCTTTGACCGAAATCCCGTCGACCGACAAATCCGTGGTGCGCCACGAGCCGAGCAGCGGTTGGAGGTCCGCGTCTTCACCCGCGAGGTCGCACCCACTTGCCAATCCCAAGAAGGCAAAGACCGCGACGCCGAGAAGGAGGGATCGCCTCAGCGAAATCATGGCGACAAGCCTTGTGGATGTGAAGATTGCACGCACCTGTCTTACGAAAGGGTGCCGACAACGATTCCCGACGTTCCCCTGCTCCTAATCGGGGCAGCGTCCCGTCTTGGCCAACGGGTGAGACGAACGCAGAACTGCACGTGAATCGGACGAAATTTATGCCGGGCCAGCAAACTGTTCATCCGACCGCGTGTAGAACCTTGCAGCTTCCAAAAATCCTAGCCTGTCGGCACTCCCATGAGAGTGCGGGGTTGTCCGGCAGGGGGACGGGGAGCCTGATCCCGAGCAGCACGACCGATCCGTCACTTCTAACTCATCGAATCATCCCGACCGGTACATGGACCACAAGAAAGGACAATACAAAGTACGCGACCTGAGCCTGGCCGACGAGGGCCGCAAGCGCATTGAATGGGCTGAGAGCCGGATGCCGGTGCTCATGCAGCTCCGCGAGGAGTTTGCCGACGAGAAGCCGTTCGACGGCTACAAGATCAGCGGCTGTCTTCACGTTACCAAAGAGACCGCCGTGCTCGTCGAGACGCTGCAGGCGTGCGGCGCCGAGGTGGCCTGGAGTGGCTGCAACCCGCTCTCCACGCAGGACGACATCGCTGCGGCTCTTGCCAGGAACGGCACCGAAATTTATGCCTGGCACGGACTTGACACCGACGACTTCTACTGGTGCATCGAGCGGA
>Ga0207797_1002270_pt1 | contig 13396 bp, 13 predicted proteins | sample PRCRCaboRojoPR_6_FD_187275 | JGI IMG/M metagenome (GOLD analysis project Ga0207797, IMG submission 187275) | Marine sediment microbial community from Cabo Rojo, Puerto Rico - PR CR 10% Liquid 1 (SPAdes) | ecosystem: Environmental > Aquatic > Marine > Coastal > Sediment | place: Cabo Rojo, Puerto... | reverse complement strand
CTGGTGGGCGCCTCCTTCGGGCGCGGCATCTTCGTCCTGGACGACTACACGCCGCTCCGGGAGCTCACGCCTGAACTGCTGAACCAGGAGGCGGTTCTCTTCGACAGCCGCGACGCGCTCTGGTACGTGCCCAACGACGAGGTGGGCTCACAGGGCAGCGCCGAGTGGGCGGCCGAGAACCCGCCCTACGGCGCCACCTTCACCTACTACCTCAAGGAGGGCCTGCAGTCGCTGGAGGACCAGCGCAAGGCCGAGGAGCGCGCCCTGGGCGAGGACGAGGACGTGCCGTTCGTGGGATGGGACAGCCTGGAAGCCGAGATGCGCGAAGAGGGTCCCACCATCCTCCTCACCATCAGGGACGAGAATGGAGAGGTGGTGAACCGGATCACCGGTCCCTCCTCCGCGGGCTTCCATCGCGTCAACTGGGAGCTGGACTATCACAGCGAGAGCATCATCGAGGTGGGCGAGGAGGCCGGCGGCTTCTTCGGCGGCGGCTTCCGGGTCACGCCCGGCACCTACACGGCCGAACTCTCGAAGGTGGTGCGCGGCGAACACACCGAGCTCAGCGAGCCCGTGACCTTCGAGGTGACGCCTCTCTTCGACGGAGCCCTCGAGCGTGCCCCCACTTCGGAGTTCGCCTCCTTCCGGGAAGAGCTCACGCAGTTCCAGCGCGACCTCACCCGGGCCGAGGAGAACATGCAGGAACAGATCGACCTGGTGAACGCCATGCAGACCGCCCTCCGGCGCGCCCCCGAGGAGAACCCGGAACTGGCCGAGCGCCTCAACGACACGCGCCTCGAGCTGCTCGAGCTGAACGAGGAGTTCGAGGGCAGCGAGGCGAAGGACGAAATCGGTGAGAGGGGTCCCCCAACCCCATCCGACCGGATGTTCGTGGGCTTCCGTGCCCTCTTCACCACCCACGGCCCCACCGAATCGCACAAGCAGACGGTGGCCGCGGGACAGCGTGAGCTGGCCGACATTCGCGAGCGCCTGCAGGAGTATTCCGAGAACGTCGTTCCGGAGCTGCGCAAGGCGGTCCAGGCCACCGGCGCGCCGCCCATAGAGAACTTCTAGGACGAAGTTTCGAGCCAGGCGGCCGGCCGGCGTCTCCGCGGAGACGTCCGACCAGCGAGGCGCAAGGCACGGGCGAAGGGCGCCTCGCTCCCGGCCCCCGAAAGCGCGACTCTAAAGGGGCCGCTGTTTGGCCCCGACGCGACGGCGAGGAGATCCACTTCGGAGACGTTCCGAAGTTAGCTCCGAGCCCTGAGCTTCGGAGCGCGGAGGGGGCACGGGAGCAGGCGCGCGAGCCCGCTACTTCTTCCGCACCGGCGCCGCCTGATAGCCGGCCCAGCACCCGATGACCCCGGTCACGAGCTGCACCAGCAGCGCCACCGCCGCGCTCCGGGTTCCGATGAGCGCGAAGGAGCCGGTGTCCCCGGTGAGCCCACCGACGGCCAGGCTCAGGACGAACCACGCGACGAAGCTCAGCACGGCCATCCCGACGCCGTGGAGGATGGGAGCGGCCGCCACCTGGCGCCCCACCAGGTAGCCGCCGGCGGCCCAGCCCACGGCCACGCCGCCGCCCACGATCAGCGCCTCCATCACGGGGGACGCCTCGAGCAGCCCCGCCCCGGCGGAGACCAGCACGATGCTGCTGGCCACGCTCAGGGCGACGAACCACCCGAAGAAGAGCCAGCCGGACCGGACGTTGTTCAGGTGCTCGGTGTGCAAATGCTGCCTCCTACAGCTCCAGCTCGAACTGGGAAACGGGGGCGAAGGTGCGGCGGTGGTGAGGCGTCGGGCCGAGCCGCGCCAGGGCGTCGGTGTGCTCCGGGGTATGGTAGCCCTTGTTGGAGGCCCACCCGTACTCGGGATACCGCGGCGAGAGCCGCTCCATGAGACGATCGCGGATCACCTTGGCCACGATCGAGGCGCAGGCCACGGTGCGCGAGCGACGGTCCCCCTCCACCAGGGGACGGTGATCGGGGAGGTCGGGGATGCCCTTGCCGTCCACCAGCAGGAGCTCGGGGTCGGCGTCGAGGCCGGCCAGGGCACGGCGCATGGCCAGCGACGTGGCCCGCAGGATGTCGAGGTGCTCGATCTCCCGGGTGGACGCGGCCCCCACTGAGCAGGCCCTCGCCTCCCGGCGGATCCGCGCGCAGAGCTCCTCCCGCCGGGCGGCGGGGAGGGCCTTGCTGTCGGTGGCGCCCTCGAAGGTGGTATCCGGCGAGAGGACCACGGCCGCCGTCACCACGGGACCGGCGAGCGGCCCACGGCCGGCCTCGTCCATCCCGGCCACGACGCGATGGCCCTCCGTCCAGGCCTCGCGTTCGATGTCGAGCGGGGCGCCGGCGGCCATGGCGACGGACGCCCGGCGACCCGGGCGCTACTCCTCGTCCTTCTCGGCCTCGGGCTCTGCCCCGGCCTCCGCGGCCGGCTCCCCGCCGGTCGGCTCCGCCTCGGGGGCCGCCCCGCCGGCGGCGTCTTCCCAATCGCGCCGCTCGCGCACGCGGGCGGCCTTCCCCCGGCGTCCGCGGAGGTAGTAGAGCTTGGCGCGGCGGACCTGCCCGCGGCGCACCACCTTGATCTCCTCCACGGTGGGAGCGTGGAGCGGGAAGATCCGCTCGACGCCGACGCCGCCCGAGATGCGGCGCACGGTGAAGGTCTCGTTCAGGCCGGAGCCGCTCTTGGCGATGCACACGCCCTCGAAGGCCTGGAGGCGCGACTTGTCGCCCTCGGTGACCCGCACGCGGACGCGCACGGTGTCGCCCGGCGAGAAGGACGGGACCCCCGACCGCATGTACTCCTCTTCGATCTCCCGGACTTTCGGATCCATTTTGGTCCTCCTCTGCCACGGCGGGCGCGTCTCGGTCGTCCGTCGACCCGCCTCACAATGTATCGAAAACGTCTCGTCGTGCTATCGTCAGCCGGCGGACTCGTGGTCCGCCGGGTCCTCGTCGTCGGCACCGTCACCGGAGTCCTCGACCAGATCCGGCCGGCGTTCTCGGGTGAGCCGCAAGGCCTGTTCCCGCCGCCACTCCGCGATCCGGCCGTGGTCTCCCGACCGCAGCACCTCGGGCACCTCCATGCCCCGGTACTCCGGCGGCCGGGTGTAGACCGGCGGGGCCAGCAGCTCCCCGTCGTAGAAGGAGTCGCTGGCCGCCGACTGGTGGTCGCCCAGCACCCCGGGCAGCAGCCGGACCACGGCGTCCACCACGACCAGAGCCGCCGGCTCGCCGCCGGAGAGCACGTAGTCGCCGATGGACAGCTCGTGGGTGACCAGCTCCTCGGCCACCCGCTCGTCCACTCCCTTGTAGTGTCCGCAGAGGAGCGTGAGCTCCTCCTCGAGCGAGAGCTTCACCGCTCCGTCGTGGTCGAAGCGCTCGCCCCGCGGCGTCAGCAGGACGATCGGCCCGTCCGGATCGATCTCCTCCACGGCCTCGAAGTAGGGCTCCGGCTTCATCACCATGCCGGCGCCCCCTCCATAGGGCGCGTCGTCCACCGTGTTGTGCCGGTCGTGCGTGTAGTCCCGGAGGTCCTCGACCCGGTACTCGACGTGGCCCTGCTCCCGGGCCCTCGCCGGTATGCTCACTTCGCGGAGCACGTCGAAGTACTCCGGGAAGATGGTCAGGATGTTGATGCGCATCGTCCGTCTCTCCCGCCCCCGGCCGGTCGTTGAACTCTGCTCCGCCACCACGGCCCCACGACCCGACCGGCGCCCGCTACATCTCCAGGAGCCCTCCGGGCGGGTCGATCACGACGCATCCCTCTTCCAGGTCGACCTCCTTCACGATCTCCCCGTCGAAGGGGACCAGCTGCTCGCCGTGCTCCTCGGTGTAGACGGCGAGCAGCGGGGTGCTGGGTGCGTCGTAGAACGCCCTCACCTCGCCCACCGTCTCGCCGCTCTCCAGCCGGACCTCCAGGCCCAGCAGGTCGTGGAGCAGGAACTCGCCCTCGCCCAGGGCGGCCAGCTCCTCCCGGGGGAGCGTCAGCTGTGCCCCCCGGTACCGCTCGGCCAGCGTCCGGTCCTTCAGCTCCTCGAAGTGCAGCAGCAGCCCGCCGCCGTGGGGCTGCACGGCGTCCAGCGTCAGCTCCCGGTTGAGGAGCGGACCGGCGCCGGTGACCCCGAAGCGCCGCTCGAGCTGGAAGGTCTCGTCCGGGTAGTCGGTCTCGACACGGACGATCACGCCTCCCTCGAGGCCGTGGGCGCGCTGGATCTCCGCGACCACGATCTGGTCGTCCGCGGGCTCCGTTCGTGGTTCTCTCACTGGGCGGGACGGTCGGTGGAGGTCGTCGTTCGCTCGGACCGGGACGGAGGGCCGTCAGCCCTCCTTCTCTTCCTCGTCCTCCTCCTCTTCATCCTCGTCGGCGGACGCCTCCGGCTCGTCCTCGTCGTCCTCTTCTTCCTCGTCGTCCTCTTCCGCTTCGTCTTCCTCGCCGTCGTCCTCGTCCTCGGCGCTGGCCTCGGGCTCGGGCTCCTCCACCTCTTCTTCGGCCTCGACCTCTTCGTCCGCTTCGGCCTCCGGCTCTTCCTCGGCCTCGGCTTCCGGCTCCTCTTCCTCTTCCTCGGCCTCAGCCTCGGGTTCGGGCTCCGGCTCGGGCTCGGGCTCCTCCTCTTCGGCGGCTTCCGCGGCCGCTTCCTCTGCCGCTGCCTCCACTTCCGCCTCCTCGGCGGCCTCCGCGGCGGCCTCCTCCTGGGCGCCCCGGCGGCTGGTCTTGGCCTCGCCGGGCTTCGGTCCGCGGAGGATCTGCGCCTCCTCGGGCGACAGGTCCTCGGGCGCGGCTCCCTCGTGGAAGCGCTCCCAGAGTCCCACCTCCTGGAGGATGGAGCGGACCGTGTCGCTGGGTTTGGCACCGTCCCGCAGCCAGTGCAGCGCCCGGGCCCCGTCCATGCGGACCACGGAGGGCTGGGTGCGGGGGTTGTAGACCCCCAGCGACTCGATGTACTTGCCCGTGGCCGCGTCCGACTTGTTGGCCACGACGATGCGGAAGGCCGCCTGCTTCTTGCGGCCGACCCTGCGGAGTCTGATCGTAGCTGGCATCTCTGTGTTGTCCGTTTCTGGCGCGATTCGTCTGCGTCTGCGTCGTCGTTCGGTCGTCCGTCGTGCGGTACGTCGCTCGGGCCCGGTCGGTCTCAGCTCAGCATCTGCTTCATCTGGCTCAGCTTGCCGCCGCCCCCGCCGCCCATGAGGGAGCCCATTCCGCCGCCGGGACCGCCTCCCCCCTGCATCTTCTTCATCATCTTCTTCATCTCGCCGAAGCGCTTGACGAGCTGGTTCACCTCGTGCACCGGGCGGCCGGCTCCCTCGGCGATCCGGGCGCGGCGGGATCCGTTCAGCACCCGCGGCTTCCGGCGCTCCTCGGGGGTCATGGAGAGCACGATGGCCTCCATGTGCTTGATGCGCTCGGGGTCGGTGTCCACCGCCTCGAGCATCTCCGGCTTCACGCCGGGCAGCATCTTCAGGATGTTGTCCAGCGGCCCCATGTTCTGGAGCTGGCGGAGGGAGGTGAGGAAGTCCTCGAGGTCGAACTCGCCGTCCCCGCGGATCTTCTCCTCCATCCGCTTCGTGGCGTCCTCGTCGATGGTCTGCTGCGCCCGCTCGACGAGACCCACGATGTCTCCCATCTGCAAGATGCGGCCCGCCATGCGCTCGGCGGAGAACACCTGCAGGTCCTCGGGACGCTCGCCGATGCCGACGAACTTCACGGGAATCCCGAGGACACCGTAGATCGAGAGGGCGGCGCCGCCGCGGGCGTCGCCCTCCATCTTCGTGAGGACCACGCCGGTGAGGCCCACGCTGTCGTGGAAGCCCTCGGCGATCTTCACGGCCTCCTGCCCGGTCATGGCGTCGGCCACCAGGAGGACCTCCTCGGGGTCCACCCGCTCCTTCACGGCCTCCAGCTCCCCCATCATCTCCTCGTCGGCCTGCACGCGGCCGGCCATGTCCAGGATCAGGTGGGAGGCGCCCTCGCGCTTGGCCTGCTGGCGGGCGCGGTCGGCGAACGCGGCCACCTCCTCGCTCTTCCGCTCGCCGTCGGGCCCCGCGGCGCGCCCGCCGCCGTCGGCCGGCTCGGCGCCGTCCGGTCGGTCCACGCGCAGCACCGGCACGTCCACGTCCTCGCCCAGCTCTGCCAGCTGGTCGGCGGCCGCCGGCCGGTACGGGTCGCAGGCGGCCAGCACCGGGCTCCGCCCCTCGCGGGATAGGCGCCGGGCCAGCTTCACGGCGGTGGTGGTCTTACCCGAGCCCTGCAGCCCCACCAGCATGATCACCGTGGGCGGGACCGCGGCCGTCTCCATGCCGGTCTCGCCCTCGCCCAGGATAGAGGACAGCTCGTCGTGGACGATCTTCACGACCTGGTCGCCCGGGTCCACGGAGTCCATGACGTCCTCGCCCAGGGCCCGCTCCCGCACGCGGCCCAGGAAGTCCTTGGCCACGCGGTAGTTGACGTCGGCCTCCAGCAGGGCGCGCCGCACGTCGCGGAGGCCCTCGTCGAGCATTTCCTCGGTGAGGATCCCCCGCTCGGTGAACTGCGAGAGGGCGTTGTCCAGGCGCTTGGAGAGCTGTTCGAACATCCTCGGGCGTCGGTGTCTGGTGGTCGGCGGAGCGGCGGCGGGGCCGCGGCTCCACGGTCATGAGCGCCCGCGCGAGCGGCGCGGACGGGCTCGTCTCAATGCCTGATGCGTCGGCTGTGAGCTGGGATGCGGGAGGTTCCCGGGGAAACTGATCGAGAAAGCTGCTCAGCTTTCTGAAGCGACTGCGAGGCCGATCGGCGCCGATCGGAAGCCTCGGCCCGGTTGCCGGTTCGCCAGAGTGCCCCCAGCAACCCGCGTAGCCTACTCTGTTACGGCCGAATCGTCAACGAGGTCCCGGACCGGGGCGTCCTCCCCGCCGGCGGCACCGTCAAGTCACCCGCTCACGTCACCCGCCGACGCGGACGAAGTCGCTGCGGGCGGCCCCCACGGAGACGTACCGGATCGGTGTGTCGGCGATCTCCTCCAGGCGCTTCAGGTAGCGGCGGGCTCCTTCCGGCAGGGCGCGCCACCCCGTGCACCCGGCGGTGGATCCGTCCCATCCCTCCCAGGTCTCGTAGACCGGATCCACCCGGTCCAGGTCGTCCGCACGGGCCGGGAAGCTCTCCACCGGCTCCCCGTCGAGCTCGTATCCGTCGCCGACGCGGATCTCGTCGAACTCGTCCAGGACGTCGAGCTTGGTGACGGCCAGGGCCGTGAGCCCGTTGACGCCGGCCGCGTAGTCCACCACGCCCCCGTCGAACCAACCCACCCGGCGCGGGCGGCCGGTGGTGGCGCCGAACTCGGAGCCCAGCTCCCGCAGCCGCTCCTCGGCCTCGCCCTCGAGCTCCGTGGGCAGGGGGCCGTTGCCGACCCGCGTCGTGTACGCCTTCACCACGCCCACCACCTCGTCGATGACCCGCGGGCCGATTCCCACGCCGGCGGCGGCCCCGGCGGCGGTGGTGGTGGAGGAGGTCACGTAGGGGTAGGTGCCGTGGTCGATGTCGAGGAGCGAGCCCTGGGCGCCCTCCAGCAGCACGCGTCCCGCCGCCCGGTCCAGCTCCCGGCGGATCTCCTGGCCGGTGTCGGTGGCCAGCCCCAGGATCTCGTCCCGGATCTCGTCCAGGCGCTCCAGGATCTCGTCGGCGTCCGCCCGCTCCTCGACGCCGGCCTTCTCGAGCAGCGTGTTGGCGTCGTCGACCCGGCCCTCCACCACCCGGCGGCAGCGGTCCTCGTCGGCCAGGTCCGCCACGCGGAGGCCGGTCCGCCCGGCCTTGTCCCGGTAGGCGGGACCGATGCCGCGGCCCGTGGTGCCGATCCTGTCGCTGCCCCGGTTCTCCTCCTGGGCCCCGTCCAGCAGCTGGTGGTAGGGAAGCACCAGGTGGGCCCGGGCGGAGACGCCCAGCCGCCCGTCCATGGCCACGCCTCGCTCCTCCAGGGCGTCGCGCTCCTCCAGCAGGGTCCACGGATCCACGACGACGCCGTTGCCCAGCAGGCAGCGGACGTCCTCGTACAGGACCCCGGAGGGGATGAGGTGGAGGATGAACTCGTCGCCGTCGACCCGCACCGTGTGGCCGGCGTTGGCACCCCCCTGGTAGCGGGCCACCAGCGTGGCCTCCTCCGAGAGGACGTCGATGATCTTGCCCTTCCCCTCGTCGCCCCACTGGGCCCCGACGACGGCCACGCACCGGCCGGAGGTGTCCGCCTTCACGCTTCCGCCCCCGCAGCCTCCAGGGCGCGCTCCACGTCCTCGCGGCCGCCGGCCTCCAGGGGCAGGAAGGGCGGGCGGGGCGGCCCGCCGTCCAGGCCCAGGACGTCCAGGGCGTGCTTCACGCCGGGCACGCCGTGGCGCCCCACCACCTTCCGGTGGAGCGGCCCGATGCGCTCCTGCAGGGCGCCGGCGCGCTGGCTGTCGCCCTCGCGCCAGGCCCGCTCCAGCTCGCAGCACAGGCCCGTGGCCACGTTCCCCACGGCCACGATGCCGCCGGCGGCGCCCACCTCGAGCCCGCCGTACAGCAGGGTGCCGGAGCCCACGAGCACGTCCAGGTCGTCGCCGGCCGTCTCGACGTAGGTGCCCAGGCGCTTCACGTCGCCGGAGGAGTCCTTGAGCGCCGTCACGTTCTCGTGCGCGGCCAGCTCCTCCACCAGCTCCGGCTCCAGGTCCACGGGCACGTACCGGGGGATGTGGTAGAGGAAGACCGGCACCGGGGACTCGTCGGCCACGGTGCGGTAGTGGCGCTTGAGAGCGGCGTGGCTCATGGCGTCGGCGTAGTAGGCCGGCGGGCGGACCAGCACCGCGTCGGCGCCCCGGGCGCCCACCTCCCGGCAGCGGGAGACGGTGCGGCGGGTGGACTCGGCGCCGGTGCCCACCACCAGCTCCCGCCCCTTCGGGATCTCCTCCCGGGCGGCGTCCACCAGGGCCCACAGCTCGCGGTCGTCCAGGAGCGGCGCCTCGCCGGTGGAGCCGGCCACCACGATCCCGGCCACGCCGTGGTCCAGCCACGCCCCCAGGTTCCGGCGGAAGGCGTCCAGGTCGGGGGCGCCGTCCTCCTCGTCGAAGGGCGTGGTGACGGGCAGGTAGACGCCCCGGACCTGTCCGGCGCGCTTCGGGCCCTCGGTCTTCGTGTGTCGCTCGGTGTCGGCGGTCATGCTCAGTATCCTCGGCTCTTGTCGACCCGGTTCCGGAGGGGCTCCCCCGCCCGGTACCGGCGAACGTTCTCTTCGATCAGGTCCAGCTCGCGGTCCCAGTAGCCCGGCGACTGACCCGCCACGTGGGGCGTGATCAGGACGTTCTCGAGCGTCCACAGCGGACTGGAGGGCGGGAGCGGCTCCTCGCGGAAGACGTCCAGCCCGGCACCCCGGATCTCGCCGTCCCGCAGCGCCCGGGCCAGGGCCGCCTCGTCCACCAGCTCGCCGCGCCCCACGTTCACCAGGGTCGCGCTCTCCTTCATCCGCGCCAGCTCCGCGGCGCCGATGAGGCCCCGCGTCTCCTCGGTGCCGGGCAGGGTGAGCACCAGGAAGTCGGCGCCCTCCAGCACCTCGCCGGTCCCCTCCGGCCCCAGCATCCGATCCACCTCTCCCGGCGGCTCCTCCGAGGGGGAGCGGCGCGTGGCCCACACCCGCATGCCCAGCGCCGAGGCGCGCCGACCCACGGCCCGCCCCGTGGCGCCGTACCCCAGCACGCCGGCCACCTTGCCCGGGAGCTCCACCTGGGGCCGCCCCCGGCGGGCCAGGTCGGCGTGGCGCCACTCGCCGCGGCTCTGGCCGGCGGCCGCCACGTCCAGCCCCCGGGCGAAGTGGTGAATCATGGCCAGGGCGTGCTCGGCCATGGGCTCGGCGTAGGCCCCGGCGGAGTTGGTGAGCACCACGTCGCTCTCCCGCATCTCCGGGTAGAGCGTCCCGCCGACGCCCGCGGCGCCGGAGTGGACCCACCGGAGCCGCCCGGCGGCCCGGAAGGCCTCCCGGGGGAGCCCCCATCCGCAGTAGACCTCGGCGTCCCCGATCTCCTCCAGGAGCCGGGGCGGCACGTCCTCCGCGCCGTCCCCCATGGCCTCCACCGGCACGTCGACGCTGGTGAGCTCCCACTCCTCGCCCAGGGCGTCCCGGAGCCGCTCCCGGCCCTCGTCGGGCATGTGCCAGCCCGGGTACTCCGGGGCGTGCATCCAGACCAGGAACCTCCGGGTCCCCTCACGATCCGTCATTCGATCTCCGCGCTCCGGATCCGCTCCTGCTCGGCCAGCCGGCGGAGCAGCTCGTCGCAGTCCTGCGGGGCCGCCTTCAGGGCGTAGCGGAAGGTGGCCGTCTCCTCGCCCCGCTCCCACCCCAGGGGGCGGCCCTCGTAGCCCATGCGGCCGAACAGCTCCTCCAGGGTGTCCGTGTCGGCGCCGGGCTCGTCCATCACCACTTCCACCGTGGTCACCGCACCCTCGGGCAGGAGCCTCTGCTCGATCCGCCCCAGCACGAAGAGCGTGATCACCACCAGCACCGTGGCGCCCACGGCCACGACGTAGGCCCCGATGCCCACGGCCATCCCGATGGCGGCCACCACCCAGATGGTGGCCGCCGTGGTGAGCCCCACCACGTTGCCCCGCATGACGAGGATCGTCCCGGCGCCCAGGAAGCCGATGCCGGAGACGATCTGGGCGGCGATCCGCGCCGGGTCGGAGCGGATCAGCTCGTGGGGCGCCACCTGCGAGGCCACGAACACGGAGATCTCGGTCAGGAGGGCGGCACCCACGCAGATCAGGATGTTGGTCCGGAGCCCCGCCGGCTTGCCCGACAGCTCCCGCTCCAGCCCCACCGCCGCGCCCAGGGCCAGGGCCAGGAGCAGGCGGCCCAGGACGTCCAGCTCCAGGGCCCCCGTCCACCCCGGAAGCCCCGGGATCCCCTGGGCCAGGGCGGCCTGCACCTGGGGCCACGCCTCCGCGGCGGCGGACACCGGGGCGTCAGCTCCCGGACCCGGCGCCGTCGGCGTCGGCCCGCACGGCGTCGGGCACGTGCCGGCGGCGGAGCCCCATCAGCTCGTACGCCTCCTCCAGCGTCTCGGAGGCGATCTCCCGGCACCGCTCGGCGCCGGCCTCCAGGATCTGGTACACCCGGTCCGGGTTCGCCTTCAGCTCCTTCGCCCGCTCACGAATGGGACGGAGCTGCTCGCCCATGTTCTCCGCCAGCCGCTCCTTGCAGGCCACGCAGCCGATGTCCGCCGTCTGACAGCGGACCTCCACCTCCTCGCGGGTCTCCCCGTCGGAGAAGTGGCCGTGGAGCGCGAACACGTTGCACACGTTCGGGTTGCCGGGATCCGAGAGCCGGACGCGCGCCGGGTCGGTCACCGCCGCCGAGAGCCGGTCGCGGATCTCCTCCGGCTCGGCCAGCAGGCGGATGGTGTTCCCCCGGGACTTCGACATCTTCGAGACGCCCTCCAGCCCCAGGATCCTCGCCCCGCCGCCGATCAGCGGCTCCGGCTCCGGGAAGACCTCGCCGAAGCGGTGGTTCCAGCGGCGGGCGATCTCCCGGGTGAGCTCCAGGTGCTGCAGCTGGTCCTCGCCCACCGGCACCAGCTCGCCCCGGTACAGGAGGATGTCCGCCGCCTGCAGCACGGGGTAGTTCAGCAGCCCGGCTCCCACCGACTCCTGGCGCGCCGACTTGTCCTTGAACTGCGTCATCCGCGTCAGGTCGCCCAGCGGCGTCACCGAGTTCAGGATCCACATCAGCTCCGCGTGCTCCGGCACGTCCGACTGGACGAAGAGGGTGCACCGCTCCGGGTCCAGCCCCGCCGCCAGCAGGGAGACCGCCAGGTCGAACACCTGCCGCGGCATCTCGTCCGGCTCGAAGTCGCCGGTGATGGCGTGCAGGTCGACGATGCAGTAGATGCAGTCGTACTCGTCGACCAGCTCCACCCAGTTCCTGATCGCCCCCAGGTAGTTGCCCAGGTGCGCCTCGCCGGAGGGCTGGATCCCGCTGAAGACTCGCTTCTGATCGTCGCTCATCGGGCACGTCCCGGGCGTTCGCCTCCGGCGCGCGTTCCGGCCGCGATCGCGGGCGGCCGACGGGGACGTCGGAGGGCCGGTCGGTCGGGCGACCGCCGGCGGTGCGTCGGTGGAAGTCGGACTCAGGCCGCCGCTAACTTAGGCGCGCCCACGGGGCGGATCAACGAGCGAAGCCGGCGCCTCCCTGCCGCCCCGCCCCCGCGCCCGTCCATCACCGAGGCCGGACCGACATGAGCCCCGAGGATCCGACGATCGATTTCGAGGACGAGGACGTGACCGCCGACGACCGCGCGCTGCTGGAGGTGGCCGTGGAGGCCGCCTCGCGTGCGGCGGAGATCCACCGGGAGTCGCGGCTGGAGCCCGACGAGGAGTGGGTCGACAAGTCGCGCTCGGACTTCGTGACCCGGGTGGACGTCGAGGCCGAGCGGGCGGTCCAGGAGACCATCCTGGGCCGCTTCCCGGACCACGCCATCGTGGCCGAGGAGGCCGAGACGGGACCCGGGGAGCGCGCCGGCGGCGGGGACGGGGCGCCGGTGAGCTGGATCGTGGACCCGCTGGACGGCACCTCCAACTGGCTGCACGGCTACCCGGAGTACGCCGCCTCGGTGGCCGCCGAGGACGACCGGGGGCTCCGGGTGGCCTGCGTCGTGAACAGCGCCCGCGGCGAGCGCTTCACCGCCGTGCGCGGCGCCGGCGCCCGGATGGACGGCGAGCCGATCCGGGTCTCGGGCGCCGACGACCTCTCCCTGGCCCTGGTGGGCACCGGCTTTCCCTTCAAGAAGATGGACCAGATCGAGCCGTACATGGAGGTCTTCCGGCGGGTGATGACCTCCACCGCCGGCGTACGCCGGGCCGGCGCCGCCGCCCTGGACCTGTGCTCGGTGGCCTGCGGGCGGCTCGACGCCTTCTGGGAGCTGTGGCTGATGCCCTGGGACGTGGCCGCCGGGGCGCTGATCCTGCAGGAGGCCGGAGGCGTGGTGGAGCGGCTGGACGTGGAGCACGTGCTGGAGAGCACCGACCCGAGCGGCGCGCCGGAGCCCCTGGGCGGCTTCGCCCACGCCCGGGGCGGCGGCTACCTGGCGTGTACGCCGGAGCTCCTGGACGAGTTCAGGACGCTGGTGCGGGGGTAAGCCCCCTCGCTCAGGCGCTGCCGCGCCGCTCCTCCATCGCCGCCTGCACCGCCTCCGCCAGCGGCTCCGCCCCGTGGCGGACCGGGTCCGACGCGGGCAGCCCGGTGAGCTCGCGCGCACGCTCCACGGCCTCCCGCGCGGGCGTCTCCTCCATCTCGTAGGTGGTGCACGCCACCGCCACCACCCGCGGCGGCTCTCCGACGGCGCCACTCGGCCACGCCCAGCACGCCGCCTCCTCGTAGGCCCGGACGATGTCGTCGAGGCGGGGG
>Ga0207797_1002269_pt1 | contig 13399 bp, 14 predicted proteins | sample PRCRCaboRojoPR_6_FD_187275 | JGI IMG/M metagenome (GOLD analysis project Ga0207797, IMG submission 187275) | Marine sediment microbial community from Cabo Rojo, Puerto Rico - PR CR 10% Liquid 1 (SPAdes) | ecosystem: Environmental > Aquatic > Marine > Coastal > Sediment | place: Cabo Rojo, Puerto... | reverse complement strand
GTGGGGTGGCGAGGATGGGGGTGTGAGGCGAGTGGGCGATGTGGTGAGCGGGGAATGAGGTAAGTGGTTGATCACGCGCACACGCGTGCGCCTGAAAAGATCAATGAGCGACTGGAGACAGATGGCCGACCGAACCCGCCGGCTCAGCCCTCGGAGAGGGTCCGCCACGCCTCGTCGAGCTTGTTCGTGACCTCGGAGCGCTCCTCGATGTTGATCGCGAGTGCCTCCTCGAACTCGATCCGGACCTCCTCGACGTTGCGGCGGTAGACCTTGATCCGCCGGCGGTCGTCCGAGAGGATGTTGTCGTGGAGTTCGAGGAGGTCGTGTTCGGTGAGTTCGTCGATCCGCCGGTAGCAGGTGGCGATCGGAATCCCCAGCTCGTCGCTGAGCTCCTGTGCCGACCGGGGCTCTTCGGTGGCTTCCAGGATCTCCGCGCTGTATTTGTTGCCCAACGTCTGCAACAGATCGACGGAGGCCATCGGTTATCAAATTATGAATCCTTCCGTCCATAAAGCTATCGGCTGCGAAAACGGTGGTTACGCCCCGGATACCGGCGATCGAATCGAGATGGGACGAATCGATCGGATTCGGGAGAGTAAGGCTCTCGCGCGGCTATTATTGTGGATGAAAACGGCGTAAACAGTCAGATGGGCGAGTCTTCGTCGCTCATCATCGAGAAGGCGCTTGCGTTCTGGTGGACCTGGATCCCCCCGTCGGCGATCTCCATGGGGAAGATGTCGGTGTCGATGTTCTGCTTGCGCATCTTCGCCACCCAGACGTACCGGTTGACCCCCGAGTCCGTGGGCGTCTGGAGCAGGAAGATGTTCCCGTCGGTGAGGAAGTTCTCCAGGCCGATGTCGGTCTCGGGGAAGACGGTGCCCTGCTCGTTGGTCATCAGGGTCGTGAGGTCGTTCTCCCGGAGGATGTCGGTGAACTTGAGGAGGTAGGTCCGCTGTTCGCGCTCCTCGTCGAAGAAGAGCTGGAACATGGTCAGCGAGTCCAGGACGAGGCGCTCGTAGCGGTCGTCGTCGAGGTCATCGAGCAGGAGTTCGAGCGAGGAGTTGAAGTCGTTCTCGCGGAGCAACACCTGCTTGTCGAAGACCTTGATCGCGCCGCTCCGGACGTGTTCGTCCCAGTTCTCGAAGCCGATCGACTCCGCGGCCTGGGAGAGGTCCTCCTCGTTTTCCTCGAAGGAGAGGTAGATGCCATTCTCGTCGAACAGTTCGACGCCGTTGTAGATGTACTGGAGACCGAAGAGGCTCTTGCCAGCGCCGGGATTGCCGCTGACGAGCGTCGTCGAGTTCCGCACGATGCCGCCGTTCAGAATGTCGTCGAGACCGTCGATGCCGGTTTTTGTGAGCTCAATCATGTGGTTCGTTGGGTATTCTGTGGCAGATAGTGACTGTCACCACGCAAAAGTCTTGTTCATGCTACGATGCGGCGTGGATCGCCTGGGGATCCACCCAAATGACGAACTCGCCGTCGCCGCGCTTGACCACGCCACGGATGGCCTCGTCGTCCTCGGAGGGGGAGGTGTCGAGGTCCTCCGGATCGATCTGGACGACCTGGAAGACCTCGTCGACCAGCCAGCCGGCGGCGCCCTGGTCCTCGACGATGTCGGGTTCGAAGACGATGATGCGCTGGGCCTCGCCGTCGCCGGCGATGTCGAAGACCACCTTGGGGTCGATGATCGAGGTCGTCCGACCGCGGAGGTCCATCACGCCTTCGACGTGGCCCGGGGAGTTCGGGACCTCGGTGAGGTCGCCCACGTCGACGATCTCGGTCACGTAGTCGATACTCACACAGTACCTCTCCTCGCCGAGCTCGAACTCGAGTACTTGCCCGTTGTCTGTTGACATCGACTGGCCTCCGGAGTCTCCGTGCCGGTGGTTCGACCGCGACGTGCGTACCTTGGGGCAGTCGAGTCAGGGACTTAAATCTGCCTTCCGTGCTATCACATCTGATTACGTGGGCGGTGTATTTATCCCGCCGCTGACCCACCTCCAGGATAGAATGGAGTCCGTCGCCCACCGCCGTAGAGCGACCGACACCCGGGGGCCCCGCTGATGGCCGGCCGGAGCCGGCCCCGCGCCGTCGTCGCGGACGACTCCCACTTCATGCGGAGCGTCATCTCGGACATCCTCGAGGACGGGGGCATCGACGTGGTGGCACTGGCCCGGAACGGCCGCGAGGCCGTCGACGCCGTCGCCGAGCACGAGCCCGACGTCGTCACGATGGACGTCGAGATGCCGGAGATGGACGGCATCGAGGCCGTCGCCCGGATCATGTCCGAGTGTCCGACGCCGATCCTGATGCTCTCGGCCCACACCGACGAGAACGCCGACGTCACCTTCCAGGCCCTGGACAACGGGGCGGTCGACGTCTTCACCAAGCCCGGTGGCGAGGTGTCCATGGAGATGTCCCGGCTGGAGGACCAGCTCGTAGAGATGGTCACCTCCGTCGCCCAGGCCGACCCGACCGGCGCCGGTGGCGAGACCGCCGCGGGGGCCGCCTCGGCGCCGGCCACCCACCCCTACGTCGAGCACCCCACGCTCATCATCGGGTCCTCGACCGGCGGCCCGAAGATGGTCGAGCAGGTGCTGTCTGACCTCCCGCTGGAGGCGGACCTCCGGGTCCTCATCGTCCAGCACATGCCCGAGGGCTTCACCGAGCGGTTCGCGGGCCGCATCGACGCCCGGAGCCCCTACGCCGTGCGGGAGGCCACGGACGGCGAGCGGATCGGCGGGGGCGACGCCCGCGTCGCACCGGGGGACCGGCACCTGCTCGTCTCGGGGTACCGCGACGGGCGGCTCCGGCTCCGGCTGACCGAGGACCCGCCGGTCAACAGCGTCCGGCCCGCCGTGGACCTGACGATGGAGTCTGCGGCGGAGGTGGTCGATGACCCGCTCATCGGCGTCATCCTCACCGGCATGGGCGAGGACGGCGCCGCCGGAATCAAGTCCGTCAAGGCCGTCGGCGGCCGGACGCTGGCCCAGAACGAGGAGACCTGTGCGGTCTTCGGCATGCCAAAGCGGGCCATCGAGACGGGGTTCGTCGACGAGGTCCTCCCGATCGAGGACATCCCGGCGGGCATCCTGACGACTGCGAAAGCCGAGGTGAACTAACCATGGACGACCAGTATCTCGACGCCTTCATCCACGAAGCCCAGGAGGAGATCACGAAGCTGAACAACTCGCTGCTGGATTTGGAGTCCGATCCGAACGACCAGGCAGCGATGGACCAGATATTCCGCACGGCCCACACGCTGAAGGGCAACTTCGGCGCGATGGGGTTCGAATCCGCCGCGAACCTGGCCCACGCCATGGAGGACCTGCTCGACGAGATGCGCGGGGGCGACCTCGCGGTGACCGCCGGCGTCATGGACCTGGTCTTCGAGGGTGTCGACGAGATCGAGGCCATCGTCAACGAGATCGAGGACGAGGGTGAGGCCACCCTCGACACGAGCGAGACCGTCGCGGCGCTCCGGGCGGTCCTCGAGGAGGGGGCCGCGGCGGCGGACGCCGGCGGGGCGCCGGCGGACGACGGCGGCTCGGAGGGCGGGACCGGAGACGCCGGCGACGGGACCGACGGGGCCGCGCTCGTGGGAGACCTCGACCTCGGCCCGGAGGACGTCGAGGACAAGCTGGTCCACGCGGCCGTCGACGTGGGCGACACCGACATGCCTGGCGTCGACGCGATGTTCGCGATGGAGGCCGTCGAGGAGGTCTTCGACATCCTGGCCGCCCACCCGACCCGGGAGGAGATCGAGGACGGGGCCTACGAGGGCACCTTCTCGCTGTTCCTCGACGCCGCCGACCTGGCGCGGGTGGACGCGGAACTTGACGGCGTCGGCAAGATCGCGTCCACGACCGTCACCGACGTCACCGGGGCCCTCGGCAGCGGCGAGGGGACGGCGGACGGCGACGACGAGCACGCCGTCGACGAGATCAAGTCCGTCCGCGTCGACGTCGACCAGCTCGATGACCTCCATGGCCTGGTCGAGCAGCTGGTCACGAGCCGGATCAAGCTCCGGCGCGCCGTCGAACAGCGCGACCTCGACTCCGCCGAGGAGACCCTGAGCGAACTCGACAAGATCACCGCGAACCTCCAGAATACGGTCATGGACATGCGGCTCATCCCGCTGAAGAAGGTCGTCGGGAAGTTCCCCCGGCTCGTCCGGGACCTGTCCCGGGACCTGGGCAAGGAGGTCGAGTTCACCATCGAGGGCGAGGACATCGAGCTGGACCGGACCATCCTCACCGAGATCTCGGACCCGTTGATGCACATTCTGCGGAACTCCCTGGACCACGGCATCGAGCCGCCGGCCGAGCGCGAGGCGGCCGGCAAGCCCCGGACGGGCGAGGTCACGCTCGCGGCCTCCCGGGAGCGGGACCACGTCATCATCGAAGTCGCGGACGACGGGGCCGGACTGGACGTCGAGGCCATCACCGACCAGGCCATAGAGCAGGGGGTCCGCTCGCCCGATGAGCTTGAGACGATGGACGACTCGGCCATCTACGACCTGGTCTTTCACCCGGGCTTTTCGACCGCCGACGAGGTCACCGACACCAGCGGCCGGGGCGTCGGGATGGACGTCGTCCACGACACGGTCACCCAGCTGGACGGGTCGGTCAACGTCGAGTCCACGCCCGGGGAGGGGACGACGGTCTCGCTGCGCCTGCCGGTCACGATGGCCATCGTCAAGGTCCTGTTCGTCCAGGTGGGCGAGGAGGAGTACGGCATCCCGATCAAGAACGTCGACGAGATCACCCGGACCGAGGAGATCAAGCTGGTCAACGGCCGGGAGGTCATCAAGCACAACGACGAGATCTACCCCGTCATCCAGCTCGGGGACGCCTTCGACGTGCCCGGCGACACCCTCACCAACGGCGACGGCATGCTCGTCCGCATCCGGGAGTCAGAGCGCCAGATCGCCCTCCGGTGTGACGCGGTCAACGCCCAGGAGGAGGTCGTCGTCAAGCCCCTCGAGGGCATCCTCAGCGGGACCCCCGGCCTGTCGGGGACGGCCGTCCTCGGGGACGGCAACATCGTCCACATCCTCGACGTGGTGACGCTATGAGCAGGGGGACGGGACGGGCCTTCACCAAGCTGCTCGAGTACATCGAACGCGAGATGGACTTCGAGACCGGCTTCTACAACGACGACTACCTCGACCGGCGCATCACCGCACGGATGCGCCGCGTTGAGGCCGACGACTACGGGCGGTACCGGCGCCTTTTGGAGCGGGAGGCCGACGAGCGGGAGGCCCTGCTCGACTCCCTGTCGATCAACGTCACCGGCTTCTTCCGGAACCCGGACGCCTGGGAGGCGCTGACGCCGGTGCTCCGGGACCTCACCGAGCGCAACCGCACCGTGCGGATCTGGAGTGCGCCCTGTGCCGACGGCCGCGAGCCCTACTCGCTTGCCATGCTCGCGATGGACGACGAGGACGTCCGCCACAACCGCGTCGAGATCCTGGGAACCGACATCAACCCGGACATCCTGTCCGTCGCCCGGGAGGGCACCTACGAGACCTCCCAGACCACCGACATCGCAGAGGAGCTCGCGCCACTGTCCAACTCCCGGCGCTACATCGACCGCTCCGAGGACACCTTCCAGGTCCGCGACCAGGTGAAGGACCTGGTCACATTCGAGCAACACGACCTGATCCGCGGGGACTCGAAGACCGACGAGTTCGACCTGGTGCTCTGTCGGAACCTCCTCATCTACATCGACTCGGAGTACAAGCTCCCGATCTTCCGGACGATCCGCGGGTCCCTCCAGGAGGGTGGCTACCTCATGATCGGCATGACCGAGACGCTGCCGACAGAGTGCCGGGACGACTTCGACCCGGTCACGAAGGACAAGCGGCTGTACCGACGCACCTGATGTCACTCTACCAGTACGAACGGGACGGCGACGCCCAATCCCTCATCGGCGTCCTCAAGCGCTCGGACAACCCCGAGGTCCGCGAGCGGGCCGCCCAGATCCTGGGCCGGCTGGAGCACGACACCGACCGCGACGACGTGATCCGGGCACTGGTCGAGGTGGCCGGCCGGGACGCGGAGACCGACGCCGTCGTCGGGGCGGCCGTCGACGCGCTGGACCAGCTCGGCGGGGACGCCGTCGAGCAGCTCATCACGACCACCGCCGACGTCTCGATCGAGGACGACGCCGCGGAGTGGGTCAGGGCCAAGGCCTTCATGCGGGCGCTGTCGGCGGACCTGCCCGAGCTGCGGATGGCCGCGGCGAACGCGCTGGGGGACATCGGCAACGCCGACACGGTCGAGGCCCTGACCGAGCGGTTCGGGGACGAGGACCCGCGCGTCCGGGCCCGGGCGGCGCGGGCCTGTGGCCAGATCGGGGACGCCCGGGCGACCAGCGCACTCGAGGGACTCCTCTCGGACCCGAAGGCGACGGTCCGCCGGGAGGCCGCCGAGGCGCTTGGCACCATCGGCAACCGCCAGGCGCTGCAGGCCCTGCTGGGGCTGTACGACGACGACAGCGAGATCGTTCGGCGGATCGCCGTGATGGGGTTTGGCAGCTTCGAGAACGACCGCCCCGTGGAGCCACTCGTGGAGGCCCTCGGCGACGACGCCGCGGCCGTCCGGCGGACGGCGGTCTACTCGCTCATCGAGTTGCTCTCGAACGTCCCGACGGACCGGAGCCACGACATCCGCGAGACCGTCCTCGACCAGCTCTCGGCGACCGACGACGAGACGGTCGTGACGCCCCTCGTGGAGATCCTCGAGCAGAGCACCCAGGAGGCCCAGCGACGCAACACCGCCTGGCTGCTGGGCCGGGCCGTCGACCCCGAGAACCCGGCCGCGACCCGGACCGTCGTGGACGCCCTCGTCGAGGCCCTCGTCGACGGTGAGGGGATGACCCGGCAGTTCGCCGCCACCAGCCTGGCGGAACTCGGCGGCGACTACGCCGAAGCCGAGCTGTTGGCCCTGGCGACCGACGGGAGCCTGAACACCGACGCCCGGGGCCAGGCCATCTTCACCCTCGGGAAGATCGGTGGCGAGGAGAGCCGCCGGGAGCTCGAGGCCCTGCTCGATGACACCGAGGACGAGGAGCTCCGCCAGAAGACCTTCAAGGCCATCTCCCGCCTGGGCGGCCACGGGGGGTCCTGATGGCCCGCCACGGGAACAAACGGTTAAGACGCCGGCGCGGCAACACCGGGGGTGACCACGGACCGTACCGATGAGTGACGGAGAGAAGAAGCTGGCCGACCAGCAGGGGCGGTTCGCGCAGGTGGTCGCCGACGGCCGGAAGGTGGCCGACCTGGAGTGGCGCGGCGGCCGACTAATCCTCTCGAACCGGCGGCTGGTCCTCGTCAGCAGCGAGGGCAAGCGGACCATCCCCCTGACGGAGGTCACGTCCATCAAGGGCCGCCAGGACGTCAACGAGTCCATCGCCCAGGTCTCGAACTACCTCTCGGTGCAGGCCGGCAGCGACGTCATGCTCCTCTCGCCGAAGAGCCAGGACGCCTTCGAACTCGCCATCTACAGCGCGATTCTGGACCAGCAGGTCGTCTTCGCCAAGCACCCGGCCGTCGAGGGCGGGGTGGTCCAGGACACCGGCTGGGAGAAGGGGCGCCTGAAGATCGAGGAGGGCGAGGTGGGCCTGGCGATCGCCAGCGGCCGGTTCGTCGAGATCGAGGTCGACGACGTCGGGGAGGTCGGCGAGACCGAGGGGGCCGTCCAGGGCTCGACCCGTCCGGTCCTCGAGGTCGCCCACACCGAGGAGACCACCGCCGTCGAGACCCACCTCTCGGGGACCCGCCGGCACGTGAGCGTCCTCGCCTCGCTGCTGCGCAAGGGCGAGGCCCGCAACACCACCGACGCGGAGCTGTCAGACGCCGAGAACGAGGTCCTGATGGCCCTGTACTCGGGGGTCTCGCCGTTCCAGATCCCCGGGTTCACGGGCATGGACGTCGAGACCGTCGAGGAGACATTCGCCTCGCTCGTCGAGGCGGGGATCCTCGAGGAGGTCCGGACCCGCCGGGACGTCTCGCTGACGGCGCGCGGGCGCAACATCGCCGGCGAGGCGAGCGAGGACGAGTGAGGCGGCCCCGCCGGGTCAGGCGTTGACGTCCTCGAGGTGGTGGCTCACGTAGACCTGGCCCTTGGGCGTCAGCGTGGTCCCGTCCTCGGCGCTTGCGAGCAACTCCGCCTCCTCGAGGTCGTTGACGAGCATGGTGGCCTGGGAGGCGTCCATGTCGAGGATGTTGGCAAGCGACATGCCCGCGCCGCCGGCCCCCGAGTAGACGGCGACCAGCACCTCCTTTTCGTCCTCGGAGAGGTCCACCTCCCGGAGGTCGGCGATGAGGTCTGAGTACTCGAGCCGGAGGTACCGACCGAGGATCGACATCTTCCGGGCGGAGTTCGTCGCCGCCAGCGTCGTGACGGCCTGGCTGTCGGGCATGTGTCGGAACTCGAGGACGGGCTGTTTCGACCCGCCGACCTCGTGGCTCGAGCGGTCGAAGTTGGTGATCTGGGCCAGGGGAACCTCCACCGAGTCACCGTCCTGGCTGAACTGCACGGTCCCCGGCTGGAGGAACAGTTCCGAGGCGAGAAAGGCCTCGTCGGTCACGCGCCCGCCGACCTTCGCCGGGTGCTTGACACGCATGGGGGTCCCGTTGAGGATGGCCTTGAACAGCACCGTCGAGAACTTGTCGATCTTGTCGTCGTCGGCCTCGACGGCGGCGACGTACCGGCGGTCGTTGCGCTCGAAGGCGATGGTCACCGTCGAGTCGAAGAACTCGCCGAGGTCCGGGGGGACGTGGCCGACGGCCACGTCGAAGATCGACGCGAGGGGGATCGTGGTCCGGTGGTCGTCGTCGGCCGCAAGCACCAGCCGCTTGTGGGAGAGCAGAATCCGCCCCTTCCGGGGCTCCCCCGGGGGCGTGCTCTCGGAGTTGAACTTGGCCACGAAGTCGGCGATGATTGATTCCGACATGACGCTGCGGTTGGCGGACTTACACGAGGGCGAATATTGAGGGTTTCGTGCCAGTATCACACAGGAAAATCGGGAATCCGGGGCGCGAGCGGGCCGCGCCGGGGGCTCTTCGGCCCGCTACCCCTCGAGGTCCCGGGCGATGTCGGCGAGGTCCGCGTCCGGGGGGTCCCGGGCCCGGTAGAGGACCCGCTCGCCAGGCCGCCGGAGGCCAAAGGCGTACCCCGCAGCGAGGACGTCGAGCAGCAGGCGGTCGCCGGCGGCGACGCCGACCGACGAGGCCCAGGCACTCAGGCGGTCCTCGCCCTCGCCGGCGGTCCGGGCGAGGCGGGCGTTCTCGAAGGCCCCCTCGATGCGGCGGTCGCCACGGAGGTCCTCCGCGACCGGCGCGTGGACCTCCGCCCCCTCCAGGGAGAGGACGACCACGTCCTCGACGGTCGCCTCCACGGCGTCGGGCAGCGGGACCGCCAGGCGTCCGGTGCGACCGACCTCGGTCAGCCTGACGCGGTGGCTGGGGACGGCATCCAGGTCGGAGGGAACGCGGTCGCTCACTCGTCGGCGAGCAGGTCGGCGACGTCGCCGCTCCCGGCCTCGACGATGGCGGCGTTGATCTGCCGGGTGTCGCTGCTGACCTCGCGGCCGCGGACGGTCACGCGCTTGCGCTCACCGTCGCGCTCGGGGTTGTACCCCGTCCCGCCCTCGAGGAGGAGTTCCTTCAGTTCGGGGCCGCGCACGTCCGAGCGCATCGGACGCCCGGTGTCGTCGGAGCCGCCGGTGAGTTCGAGGGTGAAGCCCTCGAGCCCCACGGCGCTCCCGTCGACGGCCTCGCCGAGTTCCTTCCCGATGAATCGGTTCGCGTCCTGGTCCGAGACGTCGACCTGGTGTGTGTCGCCCGTCTCGGGGTCCGAGATGGCGACGGTGAATTCGGCCATAGCGGGTGAAACCGGTCCGCGCGTAAAAACGCAGCTATTTCGGGCCGTGACCGGGCTGGGCGCCGTCGGTCACTGCGATACCTCGAGGACCGTCGAGACCCGCGCGTTCTCCTTCAGCCGGAGCCCGGCGCCGCCCACCGAGAGGGGGACCCGCCCCAGCTCCGCGACGGTCACCGTCGGGTGGAAGGCACCCCGTTCCAGGAGCACGTCCCTCGTCTGCACCGTCGCCGTCGCGTCCGCGACCAGGGATTCGTTGTACTCGAGGAGGTACCGGCCGGGCCCGAGGTGCCACCAGTCGTAGTCGTCCTCGGGGTGGCGGGCCCGGCGCTCGTGTGGCGCCGTCTCGGCGGAGGAAAGTTCCCCACCGCCGAAGTCGACCCGGCCCGGGGCGGTCACCTCCCGGACGTCCGCGACGGTCAGGTCGAGGCCCCGACCCCCGGTCTGGGTCGGCTCGTGGACGAGTCCCTCGAAGGCATCGACGGCGGTGCTCATGGCAGACCGCTCTGAGGGCCGGCGGCGGTCTAAGCCTTGGGGTCACCCCGCTCGAGGGGCCCCGGACGCGGGGCGGGCCGGCCCTACCCGGCCTCGAAGACCTCCGTGTCGTCGGGGTAGTCCATCTGCGTGGCGATGGCCGCCCGCGTCTCCTCGTCGGCAAGGAGTTCGACGAGGTACAGCCCGAGGTCGATGGTGGCGGTGACCCCGCGGGCGGTGACGACGGTCCCGTCCCGGACGACCCGCTCCTCGCGGACCTCGGCGTACTCCGCCAGGAGGTCCATCGCCATCGGGTGGGTCGTCGCGCACCGCCCCTCGAGGAAGCCCGCCTCGCCAAGCAGCAGCGCGCCGGTGCACACGGAGGCGACGTACTCGGCCCCGGCCGCGGTGCGGATCCACTCGAGGAGGGATTCGTCCTGGCGTAGCGCCCGGGTGTCGACGCCGCCCGGAACGACGACGAGGTCGTAGGCGCCGAGGTCGGGCTCGATCCGGTCGACCCCGAGTGTCAGACCGTCGGCCCGGACGGGGTCCGCCCCGGCACAGACGTCCCACTCGAGGGGCAGGAAGTCCATGCGCTCCAGGCGGGTGACGGCGTCGTAGGCGCCGACGAAGTCCAGCGCGGTCATGCCGCCGTAGACACAGAAGGCGACGTTCATGGGGGTTCCTCGCCCCCGGGTGACTTATCTCCTCACCCCGGTCGGGGGCCTCGCCCGCCGCCGGGGCCCGGTGGGGGAGGGCCTCGCGATGCGCCGCGGACTACCCCGAAAAGCCCGCCTCCCACCGGAAGACCCCGTCGCGCTGGATGACCTCCCCGTCGACCAGCAGCCGGGTGCCCGACCCCCGCATGTCCGTGATGAGGTCCTGGTGGACGGCGCTGTCGTTGCCGGCGCTCCCGGCGGGAAGGCAGTCCTCGTAGGCCCGCCCGAGCGCGAGGTGGACGGTCCCGGCCATCTTCTCGTCGAACAGCGTCCGGCCGGTCGGCCGGTCGATGCCGCGGTTCATCCCGATCCCGAGTTCGCCCAGGCGGCGGGCGCCAGCGTCGGTCTCGAGGACGCCGGTGAGGGCGGCCGCGCCGGTGTCGGCGCCCCAGTCGACGACCTCGCCGCCCTCGAGTGTCAGCCACGCGTCCCGCACCGTCGTCCCGTCCAGGTCGTTCGGGAGGTCGAAGGCGACCGTCCCGGACGCGCTGTCGACGACCGGTGCGGTGAAGACCTCGCCGCTGGGGAGGTTGTGCGAGTCGTAGGCCACGGAGGCGGCGCTGTTGACCGCGACGCGGTCCGCGATGGACAGCGAGAGGTCCGTCGCGACCCCGGCCGGGCCGGGCGGTTTCTGGATGCTGACCGTCTCGCCCTCGTCGAGGACGCCCTTGAGTTGGCCCATCTCGGCGGCCAGGCGCTCCCAGTCCCTGAGCATCGCGTCGTAGGCGAAGTCCGCGTAGGCGGCCGTGCTCATGCCGGCGGCCTGGGCCAGCGCGGGCGTCGGGTGGACGGTCTGCACCCAGTCCGTCGCGAGGTAGGCCTCCCTGACGTCCTCGCGGGCCCGCCGGAAGCGTGCCCGCCGGTCGCCGGGCACCGCGGCCCCCTCGCTCGTGTTCCGTGGGGCGACCAGGGTGAGGACGCTGTCGGCCCGCTCGTAGACGGCCCGCTGGTGGGCCGGGCTCTCGGTGAACTCGCCCCCGTGGGCCCCGAGGTAGGCTGTCTGGACGTCCCCGCTGGCGTAGGTGACGTGGAGGTTCGCGCCGACCTCGCCGAGGACCGTCCCGAGGGCGACCGCGAGGTCGTGGGCCCCCTCGCCGACCTCGACGACGACGTTGTCACCCGGCTGGATCCGGGCGCTCCAGTCCACCAGCGTCTCGGCGTGGTCGCGGACTCGCGGGTCCATACCCGGTGGTGGAGACACGGGGGGAAAAGCCCCCGCTTCCGGGGCACGGCGGGGGCTGCATGCGGGGGCCGAAAGAACGGGGGGAGCCTCAGTCGTCGGCGGGCGCGCCGGTGCCCTCGTCGTGCTGGGCCTTGACGTGGCTGAGCTTGCCGCCGTCGGCGAGGATCTGGCGCTCGCGGTCGGAGGCGTCGAGGCGGGCGGTCGCCTCCCAGTCGTCGTCGACGCGGACCGTGAACTCCTCCTGGCCGGAGCGGACCGCCTCGGCGACGTCGTCGACGATCTCGACGTCGTCGCCCTGGTCGATGCGCTCGTAGGTGTCCGAATCGATGGTCAGCGGCAGGATGCCGAAGTTGAAGAGGTTCGCCTTGTGGATGCGGGCGAAGCTCTGGGCCAGCACGCCCTCGATGCCGAGGTACATCGGGCACAGGGCCGCGTGCTCGCGGGAGGAGCCCTGGCCGTAGTTCTCGCCGGCGACGAGGAAGCCGCCGTCGCTCTCGAGTGCGCGGTCGGCGAAGGTGTCGTCGACCCGCGAGAGGGTGAACTCAGAGAGCTTGGGGACGTTCGACCGGTACATCAGGATGTCCTGGGTCGCCGGGATGATGTGGTCGGTCGTGATGTTGTCGGCCATCTTCAGCAGGGCCGGCCCCTCGAGGTGGGACTCGAGGGGGTCCTTCAGGGGCACGTCGCCGATGTTGGGGCCCTTGACGAGCTCGTCGTCGACGGCCTCCTCGGGCGTGATGATGTCGGCCTTCGAGCCGTCGTACTTCTCGGGCAGCTCCAGCCCGGGGTCCTCGAGGTCACCCAGGTCCTCTGCCAGGTCCCGGGGGTCGACGATCTCGCCGGCCAGGGCCGCGGCGGTCGCGACCTCGGGCGAGCAGAGGTAGACGTTGTCGTCCTCGATGCCCGAGCGGCCCTCGAAGTTGCGGTTGAAGGTCCGCAGCGACACGGAGTCAGACGCCGGCACGTGGCCGATGCCGATGCAGGCGCCACAGGTCGCCTCCGAGAAGTTGACGCCGGCGGCCATCATCTCGGCCGTCCAGCCCTCGCGGGCGAGCATCTCGGAGGCCTGCTTGGATCCGGGGGCGACGATCATCTCGGTCTTCTTGTCGACCTCGCGGCCCTCGAGCATCTTC
>Ga0207797_1002268_pt1 | contig 13399 bp, 9 predicted proteins | sample PRCRCaboRojoPR_6_FD_187275 | JGI IMG/M metagenome (GOLD analysis project Ga0207797, IMG submission 187275) | Marine sediment microbial community from Cabo Rojo, Puerto Rico - PR CR 10% Liquid 1 (SPAdes) | ecosystem: Environmental > Aquatic > Marine > Coastal > Sediment | place: Cabo Rojo, Puerto... | reverse complement strand
AGCGGAGTCGCTTTGCCTGAGGCTCCCTATCTGTTTCAGTTATAGTGCTTAACTCCGGGTAATACTAACGCCCGATTACGAGGATAACGAGCGAAGCAATCAGCCCCGCTCCGAATAGCTGAAGAACTGATCGCTCGACCCCGAATATTTTTGGCGTTTCTTCCGGAGTATTCGTCCGGCTGAAATAGAGGAACCTGACTTCGCCTTCCGGCGCGGTTTTTATCGAAAAGAGGTTATATCTGGTTCCGGCGGCAAAATCGATACTCTCTTCGTGAATCAATTTTCCAGTTTTGGCGTTCAAAAGCCTTAATCGGTAGTTGCCAGGAGGGATGAGCTGGCAGCTTCCGCTGGTCCGGAAGGCCATCCCCCTGTAGAGGGTTGGGCCGTATCTTATCTCAAGGTCCACCGGAGGTGCTCCGAAGACGGAATTGGTAAAATTTACCTGGGCCAGATTCTTCGACGGAGGACAGCTATCTATTCGGTAGTGTAACTGCAGGTCCCTGCCGTCACCCCGCCCGGTGATGGCAATGGTATAATCCTTATCATCTCTGAAAGGGAATAAGGAGTTCAGGACTACGAGGTTGTTTGCATTTTTTGTCTTACATATCACCCGGTGCTTTTCCGAAGCCAGCTCGAGATAGTCAGTTTTCTGGGTAAAGACCAGGTCTCCCGTGACCAAACTGCCGTCTATCCAGATTTCCAGCTGACCGGCTCCGGGCGCCAGGTGGAGAAAACGGGCTCGGGCTCCACCCCGCGCGGTCGGCACGTAAAAAGTCCCGCCAAGAAAAAGGAAAACCAGGGCAACGGTGAGAAGATATTTTATTCCCCGTGATTGCCCTGGATGCGTTTTTGATGCCATTCACTCCAACCTTTGAGCAATTTGGTCCGAAAAGATTTTCGGCTTCTTGACTAGTCCTGCTCGGATTTATCCCTGGCACTTATTACCTCGTCTATCAGCCCGTAATCCTGAGCTTCTTCGGGCGACATGAAGAAATCTCTTTCCGTATCTTCCTGAATCTTTTCCAGAGGCTGTCCGGTATGGTCCGCAAGAATTCTATTGACCCTTTTCTTTACCTTGACGAGCTCGTTGGCGTGAATCTCCACGTCAGTCGCCTGTCCCTGAGCGCCTCCGAGCGGCTGATGAATCAGAACCCTCGAGTTCGGCAGGGCGTAGCGCTTTCCGGATTCTCCCGCCGCGAGGAGCAGAGCTCCCATGCTGGAAGCCTGGCCAACACAAATTGTCTTAACTTCGGGTTTTACGTACTGCATCGTATCGTAGACTGCCAGTCCCCCGGTGACGACTCCACCCTGAGTATTGATGTACAGATTGATATCCTGGCTCGGATTCTCGGCTTCAAGAAAGAGCATCTGAGCAATGATCACGTTGGATAGCTCGTCGGTGACCGGCCCCTTCAAAAAGACGATCCGATCCTTTAATAGCCGCGAATATATGTCGTAGGTGCGCTCCACTCCGTCTGTCTTGTCAACCACAAAAGGAATCTGGGATCTTGGTTCACTCATCTTTTTCCTCCTCGTTAATTATGTTTGCGGATTCTATCAAGAAATCGAACACTTTTTCCTGAACGAGCGAGTCACGATAGGACTCCAGCCTGTCCTGAGCTTTTAGCTGGTTCTTGAGTTTTATCGGATTGACCCCCTGCTGGTCGGCTTGCTGCTCCAGTTCTTCCTCGAACTCCTCGTCCGAGAGCTCTATCCCCTCAAGCTCGGCAATTTTATCAAGTACGAGCCGTTCTTTCAGTTGCTCTTCCGTGGACTCTTTCACGTCCTCGATCCAGTCTTCTTCGGTTTTACCTTCTTCTTCCAGCAAATTGCCGAACGATTCCGCGCCAATTTGTTCCTTGGTTTCTTCAATCTTGTTGTCGACGATGTTCTGGAGCATCTTCTGCGGCGGCGATACGTCGGATTTTTCAATGATCTTTTCCAGTATCCTTTCGCCCAGTTCGTCATTTCTTTTATCTTCCTTTTCTTCGAAGAGATCCGATTTAATCTCTGTTCGCAGACTTTCCAGTTCGTCGTAACCGAGGTCCTTTGCGAATTCGTCGTCGAGCTCCGGCAAATCCATCTTTTTGATGCTCTCTATTGTCAATTCCGGCCTTTCCGCTTCTTCCTCGGCGCTTACCTCTACTTCCTCGCCTACGGTTTTTCCTATCAGGTCCCGTGTTGGGTTTCCTTCTTCCTGACTTACCTGGACCTCCTGTGTATTACCTTCGGAATCACTGACGGTCACGTGGTCGCCCGCTTCTACTTCCCCTTCCTCTTTGGGTACCAGCTGGCCGTTTTCTTCCTGGAGGCTCTCGAGCCTTTCCTCGATCTCTTCCTCTGTGACCTCCTCGGTTCCGGGATCGGTAACATCTATCTCGGTGTATTCCTCCAGTTCTACTTCCGGCATAACCTCTACGGATGCTTCAAAGGTGAAATCTTCCCCTCGTTCGAACTCCTCAATTTCCGTCTCGGGCTGCGAAACCGGATTGATGTCATTTTCCTCCAGCGCCTGCGGCAAGTACTCGTCCACCAGTTCCTTTTGAGCGTCTTCGTAAAAGACATCGTCCCCGAACCTGGCTTTGACAAAGCTTCTGGGAACCTTGCCCTTGCGAAATCCGGGTAGATCCAGATCCTGCACGGTCTTGTTAAAAATTTCGTCCAGCTTGTTGTTTACCGTGTTGCTGTCTATAGTTATCTCTAACTTGACCTCTGTGGCTTTTCTCTCTTTGATTGTTGATTTCAAACCTTTTACCTCCAGGTGACTTAAAATAATTGAGTCTAAACCTGAACAATTATATTTATATTCCGGATTTGCTGCAACGGATGGTCAAAAATGGGGGCAGTGATTATTTTGTGATTTTTCGGAAAACCTGTTAGACTAACCGGAGTCAAATTCTGCCTTGCGGGCCTAATTGACTTTCCGGTCGTGATAAACAAACACTGGAGAGCTAATCTCCTGGCAATTCTGCCGGAAGCGAGGTCCGTGAAAAAGTTCAATATTCCGGTTAATCCGATTAAGGGGGTCTATTTACGTGGAAGAGATCAAAGACAGAGACGAATTGGCTGAAGAATTTAAGTGGAATCTGGGCAGTATTTACCGTACGGACGATCAGTGGGAAGAGGAGTTTGCGGAGATAGAAAACCAGCTGCCGAAATTTGAGGACTTTCAGGGCCGCGTGCTCGAGGACGGAGATTCATTGCTTGAGGTGCTGGGTTCGCGCGATGAAATTTTCCGGAAGGCGGACAGGCTCTTTTACTATGCCCGAATGAGGAGCGACGAGGATACGAGGAACCAGAAATACCAGTCGATGGTCTCAAGGGCCAGGGGGCTGTATGCGAAAGTGGAGTCCCGGTTTAGCTTCATCAAACCGGAGATTCAGGCAGCTTCCTGCGAGGAGATCGAAAACCTTATCGACCGGAACCCCGCACTGAAAAAATACGAGCATTATTTGGACGACGTATTGAGGTTAAAACCACATACCCGGGACGCGGAAATAGAGAGTCTGGTCGCGGAGCTGGGAGAGGTACTGGATGCTCCCGGAGAAATTTACAACTATTTGACGAACGCAGATCTGGAGTTCCCCTCAGTTGAGGATCCTGAAGGGGAGGAAGTGGAGCTTACGCTAAGTAATTTCGTAAACCTTTTGCAGAAGAAAACAAGGAGCTTTAGAAAAGAAGTTTACACAAAGTTCTTCGACCGGTTTGCCGACGTCGGCAATACGATCTCTACTGCTTACTCGAATAGCGTCAGGAAGGATAACAAGCTGGCGAAAATAAAGAATTACGATTCCGCCAGGGAAAGGGCCCTGGACGAAAACAACATTCCGGTCGAGGTTTACGATAACCTGCTGAACGTCATCGAAGATAACCTCGACTTGCTTCACCGTCACCTCGTTTTGAAAGAGGAGGCCCTTGGCTGCGACGACCTGAAGATGTGGGATATTTATGCTCCTTTGCCCAGTTCGGATAGCCCGGACATTCCTTATGATCGGGCAAAAGATTACGTATTGAACGCGGTCGAGCCACTTGGAGATGACTACAGGAACCAGCTGGAGGAGGGACTGGAGTCACGCTGGATCGACGTCTACGAAACTCCGGGGAAGAGAGCCGGTGCGTACAGCGGCGGTTCCTACGACACACAGCCCTTCATTCTGATGAATTACAAAGGCGATATCTCGTCGCTTTACACGCTGGCGCACGAGCTCGGACATTCCATGCACTCGAAGCTCACCTCAGAGCACCAGCCGTACGTTTATAGCGATTATTCGATCTTCGTCGCCGAGGTTGCGAGCACGCTCCACGAAGCCCTTTTAACCGAGTACCTTCTGGAAGAAATCTCGGACGAAGATTTCCGACTTCACCTGCTGGATCAGTTTCTGGAAACTTTCCGCTCGGTACTTTATCGACAGGCTCTATTTGCCCATTTTGAACAGGAGGTTCATGAGAAAGAAGAGGCCGGTGCCGGACTTACCCGTGACAGTCTAAGCGAGTTATTTGCTGATTTGAAAGGAAGCTATTACGAACCGGTGGAGATAGATGAGCGGATTAAGCGGGAGTGGATGCGGATACCTCATTTCTATCGTGCTTATTATGTCTTTCAGTATAGCACGGGCATAAGTGCCTCGCTGGCCCTGGCCCGGAATATCCTTGACGGGGAAGATTCCGCTTCGGATAACTACCTTGAAGCCTTAAAAAGTGGTTCCAGTGATTACCCGCTTGAAATTCTCCGTACCGCCGGCGTGGATATGAGCCAGCCGGAACCGATAAAAAGCGCGCTTTCCCTTTACGAAAAGTATCTGGGAGAGGTTGAAGCGGTCATTTGAGTCTCCGGAGTAATTGCGACGAGCGGGAAAATTTTCGCTCCCGCCCGTCGTATTATTTTTAACCCTGTCTCTGATCGTTATTCGTCGGTTACCGAGCGCCCGGCAAGGGATTTGTCTAGTGCCAGCAGACCGGAACCACTGTCCCCCACCATTTTTAGCTTCTCGACGATTGCTTCCGTCGTGGCTTCCTCTTCTACCTGCTCTTCGACGAACCAATCCAGCATGTTCAGGGTTGCCTTGTCGTCATGCTCCTCCGCAAGGTCGACGAGGTCGTTTATGGTTCCCGTGATGTACTGTTCGTGTTCGTAAGCATCCTCAAAGGCTTCCAGGGGCGAATCCCAGTCCTGTTTTGGTTCTTCTATCGACTGAAGCTTTACCCTGCCGCCTCGATCGTTCAGGAAGCGGAAAATCCGCATTGCGTGTTCCACTTCTTCCCGGGCCTGGAGTTCCATCCATGTGGCGAAACCGTCAAGTGATTCCGATTCGAAGTAAGCTTGCATCGACAGGTAAATGTAGTAAGAGCTTAGCTCTTCGTTGATCTGATTGTTCAACGCTTTTTCAACTGCTTCGTTCATGATATTAACCTCCTAAAGGTTGGTTTAAAAAAAGTTTCATCTGCTTGAGTATATTTTAATAGAAATTGTTATTGATTACAACTGATTTTTGTTTCAAAAATACAGCTCGGCTGATATCTCCGTGATCGTCTTTCCTGTCGAAAAAAAGTATAGCTCCAGGGGTTAACGAACTGAATCGGTAAAATCCTGGCTGGGGGTTGGGCTTGTTGCCCGGCTGGAATTTGCCGGCAGAAAGCTAAACCATGAGTCCACCTAATTCCATTAAAAGATCCTTTAAATACAGGGAAGGCGTGTCTAAAATTGGTTCAAGGTCCCGTGCGGGGTAGTTGATTCCGCCGGGGCAGGAGAATAGCTGGCGGTAAATTTTTATTATTTGCAAGCAAGGAGGTTAAAATGGTAAAAGTTCCTTCGCGAAGATTGAGTAAGATCATCCTGCTAATAATAACCCTCGTTTTTTCCTTTGGTTTACTCGTTTCCGCGGGACCCAGTTCGGTGGATGATGTCCTGGACCGGGCACCGGCGCGTGACGTTTATCCCGATTCCGACGCGGTCGTTATGCTGGACAAAGGGGTAGCAAAGATTAATCAGGATGCGGGGAAGAGTCTTACGGTGACTAAGCGGATAAAAGTATTTAACAAGGAAGGAAGACAGAAATTTGGAGAGGTGAAAATTCCCTATCTCGTCCAGTCCGGAAAACCGAAGATAAACTGGATTCGGACGATCACGCCCGAGGGGAAGGTGGTCAAACCGGAAAAGGACGACATTAGGGACGTTACTCCGGCCAGGCTCCAGCAGTATCCGATGTATTCGGACTTAAAGAACAGGGTAGTCAGCATGCCCGGCCTGACTAATGGCGCGATTATCGATTACTCCTATACGATAAGTCCGAAAAGGTTCTTCCTGAAAGAGGATTTCTCTTCTAGCTGGCTCTTTCGCTCAAAACAGCCGATCATGAAATCATATTTCGAGGTCTCTTTCCCGGAAGATATGGAAGTGGAATGGACCTCGTTCGGGGCGGAAGCAGATCCGACCGTAAGGGAGGAAGAGGGCCGAAAGAGCTTTATCTGGGAGAGAAGCGATTTAAAAAAGATAACCGAAGAGCCGGCAATGCCGCCGATTACTCGGATTTCGGACCGGGTGCTGGTCAGCTCGATCGAAAGCTGGGAGTATTACGCCCGGGAGTTCTGGAAACTTGCCGAAGGCCGGGCAAAACCCAGTGACGCAATAAGAAAGAAAGTCAGAGAGCTTACCGAAGGCCTGAAAGGGAAAGACGGGAAAATAAGGGCCCTTTATAACTACGTCGCTACCAAAATCCGCTACGTCGCAATAGAGCTGGGCCGCGGCAAGTATCAGCCCCACAAAGCCAGCGAAGTTTTTAAGAACAAATACGGCGACTGTAAGGACAAAGCCACGCTTCTGATCAGCATGTTGAAGGTAGCCGGTGTACAAGCCCATCCGGTACTTATCCTGGCCGGATTGAACGCGAAAACGGATTTTCAGGCACCGCCACCGGGAAAGGGGTTGAACCACGCGATAGTTGCGGTGGAAAGGCAGGATGGACTTCAGTTACTGGATCCGACCTGCGATACATGTCCTTACGGATATCTACCGGATACGGACAGAGGGAAAAAGGTCCTGGCTATAGTTCCCCGGGACGGAGGGGTAAAGAAGGTACTGGAGTCGGAGCCGTTTGAGCCGTCACGGTCGTCTATCAAAGTTGACCAGGAGATTGAAATCGATAAGGAAGGTAACCTGAAGACGAGCGTGGAGATATCACATTCGGGTTACTATAGTTATTCCTTGAAGTCCTGGATGGAATCCTACTCGAACCAGCGGCAGAAACAGCTGTACCGCGGCCTTCTGAGCCAGCTGGAGTCGGGAGCGGTTCTCGAGGAGTTCAGTCATTCGAATTTGGAAGAAATAAACGAAAGGTTGACCCTGAACTTGACCTATCAAAAGAAAGGCTACGCCGATCAGCTCGGGGATTCGCTTCTGTTCCAGACTCCGCCGTCATTGCGTATTCCCCTGGACAGGAACTACGACCAGTACGTCAGTTTACCCGTTGAAGAAAGAAAGTATCCGCTTCAGATGGTCCCGGCTACGGTAGTGGACGAGATCACGATTGCCTTTCCCGGGGGCAGGGAAATCGTCAAGCCGGAAGGGGTGTCAGTTGATACGGAGTGGGCATCTTACGTATCGTCCTATACCCTGGCGGAAGGGGGAAAGCTGAGTCTGACGAGAAAGTTCGTCAAGAAGAAATCTTTGCTTCCCGTGGACGGTTATGGCGAATTCAAGCGGCTGGTCAATCAAATGCGGGAGGATCAGCAGAGCAAGTTTCAAATAAAGGGCTGATCTAAGTCGTTAATGTATTGAATTTCTTGATATCTCCCTGAGCCGCCCCGCTGTTTGCCGGGGCGGTCTTCTTTTTGCCGGGGCCGGTCGGCGAAAAGGTTAATTAAGTCTCTTCCAGTTTCTCTGCCTTGCGATAGGCCTCCCTTGCCTCTTCATCCTTTCCTAACTCCTCCAGCGCGGCTGCTTTACGATACCAGGTCTCGGCTTCTCCGGGGGCAAGTTCGATGGCTTCCTGGAAGGCTACTACGGCCTCCTCGTAACGTTCCAGGGCGGCAAGAAAGACCCCCTGGTTGAAGCGGACGGTATAATTTTTCGGATTTATCTCGGCAGCCCGCTCGTATGCCCTCGCGGCATCTCCGTTCCTGCCGAGCCTTCCGAAAGCGGCTGCCTTATGGTTCCAGGCCTCGAAATGTTCCGGGCTTAACTCTGTTGCCCTATCGAAAGCTGAGATAGAGTCCGCAAATTCTTCCGTTTCCATCAGCGAGAGCCCCTTAAGATACCAGCCTTCCGGGTCGTCCGGGTTTAATTCGGTTACCTTGTTGAATGCCTCATAGGCGTCTTCTAGCCGGTCGAGCATGGCAAGAGCTTTGCCCCTGCCGAGCCAGGCCTCCGCCAGATCGGGCTCCAGGCGGGATACCTTTTTGAAAGTCTCCAGGCCTTCCTGATACCGTTCGAGGTACAGAAGTTCCTCTCCCTGTCTGACGAGAGCTTCGGGATTTTCCGGTTCCAGCCGGGTTGCCCGCCTGTAAGCTTCCAGCGCTGCTTCGGGCTGATCCGTAAGAGAAAAGATATCGCCCTTTAAAATCCAGCCCCGGGCTTCTTCGGGCTCCAGCTCTTCCACGGTTTTTCTCGTCTTGATTGCATCGCCCAGATCGGCGGAGCCAAAAATCCCCTGTCTCGAAGGCTCGGGTCCCTCTTCTGCGGCGGAAAGTTGTACGGCTTTTTTGAAGGTTCTCAGAGCCGCTTCTGTCTTGCCCAGTTCGGCAAGCAGGTTTGTCTTTTTGTACTGCAGGGGGATGTTTTCAGGATTTATTTCCAGTGCCCTGTTAAAAGCAGCCAGAGCTTCGTCCTGTTGATCCATTTCATTTAGAACCATGCCCCTGTAGCCCCGGGCCCGGAAATTTTCCGGCTCCAGTTCGGTAAGTTTGTTAAAAGTTTTCAGTGCTTCCTCGTACCTGCCTGATTCGAACAAATTCTGCCCTTTTACTTCCAGTTTTTCTCCGTCCATAAAGCCTCCCTGTGAATAGATATAGTCGAACCGGGGCAAGTCTGAGGTATAGCGGGAAAAAATCAAGGGCTAAGTAACGATATTTGAAGAAAAGCTATCATTCGTTTGTCCGGAAAAAGTTCGGAATTGCCCCTGGCTCTGTGGTCCCGTTGCTTCTTTAATTGGCGGCAGAAATTCTATCACCCATTTTGTTCTGGCCTATTTACGCAGATAATTTCTTCCCCCTCACCGGAATATTCGCAACTGTCCACAATTTTCCCGTTGTTTTTGAGGTACGCTATGTCACCGCCATTGTTCCAGATTGCGCTATTCGATCTCCAGTAGAGGACTTTCGCTACTTCTTCCCCGCAGCCGTCGTCCTTCTTTGGATCGTCTTCGGAACCGGTGTAAACTTTGACCGTTTCTCCTTTCTCGAGGGCAAAGTTAGCGGGAAAGTTGAAATCGTGGTCGGCCTCATCGGATAAAGTCCAGCCGGTGAAGTTTATTTCGTCATTGACCCCGATCACTACCCATTCGCCGTTTTCGTTATTGTGGTCGTTGCCGGTTGCATCGAAGTGGATACACGTTATTGCTACCGCTAGGGAGAGCTCGACAGTTTGATTGGTTTCAACGACTTCAACTTCACTGTCTGCTTTGCCGGCCTGGCTCCACAGGCCCCGGGAGTCGATTCTCGCCTCCTCCTGGAGTTTTTCAAAAAGCTCTACGTGTTTCACGTTTGGAGGATACGTGGCTACCGTAGCATAACCCTGAGTAACCAGGATGGCGTTAACCATGGCATCCCCCTGGGGGTCGAGATAAACGTAAGCCAGCAGGCGAGAATACCTGTCCCGCTTTTCCAGATCGAATTCCAGCCAGACCGACGTGCCGTCTACCAACGACCGGTTGTAATCCGAGGCCTCTTCTCCGAAGAACTCAGTCTTGCCGTAAACTTCGGGCGTATCAACTCCAATATACCTGACCCTTTCCCTTCTCCCGTCGCTGAATTCGACTTCAATTGTGTCACCATCGATTACTCCGGTGACCCGAGCCGGCTGTAAAGGAGCTGCCAGTGCGGATATAGCTGTAAGGAAAAGAAAAACCAGAAAAATCGTCAAACCGGTTAATATACTATTTTTCATTTTGCCCCCATTGCTGATCGGGTACTTCAAAATTCTTCAAATGTTTTGCTTTTTGGTCTGTTTTTCGTAATTTCGGATAAGTGAGGAAATCACCTCCGCTGGAGATTTCTCCTGCTAACACATCGATAAGACCCACCACTTGAATACTCTTGGTTCTTACTGACAAATCTCTGACTGTTTCGTCGTGAGTGGGACGAATTTATTTATGCAGGTATTCTACCGTTTCTCGGGATTTCAATCCATACTTCCTTCGAGGAGCGTGGGGCTCACCCGGAAATACTGGGGCCTTACTCGCAACTTTTTTCAATAACCGGAAATTCCGTGACCCTGAGGTTCGTGCATCCGTAGGGAATTAAGACGAATTCCTCTTTTGCCCCGTTCTTAAGGACGGGAGAGCGGGGTATAGGACCAGCACTGTTGTTTACAAGTTCCCACTGATTAACTCGTCCACCCGTAGCGTTGATTGTAACAGGCGGCTGTTTGGGTGAAAAGGGAACCGGTCCTGGATCAGTCGAAGAAATTTCATGATTAACCAGCGAGCCGGTATCGAGGCCATAATTCCAGGCCTCGATCGGATATACTTCCCAGTCACCGTGAGGGGGTTCGCCGCCGATTAATTTCCATTTTCCTTTAACTGGTTTGGAGAACACGAGCGGACCTCTCTTTACTGAAACGGCACCAAAACTTCTTCGCTCTAACTCGGTACCGATATCGAAACTGACTCTTATTTCTTCTCCCGGTTGCCATTCCTTTTCAATTGGTTTAAACGTTCCGGGCCTGGCAGTTATTTTTCTATCAGTAGTCTCGACTTTAGCTCCGTTTACCCATCCCGGTATTCTCAACTTAAGACTGAACTTAACCGGCGATTCCATATCGAGAGCGAAGTTTACTTCGTCCGCGAAAGGGTAATCCGTATCTTCACTGATCGTTACTTCCGTTTCGGAAATTTCGGTGCGCACTTCACAGGGCGAGTATGCAACTGCGACGAGGCCGGTTTCGTCCTTCATAAAGAGATGAGTCGTGAACTTCGGCCATCCCTGATGCATGTTTGCGGTACAGCAGCCAAACTCCGGCTCCAGCCCGAAAATGTTCGCATCTGGGCCGTTTGACCACTCCTTGTCTGAGACGTTGCATAACACCTGGTTGGCCTGCTGGTCGTACTGGTGGGCCCACATGTCCGGCTTGAACGTTGCCGGAAGAGCGTTAAAGGCAATCCGCTCCAGTCTATCAGCCAGTATCGGGTCGCCGAGGAGCGAAACGAGTTTCTCGAGCGAGTACATCAGCTCCACTACCGCACAGAGTTCGGTTCCACGAGAAGGATCTTTTCCGGCAAGGTGCTCGTCTCCCGCAAACATCCCGGTTGCCTGGCCGTGGAATTTGTCAAGGTTTTTTAAACCCAAGAAAACTGACTCCCTATCCTCTTCTTTGCGGGATTGGCGGAAACGGACTCCGGGAGCCTTTAGGCCCATCGCATTGTTGACGACGTGGGTTGCAAGCTTTCTTTCATCGATTGGTTGTTTTTCTTTAAACTTAAAGTTAGTAAAATGATCGCGCCAGTCGTAACCCTGGTTACACAGAGTATCAGAGAGTTGAAGTAACCATCTTTCGTTGGTCTTTTCGAAAAGCCAGTGTACATTTAGAGCTGCATCACCCCATCTGAATTTTCCCCACTGAAAAAGTGGTCGGTTGCTCAGGTTTTTCCGAAGATAGCGGGCGAAATTCAGAGATGCTCTCTTTGCGTGCGAGTCCCCGGTAACTTCGTAATACTGGCGCAGCGACTTCAGCACTACGAAGTTGGGCCAGGGGTCGTATTTCTTTCTGTCTTCTCGTTTTCCGCGAGTAGGACCAATCCAGCCTTCTTCGTTCTGGAAACCGAGGAAAGCTTCGATCCATTTTTTGCTCTTCCGGATTAGCCGGTCATTGTTAAGCAGAAAAGCCAGGGGCACGAGACCGTCGGCGTAATAAGGCCCCCTTTCCCAGCCCTCTCTAGTTCCACCCAGCCATCTGTTATCCTTCAGATCGGGCCAGAACTCGTCCAGATGGCCGGACAGTCCTTCAGCCTGGATTTCCAGCTGGCGCTTCAACCAGCCCTTCGGAATTATTTCGCCGAGCGGCAGTGGTTGAAATTTTCGGTCTCGAATATCTTTGATGTGGTCGCTCATCTCATTACTCTCCCGGAACCTTTTATAGGGGATTTAGATGATCCCTGTTTGCAGGGGTCGACTCCGGTAGGAAATAATTTGAAAACTTCACGCTCAGGGAACTCGTTTTTCCACGTCCGGCAAGTTGGGGAATTCTTTATGAGGTTCCAGCTGGTACCAGTAAGCGGTGCTGGAATAGTCGTCCCATCTGTTGTTGGCGTGACCGTGCTCTATTGTCACCTTTAAGCTTTCATTAAAGTATATCGGGTCCTCGATATGGAACCGATAAAGGGCAACGGGTCCGCTCCAGTCGTCTCCGCCTCCTTTGATGATCCCATGGTAAGGCGATTGGTACTCCTGGCTCGGGCACCAGGCCGTGTTGAAGTAGTCTTCCGTGCCGGTTCCGTGCAGGCTGGGGGGCCACTCCTCTCCGTCGATAAAAATCATGTCGTCACCTTCCCCGTACCAGTTGTCGCCTTTGGCGCAACGAAGGTTGTTTATATTGAGGTTACAGCCGACATAATGGCCCTTGCCCTCTGCCTCCAGAATGATGTAGTTGTCTTCTCCGGATAAATTCTTCGCCCTTTCCATATTACTTCCCGTACCCTGAAATTCCTCAACCGACATAGAGTTGCTTTCTATTGTGCCGCCTGTAGGGTTTTCTCGGTTCCACCGGGCGTGAAACCTGCCCGGCTGACGCTCGAAGTCCGGGTTTTCGTCGTATCGTTCGTAATCTACGTAGTAGTAAAGCAATAATTCGGAATTGCTGCAGCCGTTTTCCAGCTCAATTTCGCAGTGCTCGAGGAAAGGCATAGGAAAGTAGCAGTTGAACCCTCTGCCGTTTTTCGGGCTCATCGTCAGCGGTAAAGAGCTAAAATTCTTTGTCAGGCCGTGACCCAGGCCGAAAAAATCACCGACCGGTACTTCCACGCTGGGGTAATTCTCTTTCTCCCAGTACATTCGAAGAACGGCCTTTCTCAGATAGTATTTTTCGCTACAGTCCATGGTCAACCAGATATGGGTAACGCTACCCGGTCCCTCGATTTCGGCGAGATTTGCCTTTTCGCCGGGCATAATGTGAATTCTGTCGTCGTTTCCGCCGGATCTATCCCAGCTGGACTTTCTACCTCGGCTGGTATTATCACGAATGAACGGAAGT